>Ga0126342_10021272_pt1 | contig 10828 bp, 12 predicted proteins | sample Cyp1metagenome_FD_92528 | JGI IMG/M metagenome (GOLD analysis project Ga0126342, IMG submission 92528) | Coral microbial communities from Lord Howe Island, Old Settlement Bay, Australia - Cyphastrea 1 metagenome | ecosystem: Host-associated > Invertebrates > Cnidaria > Coral ... | reverse complement strand
TCTATAATTCTGTTTTCCCCCATTTTTCTCACATTTCCCATTTTCGTTCTATAATTAATGTTTCCCGGGCCCCGTTCTATAATTATTTTTTCCGTCGAACGGAAAAATTAATTATAGAACGGAAAAATTAATTATGGAATCTTCATTTTATCTTCATTTTATCCTCATTTTATCCTCGTTTCCTCATCAAATCTTCATTTTATCTGCATGTTATCTTCATTTCCTCATCAAATCCTCATTAAATCTTCATTTTATAGATTGTATATGTACAAATATGCAGTAAATATCATGTCAGTGCCAGAAATTATAGAACGGAGCCAGGAGTAATTTAATTATAGAACGGGGAAATTTAATTATAGAACGGGGAAATTTAATTATAGAACGGATCCCCGTTCTATAAATAAATTTCCCGACTCCGCGCGGAATCGGAACCCGGAGGAGTACAAGGTACGGTATTTTACCGTACTTTTTTACTCCTGGCTCCGTTCTATAATTCTGGCACTGACTGTACATTGATTTTGGAAAGAACAACTAGTGACCCTTCCAGTGAATGTTATCAGTAATGTTAGTAAATAAAGCAATCGTATCCACCATCCCCAAATTTACAATACCATAAATGGGTCATATAAACCATCAGAATATTGGTGGCTTATTGTTGATTTACTAACATTACTCCTGATATGCAAGTGTGTTCCTTCAAACTACTCTTTCACGTAGACTGTATATTCATGTGCAGTATTTAAATGTATGTATATGTATGTATATGTATATATATATATATTAAAGTGTACGTACATATTTATATATATATATATACTTACCAGGAAAAATCAAGGCGCAAAGACGATGTTGTTGCATGTTTGCCACAGATGTCATATATGTATATGCAAACATATTTGGGAAAGCAACCTTGTAGCAGCTGAAAATGCACACCGATGTTGTTGTGTTAGTTAAAGCACGTTTCCACTTAAATGTTTTTTTGTCCTCCATCCTATTGGGCCTCCAAATCTGAATCTGTAATGCTTGAACTGTGTACGTTGGTTCTTCGTGTTCCATTCGAGTGGTCAAAACGCAGACACGTTTGATCTCTTATCCCATTTGTTAAATGACCCTGCGACTAGCGGGGACCTTGCCACAAGTTGCGGCTGGGGCTTGGAAGACGCCAACTTTTCATGATTCGCAGGTTCTGTGCTTGGGGCGATGGTAACAGCGGATACCAAGTAACGGATCGCAGAGCATCAACATTGTATTGTACTTCCAGTTATACAGTGTGTCTAAGAAACAGAGGAGTTTGGTTTGCTACCGGTAGTTGCTTCACACTCCATCTAATGTGTATCCATTATTACCCATTTAAGGGTTCATTAAATCGCATTCTATCATTCTGCTTGTAAACCAAAATCAATTTATATTCCATTATATCCCAATTTGCATATGAGGAACGTGGTATCATCTTGGATCATCGGACATCTCTCGACCAGGTGCCAACGCTGCCACCTCAAGCAACGCAGGGGCCCGGACAGGCCGATTTTTTTTCAACATGCCAGTGTTGGTTGAGTTTTGCTGTGTGCAGTTATGGCCATTTATTAGTTATATCATGTTATAACTGGATATAAATGGGATTATACATTCCATCAATGGGGTTAGTAAGTTCTATTTCATTTTATAACTAGTAAAGGGCCATCACTGTGGGATTCCAATCTATTCCAAGTGTTGAATAATCAACTAACGTGCTTCGCTGTGAAATGTCCGAATATCTCGTGGCTGAAGTTGTCTACCCTTCGGTATTCGAAACATGGTGATATCTACTATATGTCAACATTGACTGAGGGGTAGATGTTTGTTGGTTAAATTAATATTGGCATAGATATAACACTTGGACTATGTTTGCTGGTTGAATTTCCACACAGTATCCAGGTCAAGCGAACATGGGGACCCACATGGTCGTGTGGGGTGAATCAACAAGACAGTGACACACCAGGAACCAACAAAAAGGGTGGGATCGCTCCGAAATTCATCAGGAATGTACCAAACCCAGAGTTTAACTGACTAAATTGCACGATAACACGGAACTAGTCGGAAGGAATGGCAAGAGTATGTGTGTGTATATATATATAATATACACATATAATCAAATTTAATCACATATAATCACATTTAATAGCATATATTCATATACATATATACATATATATATATATATATACATGTGACTTGTAAACAGGTTTGTGTATAAAACCCCCTCCACCCCAATGACCGTCCAGCAATGACTAGACTCCAAAACGGATCTCACTTTGTTTTGATGGCATGAAAGGTGATGTTTTGGCCCTTGGTGCCTGGAGTTCAGCCATGCCCCAGCAAGTTTTTGCATCCACATCCGGAGATGTTGAAACTCGAAACCGCCAATTTCAGAATATGGAGATCTTTGGAGGGCGCGCTTCTGACTAGCCCCCAAAAAATACCTGCGGACAGGCTGAGGACATGCGTGGACCTTTCTGATTTCATGGGGGAAACCCAATGCCATAAACCTACTACTGGTTTTTACCACCAGAATGGAGATGATATTTTGGGGATTGCTTATGGCATTGGGTTTACCACATGACTCGGGTTAATTTACTGGTATTGATTGTCCATTGGCATTTGCTGGTGGCATATAACTCCATTGGCAACAGACTGTGGATTTTTGTTGATCTCGTTGACTCCCTCTTCAATTGGCACTAATACTGTCCTATATGGAGGCAAACTATGGCGATCTCACCCCACACTGGATATGGCGGCTGGAAAGTTTCGAACATTCGCAAATATTGAGAACGGCTATACATGATTTGCCCGCGTTTTACACCCTTTGGCGATCTTTTCTTTAGAGTTTCTACTTTCACAATCATGAATTATTGATCATCATAGGTATATCCCGCACCATAGTTTGTTAGTATATTTCCCCACCTGTCAGGTGAGAGTTGCTAGATTTTATGTCAGCTGTCCCGCTTCCTTCCTTCTCCTCCTCCTCGTCCGCCGGACCTCAACTGCAATCTCTTGATCGCAGTGGTCCCCGCCCGACCCGAACAGCAACTGCTGGATGAAAGTGATCCCAGCTGACCTCGACCACAAAGAATCTCCGAAGACATACAAGATAGAATGTTAGAAAGAATGTCAGAATGTATGCCAGAAAGTATGTCAGAATGAATGCCAGATAGAATGTTCGAAAGAATGTCAGAATGAATGCCAGATAGCATGTCAGATAGAATGTCAGAATAAACATGCCATATACACTTCCAGATGTTATGTCAGAAACTATGTCAGAATAGTGTTTCAAGGTGGGAATCACTCGAAGAGAGTAATTCATGTATCTAGTTTTTGCCAGCGGGGGGAAAACCGCGCCAGCGTTTTGACCGTTTTTGAAAACACACATTTTTTATCCGTCACATGCACATCGTACGTCACTGGGTTGGGGGGTGGGGATGCTAACGTTCATGTTAACTTGCGTCACGTGCACATCGTACGTTACGTCACTGGGTTGGGGGGGTGGGGATGTAAACGTTCATGTCAACTTGCGTCACATGCACATCTGACGTTGCGTCACTGGGTTGGGGGTGTGGGGATGTTAACGTTCATGTTAACTTGCGTCACATGCACATCTGACGTTGCGTCACTGGATTGGGGGGTGGGGATGTTAACGTTCATGTTAACTTGCGTCACGTGCACATCGTTCGTTACGTCACTGGGTTGGGGTGGTGGATGCACATTTGACGTTACGTCACTGGGTTGGGGGTGTGTTTTGTGTAAAGAAAAGAAACAGAAAGAAAACTATTCTGATTCACACAGGTGGTGTCGATGCGATGTGGCGACAAACAAAGTACGCCATACCATGCAGTCTCAGCTCGACCAGATCCAACGGCCATGTTAACCCAAAATTGATGCGAAGCATCAGGGTGTGGCAATGGCGTTGGATGAACTCCAAGACCAAAAGCCTTTTGGAACTCACTTGCGCCTTGAAGAACCGTATGGCGATGTAAGGTGGAAAGAAACACCGCGCACCTTTTCAGGAACAAATTCCCTCTAAATGACAGGTCATCATTAAAAAACCACTTCAAATTCCCGGGGAATTTTAAGCCTATTTTGGGGAATGAATCAGTAGTTTCGCTTTGGCGAAAACGACCTTTTTTTTCAAAACACACAAAACGCTGGCGCGGTATTCCCCCCGACAGGTAGTTTTTCCTGAGAAGGTGCTGAGCCCCAAGAAAAATACATTTTTTTTTCTGCCTCAGGAGGTAATTGGATTGATACAAGGGGGGCCCCCTAGAACTACAGTTATATACACCTAGCGGGCCCCATCCTTTATACATCTTTATACATATATATATATATATGCATGCATGGGGTTCTTAAAATGAGGGATCCCCAAGTCACCATGGGTTCAATACTAAGGTCACGTCTCATAAGTTTTTGATGATTTGGGGGTACCCCCATTTTAGGAAGCCTCCATTTCTATATATAAATACAGTATGTATTACAACCACATTATAACCTCCATTTTTGCACATCCCATGATGTCCGTGATGCCATCACCAGCAGGTTTTGGTGACCGCTCGACCCACATCAACCACGGTACGCACCAGAAGCGGAGTTTTTGGGTCAGCAAAAAGGGTGTACGGAGCATTTCGCGTACACCTGATACATTGCACTTTTACATAATATGTATGTATATATATATATACATATACATACACACATGTAATTATATATTATATATATATTTAAAGATTTACAGAATATAATATATACATAACGGTTTATATATACATATATATTTATATATAGTCATTTACATCAAGTAACACCCAACAGTATCTAGCATGATAGTATCTAGCATGATCCAACCATTATCCAACGTTTGGGTTTTTTAGATATTCTATCATTGTCCAAAATCATGTTTCAACATTGGTATCCTTTAGTTACAAGTATGTTTCATATATCAGGAATCATCCAACGAATCAAACGAAACTTGGAAACCACCGATGTAAAGGATTGAACAGTTGTAAAGTGAGGCAAAACAATGAGGATGGGCTGTAAACTAATGGGATTGTCATGGGATTATCATGGGATTATAATGGAAAATAATTTTAAGACTCCAGAAGGGTACGCAGATTTACGTTGCGCTGATTTGCCATAGGGAAACTGACCATAGAAATGATAGGTTCATCATGTACGATACATCAAATCATTTGATTGATAGTTACATATCCATGGCTATGTTACATTACCAAAGGCTATTTCTCAACAAACAAAACATGTTCATGAACGTGGTGTTCAGTCTGACGGGTAGTTTTCGAATGGTTTTGGCCCACCGACTTGCATGTGCCCATCATACTGCATTGCTGCGAAAACCATGCTCGGAAAATACAACATATGCAAAACAATCATTAATTATCGTCATCGGCATCGTCCTCATCACCACAATTGTCAAATCGCAATCCCAACAACGCTGAAGAATCATAACCTGGTTGGTGGTTTGGAACATTTTTTATTTTTCCATACATTAGGATTTTCATCATCCCAACTGACTTTCATATTTTTCAGAGGGCTAGGACCACCAAGCAGTAACAATAACAATGATCATCCGTGGATTTTTGTTTCCCCGAAAGATGGGACACTATTGGGGTTTCTTGTAAAGAACAATTCTCATACTGTAAGGATTTGTCATGACATTGTTGAATTAATCCCCGTATTGTCGCTCCATCGACAGTTTAACGGCCTTTGTATACAGTAGTTCTACACAGTTATGGCCATTTATCAGTTATAAGCACTAACAAAACCCCATTTATAGAATGTATAATCCCATAGAAATAACCAGCTATAACTGGTAAATGGCCATAACTGCATGGGATATTCTTACAACTAACTGGCTATGGCTGGCGCAGGCGCCGCGTGATCCGGCCATTGAGTTTGACGTGGGCGACCTGGGCGATGGAGAGGTCGCCAGGGATGGAGATCCTTTGGGCCGTGGGGCTGTTGAAGAATGGGATGGGAGTAGGTCTAGTGCCGTTTGTTTCGTTGTAACTGAGGATATATGATGATATATGCTGGTTGGTGGTTTGGAACATTTTTGATTTTCCATAATAATAATATATGGGATAATCCTTCCATTGACCAATATTTTTGAAGATGGTTAAAACCACCAACCAGTATGTGTACTGGTCTAAAGTTGGATGAGATTAAGCCGGAAAAAAGGGCATGTTTTTTTTCACCGTAGATAGGGGATTTTCTTTACCCATGAAAGGATTCCCCAATAATATAATAAGTTTTGACCATGATACATATTTGCGCGGGGTATCCAAGATTGGCCATGTGTTTGTGTTGTTATTCTACAAAAAAATATCCCCAAATGGTCCAACACGTCAGGAAAGTGAATTCTTATGTTTCACCCAGATCAATGATGATCAATGTATATCATCAGATATTTAATTTGGTTGGTGGTTTGGAACATTTTTTATTTTTCCATTCAGTTGGGATTTTCATCATCCCAACTGACGAACTCCATGATTTTTCAGAGGGGTTGGTTGAAACCACCAACCAGATTCTTATTAACCATCATTAACCATATAAGAACTATATATAAACCATTATTAACAGATATTTAGTTCTTGGGTAACAACAATATGTGGAGGGTCGGATCAGTAGATCCACTACTTGCTGTTTTTTTCCTGAACAAAATAATATATGAGCCCATATATATATATATATATATTTATATATACATACACATGTATGGCATTATAGAATTGATTGGTATATCTTTGGCATGTGGAATTCAATTGGTATGGAATGTGGGATTAAACTGGTATAGAATTCACGGTTTGTGAAGTGTTTCTGATTCCAGTTTGGCACGGAAGTGCCTGCAGCGCCATCTTACCACCTGATGTGATTCTCTTCATGGATGAATCTGATTAGGAAGTGATGTAGGTTATAAGCAAGCCATATATAAATGAGACAACCCAGCTCGAGGGCTTATCCACAAGGGTTACCTACCAATCAGTTAATACGTGGGATGATCCTCTAAGTTGGCTTTCTTTGGGCATGATGAGCAATGAACCCCCCAATGTGGACGTTTCTGCACACTACAAGTTGCATACAAGATGCGGCTCTTCATTGTTTTGGCTTGTGGCGCTTCTACTAAGTGCTGCTGTTTGGTTGAGCACTTGAATGCTAATGGTAATGAAATGTATAGAGGATGAACTGGACAGCCTGCAATGTAAGTGATTAATAACTCCTTTTTCTCACTCGCTAAAAGACAGCTTTGGCGCAGTGTCGCAGCAGAACATGACACCGAGAAAGGCACGCGCGTGGAATCCAACGTGAGCGCATCATCACGCAGGTAGGAAAGGGGCACCAGAGCATGGCTGCGCGCCCAACAAGAAGTTGGCCTCGAAGCCCCATTTCTTTCAGAATTCACCTACAGGTATGGCCATTTACCAGTTATAGCTGGTTATAAATGGGATTATACATTCTATAAATGGGGTTATAAGTACTTATAACTGATAAATGGCCATAACTGTATTGACTCTAAACATTTAAAAAATTGACAGAGTTAGGTAGTCACACGTCAACCCTCCTAACTATGGGGACCCACCCTGTGCTCTCTTCATCTCTTTTCGCAGTTTGCTTGCCAGGGCTTCAAGCCGCCGGCACCCGTTGGAGACGGCAACTACATTGCAGACGATCCGGACAGACCTGGGAAACAATGAAGCACCTACGCACCTTGCGACACAGGTTGATCCACACTATAGGCAACATGTTTTTGGATGATGTTTTAATGTTTTTTCTTTGCGCCATTGGCTTTGCAAATTCATCATCAACCGTTTTTTTGAGTGCTCAAGTCCCAAAACATGTTTGGAGCAGCACCATTTTCTAAGGAAACATGACGTGGGAGGGTATGTCTGGGGACATGCAAGAGTGCAGGACGCGCCGCCAGCCGATGAAATCACAGGCCGAATGGGTCCAAGTTGCAAGTAAGTGACGGTAAGGCAATTGACATAATGATGAAAAACCAAAATAATTTGGAGACGTTGCTGCGTGCTATGCTGGGCGCGAGAAACAGAAGTTGCACGCAACCCAATCCCGTGCCTTTTGCGGGAAGAATTGTGCGCCCAGAGGGCAAGAATACGAATGCTAAATGCTGAAAAAGAGAGACAGAAACAGTGACTACTAGTCAACATTGGTCAATTCAGTCCATTCATTTTTGCATATTATTGCAATGTTTTCATTTCTGATTTCTATTCCATCCATGGTTTGAAGTTTTGAACAGTGATCACAATGAAAACCTGTTCATTTTTCAACATGTAACATATTCTACATTTATTCATCTATAGGGATGGATAGCTCAAGCACTACTCGATGAACATCTAAATTGGCCGGCGAATTGCAACGAAAAAAATGGTATAATTCACTCGCCAGGCACGCTTATTGGTACTTGAAATTGACGTGTTTTTGATTTCAAGACCGCCTAGTTTGGCAATGTTTTGTTTTCTTTGATGCATTATTTTTGTTTGTGTTTTGGAAAAATGCAATCCCTGCAGAATTATATAATCAATATGATTTAGTGATAAAACAATAATCATAATATTTTGTTTAAAGAAACGTAATATGGAGGTTTCCTAAAATGATTGTACCTCAAATTCGACCATTTGAGTATTGAAATCCATGGTATTGGGGATTTCTCCATTTTAGGAAACCTCCATTTTGGGATTCCTTTTGGACACTGCCATGCACTGCTCAGATCCTGCAGCTGGAGCTGTAGATACCACTTTGATCGTGGTGATTGCGAGCTCCAGTTTTTGCTGTCTGGTCGCGAGCTCGGGTCGACTGGATCCATGGAACTGTCGGAGGTCTCCTACAATTGGGGTACTCCAATAGCTGGATGGTTTAGTTCATGGAAAATCCGAAAATGAAATGGATGATTTAGGGCTACCCCCATTTTAGGAAACCACCATGTTTATATTATATTTATTTATTTATATATATATATGTTATTATTATTATCATAATTGTTATTGTTAATTATTACTAGTTTTGTTTTTTTGGGATATTTGTGTTAAAATTAAGGGGGCCACAGAAAAAAGGAACAACCGACATAAAAAAAAAAAACACTGCAAAACACACGAATCGTGAGTTGGGGCCGAACATGGCTCCAAAACAGGGGCCAACCTCCCAACGAGTCGGGTGCCGAAATGCCCGAACATTTCTGAGAATGTCCACTTTAGTTGGATGGGTTGAACTTGAACATCTATTTTCAGCCGTGAATCCACCTTGGAACAAGTCGGAGTACATTTTCGGACATCTGGATGCATTTAGAGACGACTGTGGCACAAATTTAAAAATGGTCCATGCTGTTTTGTTATTGAAGTGGATTTTCGGGTTGTTGTTTCGTCTACAACGTTGGACCCATCCATAGAATTGAAACGTAGGATTTGGTAGGTGTTGAGCAGAGGTTTGGAAGGAAGAACTTTAGTTTGGTTTCGTATTGCAAGTTGGCAATTGACCGTCACTACTTAATGATTCATGATTTCTTAGCATTTGATTGGATGATTGTTTTTGCTTTTGATTATGCATCAAGAAGGGGTCCCTTTCAATCAATGGTTGCAACAATGGTTGCCTATCAACCAATGCTTGACGACATCTCAAAAAGGGACAGGCTTTGTGACTGTCAAGAGTGTCGGATTTGACTGTCAAAAAGGGACAGGGTGATGGAGTACCCTCTGGTAAACATACAAAAAGCTATTGAAAATTGCCATTTATAGTTGATGTACCATAGCTATGTTAGTTTACCAGAGGGTATCTTTCAATTCCGGTACTTTTTGTTCCAGTCGAGCTCTATGAAGATTAAACAGGGCAACAAGACAAAGCAGAAACCACCTTCACTGGTTGGTGGTTCGGAACATGTTTAATTTGTCCATTCAGTTGGGAATAATGATCCCAACTGACGAACTCAAAGAGGGGTAGGTCAACCACCAACCACCTTCACATCCTGGGTATATGGCTGAATGGTGTTCCACCATGGCTGACTCCCATGCACTGACCCTGAACACGAACGAACCATGAAACAATCCACTTGCGGATAGTCATCCTGTACGTGAAAGTCACCCTGAAAGTCAAATGACTCATTCTACCCGCCATAGTAGTGATATGTAGTGATATTCCAGAATTGTTCCAGGAGTAATCCATTGGGATTTTCTGGGCTATAGAGAAGTGACGTAAACTTACTAGATCCTCCGAGGTTTCAGCAACTCGTCCTGAGGCCTTAATCATGCTGGGCTGCGCCTTCTGGACAGGTATTCTGATGCGAAAACCCACGCGCGCGGGGACCCGGAATGGAGCTAGTGGCATGAGCCAAAAAAGTCTACAACCAAATTGATTATATATAATTACATGTATATATATAATGTTTGGGAATGATTAAAGAGATGGTACCCTATTGTGAGAACTTTCTTGCTCCTAATTCAGTCACATGCTAATTGTTGGGGGGAACTCTATTGTGAGATTTTTTTCAGATTTTTTCATTTTTTTTTTTATTTTTTATTTTTTTCAATTAGTTTTTATTTTTTTAAAAAAAAATATTTTTTCAATTTTAGATTTTTTCCAGATTATTTCATTTTTATTATTATTATTTTTTTTAATTTTTTTTTTTTTTTCAATTTTAGATTTTTTCCATATTTTTTCCAAATAATTAGATGCCTTATTAAACCCTTATTAAAAAACAGCACCCAGACAATTTTTCAAGGGGATACCTCATGATTGGCTCAGTTACTCAATAATATAATTGTTTGGATGGTACTCT
>Ga0126342_10021271_pt1 | contig 10828 bp, 9 predicted proteins | sample Cyp1metagenome_FD_92528 | JGI IMG/M metagenome (GOLD analysis project Ga0126342, IMG submission 92528) | Coral microbial communities from Lord Howe Island, Old Settlement Bay, Australia - Cyphastrea 1 metagenome | ecosystem: Host-associated > Invertebrates > Cnidaria > Coral ... | reverse complement strand
TGCCAGATAGAATGCCAAATAGAATGTCAGAAGATATGTCAGATAGAATGCCAGAAGATGTGCCAGTAAGAACATGTATAAATGTCATGGTGGGGATCACACGAAGTAAAGTAATTTATTTTTTTGTCAAACCCTATATTCTCTGTGTTGTTGGACTCATAACGCTAGGGGGTCCATCCTTTCCCATCTCCAGGTCCTGAGTGCTGTTGAAGACTTCGACCCACCCAGGTGATCCAATTGCCACAGTGGTACCCCCCCCGGCCTTGGATCTGATTGTAGACACCGACTTGTCCCCAGTTGCCCCACTTATCCGTGGCCGTCGCTGCAGGCCGAGTCAAGGTGCGGCCGTACATGTCCTGGCCGTAAAAACACCACCAGCGGTGGCGTGGCTTGTTGGGCTTGAAGCCAGGCATTTTGGAGGAATATGCTATGGGGTGATGTCATTGGATATGTTTTTTTTGCAATAGAATCGGATAGAGCTAAGCAACAATATGAGATGGGGTTGTTCAGAAATGGGGGGCATACTCAACAAAAAAGGCCATTCAATGTAGGGGAAAAAAACATCAACGTGATGGTATTGTTGAAGGAAACTGATGATACACCTTTGGATTTTGGGGTACCCTCGTTTTGGACAAAGCCACATGTCACCCGGAAACAAAGAACGAATCTTAGATGTCCTCAAGGCAAGTTTGAGCAAGTAGTACAGCATATTTCCCCCATTTTATAGCTAGAAATCAATTCAACCCAACCAAGGTCATTTTTGAAACATGATAATGTTCAACCCAACCAAGGTTGTTTTTTGACCATGATAATTTTCGAAACAGTAGTGCGACATCGTAAGTGGGTCGGTCTTCCAACCCCCAAATGAATATGCTCAGTCGCACAGTGTGGTCGCATTTTTGTGGATTTTGCAGCTGCCCTCTGAAAATTTGTGGCAGTTTGCAAACTATAAAATTATCATGTTGTGTGGCAAAATCATCGAACTAAATGATCTATATGCATTTTCTATTTCGCAACAGTTAACTAAATTAAATGCAAAAGAATACTTACAGTAACTGGTCTTTATCCATTCTTTATCCATTTAACTATAAATTTATCAACATGAGATGAACGGAGGGTACCCAGCTTCGCCCCCCACAGGCGCGGCACCGTCTGTTTGAAGAGACTCTGAGAGAAGGGTCCCATGAGGGTGTCCTAGCAGGAAAGGTGTCTTCCTCACTGAGGGAACTATGCTATAGCACCTAGTAATTTAACAGTTTGCTATTGAAAATGGCCCATTTAGTTCGTTGATTTACCCATCAAAAATGGTGATGTTCCATAGTTATGTTAGTCCGAATTAAAATCCCATTAAATGATCATTAGATCCCAATTTATATCCCATTCATGTTAGTAAAGCAATAGGATTCACCATCCAGATTTTTATAAATGGCTGGTATAAACCATCAAAATTTTAGTATGGCTGGTTTATGACATTACTTTACAAACAAACCATGGTATCCTGTAGGATCCCCCAAACAAAAAGGCCGAAAAATCCTGCAACTTTTCCCGATTCTCCGGGATTTCACGATTCGTGGTTTGGAGGGAAAGTCGCCCAAACCCCAGTCGCAATTTCCAGATGTCCGGGCAAAAACCCACGGAAAATGAATGTGATGGGCAAACACTCACCTTTTTTTTTACGTTTTTTCACATATTGCCATCATGGTTGGCCCATGTTTGATGTAAAAAATATCTAGAACTGCTGAGAAAACCCACAGCCCGCGTCGCGTTGTGGTTTTTTGGGCCCATCCGGCCCATTCCTTTGGGACGCCTGCTTCGTCGCATCACTAGTTCCATCACCATATGATTGACACCCAAAAACAGGTACTGATAATGGTGATATGGGAACTGATCATGGATATTATATGATTTATATGGATATTCTACACCATGATGGAATACCATCCACCTGATGTTCATATGCTTTTTGGCTATGTCCCAAACAGTTTGGTGAATGGTGAGGTCATAGCCAACGTGAGCCATCCCCCTGAAATCCTGAGGTCCCTCCCCTGCCGGCACCGTTAATCCGTTGCTGCGCCAAGGCACCCACAAGGTGTCGATGTCTTCAACCTCCCCGAAAAGTGCGTCCATGTTGCTTCGCAGTTCTGACTCGATGAGATACACATCTGCGATGTCCTGCTGATGAATGGATGGGTTGCTGGATGGGTTGCTGGGGGGTGCTGGGAATGATTGATAGTCAGCCAGTGGATCATTCCCGAAAATTCCCTACTTACTTAGCACAAGTAAGTTGTTGGTAGTATTGAGAAAAGGATGTCTTTGAAACGTTGAAACACATCTCAATTTAAAGTCTTTGGTAATTGCACATAGCGAAGCCAGGAAGCCCAGTTGGTTCGATGATCTACCAGAAAGCCATGGCTACATCTGAAGGGCTGTCCGACTACGAAGGCCATTGGCTGGCGAAAAAAAAAACTGAACGAGATGCTGGTTGGTGGTTGAGCCCTACCCATCTGAAAAATATGAGTTCGTCAGTTGGGATTATTATTCCCAATATATGGAAAGTCATAAAAAAATGCTCCAGTCACCACCAACCAGAATGGGTATTTCGATGGGAAAAGAATCTACAACAGCCGGGAGATTTTCTTCAGCCATGGAGCTGATGACACCGGAGTAACAAGGTCATCCCATGCTGTTTCTGGTGATCTCATTGGGTACATGGCGGATTATCATACTGTACCCGGCCTGGAAAACGTACAAAGTTAGCGAACTTGAAGCCATGGCCCAGTCGAAATAGTGGATTTACCCATTAATAAAAAGCATGGTGGATCTTTCCAGTTCGCAAACTGTTAGTTTGCCAGGCCGGGTAATAGCAACTCAATTCACCCTCCAACTTGACGTCCCGAAGAAGACTCAAGGGATGACTCTTCTGGTTTTTTTGGGGGGGCTGGGCTGGACCACTGGATGGTTTCACACATGTCCAGCCTGCCAAACTTCTGGGTCCCTTCGTATCTCAATGTTTGGTCCCCAAGTTTGATCAAATTAAAATTTCCCGGGAATTTCCCATGTCTACCATCTGGTGATTTCTGCCTTGCCATGGAAAGATCCACCCTTTTTTTTATAGGTAAACCATCTATCCAAGCCATCGCGGCATCGCCTCGTGCAGCATAATGGAGGCCGAAAACCTGAAGAATGCCGGTTGTTTCTATGTAACCCCGAACTTGGCATTTTTGGCTGAGGAAAAAGCTGGCATCTTTACCGAAAATGCCATCAAAATATTGATATCACTATAGTTATAACGATGTTCTTGCTGTTTGACCCAATTGGCCATAAATAGTGATAGTAACCCGCAAGTTTAGATGCAGAAAAAGCAAAATTGAGCATGCTTTTACAAGTGGATTTCACTAGCAACATGCTACAAAAATGGCAGTGAAAATTCCTGGGAGCTTACCGCCACAGTAATAAAGTCAATTAGCGTCAAATAGTGTCAAATACTTCTTAGATAGCGTCACATAGCGTCAAATAATGCTTATATAGCTTGAATCGGCTTCAATTAGCGTCAATCAGCATCAGAAAAAACAAACAAATTCTACAGAATGCAAATTTAACAGCTGAATAAGCCTTGGGGTGGCTCTGCAAGTGGTTCTTGGGTTACCACTATTCACTATTAACTATCTGTATTTATATATAATCATATATAATATAATATACAGTAGACATTTCTCCATATCTAGCAACCCCCCGTTAAAAAAAAAAGTTGGAAACCTGGAGAGATTATAAGGGAAATACCATGGAACTACCTGGAAACACCATGGAACTATCTTTTTGCAGGTTGCTATAGCCTGTAGCCAATATAGTGATACTGAATCCAGATTGGTTTATATTGTGTTTAATATCACTATCCCTGGTTTAACTACTACTTGGTCAATCTGACTTTAGCCAAACTGCTTTACTTGAGGGTTGTATATCAGGCTGTTGTGATTGGTGATTATAACCTGGCATATACATATCTGGGTAAATTATAATATTTCACTAACCTGAATAGTTCGGCCATTTGGGGATGATCTTCCTTACTAACCATGAATTCCAGGCTTAGGTCGCAGTGAGGTCGTGCTGAAATTTACCCAGACATATATACATATATATATAATATTAATATATATATATATAACATACAATGAATACACGACTTGTAGTATTCTTCCGAGGTGTGGGAACCACTGCTGAAATTAGCCCTCAACGGCTCCACCTTCCAGACCCACTTCTGCCGCCCAAAGAGCAGGACGAAGTATGTAAAGGCCAAGGGAAGCATCAGGCAGCCCAGCAGTTTGTCCTGAGTGGGACCCAAAATAGATGACTAGGATATTGAAAATTCCCCATTTAAAATAGATATTGAATAGATATTCAACAATAATTAGTTTGTCTCTTCCCTACAATAATTCAACATAGATATTGAAAATCCACCACTGTATAGATCATTTCCTAGGGGAAAGCATGGACTTTTACATCTCCAATTAAATGTTACCCGGCCTGGTAAACGTTTACATGACTATGGAAAGATCCACCATTTTTAATGGGAAAACTCACTATAAATTGCCATTTTCAATAGCTATGTAACAGTTTACTCATGGTACTTTGAGAAGAACTCCAAAGCAGGGAACATGTTTTTCATGCCCCGGGGGGGATCATTCACGATTTATAAACCATCGTTAGCCAAGTTGTTATGGGAGCACTATCACCCAGACTGCTTGGAGAGAATGGGGCTCGGATGGATATGCTTCCAAAGTGGGTGCCTCGTTCTGCCATCGTTATCATCATGTGGCAATTTGAGGCATGCCCCAGGGCCCCGGGTTGAAACAACTGCAGTTGATTCATACCCCTAGGTATTTGCAGAGAATGAACAGCCTCAAATACGTCCCCAAGTGTTGATCATTGGTCCTATCGCAAACAGAAACCTACCTTGTCATGTTTACTATCCCACACCGACCGTATCCTCCTGAAAACTACCACGGACCGTAAATTTTTGGTGTCTACAAAATGATCCTCCAAACTTTGGAAACCGGATTTTATTTGGGGTTCGACGGTCGACGGGCTCCAAGATCACTCCAAGCTGCTCTGAATTTGTGCACCACCATCTTCACTGCCTCCAAACGAAGCGTCATGAGGCTCTTCAAAAAGGCACGCGTGATTGGTAATCCCATCTCCCTAATATTAAACACTCCCTAAATGGTTCCAAATATTGTGTATATCCCCGACTAAACCATGGTTCCTAAGGTTTTTTTTTAATATTAGGAAGGGGTCAATGTGGTAATCCCATCCTCCATCAACTTGGGAGAGCACGAGTTGGCCGGGTTCGGACCCCGATGGCCAGACTGACCCACAAGATTGGAGGGATCATTCAAAAACAGTCTAAAACACAGAAATCTTCATCAAAGTCTGGATCTGGTCTGCATTTACCCTCTGGTCAACATACAATCCAGACCCATGGGAAAGATCCACCCATTTTTTTTCATGGGAAAATCCACGAAATTTCGACATGGCCGGCCTGGCCGGCCTGGCTCCCCGGGATCCCCCCCGGCTCCAACCCCACCTGTGTTTCAGTGCCCTCGTTGGTACTGATGAGGTTGCTGTACGTCAACATACTTCCTGCCATGAGCCTGGCGATGATTGGCTGAAATTGCAGGTAGCAGCCATCATTGATAGATACAGACTGTCTGATAGAGATATCTATTGGTGTATACATATGTACATGAATGTGTACTGTATATATACACACACAAGTATGTGCATCAGTATCTGTGCATGTATATGTACGTGTGTGTGTGCATGTATATATGCATGAAACAAAAAACTAATCCATTACGGCAGACAAGGCGTAATTTGTTGCGGTAGAAGGAAAATCATCGTCATAGGGATAGAGAATATACAGTAATGTAATGCCCCATCAATTCCCATTGCTCCCCACAACAGAGTATGATATATTCATATATATATACTTACATACATATACATACATATACATATATATCATATATATATACATACATATATCATATCATATCATATCATATCATATTTATATATATATACCTACATATAATGTGTATATATATATACATATACATTGTATAGCTAATGCCACACACCCAACTTCAGGTCTCGCCCACCTGATGTCATCGTCCAAGCTCCGCTTTCGCGGGTCTTTTTGCGCCGACTCCAAGATCTGGAAGCGACGCGGCGGGGATCGATGGCTGCAGGGTGGCTTGGTTATTAATGGTTATTAATGGGATATACATATATATGTATATATTATATTATATATATTATATTATATATATTATATTATATATATTATATATATTATATTATATATTATATATATATGGGTAATTTATTAATGGTTATGACCCTCTGGCAGTTTAACAGAGCTAATGACCCATTTATGGCCATCTATGGCTATGGATTATGGCCCATTTATCGATGGTTTACCATGTTTACCTATTAATATCAATAGCAAACTCTTCGTTTACCAGAGGGTACCCTCTGGTAAACTAACATAGCTATTGAAAATGGCCATTTATAGTGGATTTACCCGTTAAAATCGTGATTTTCCATAGTTTCTTGTATGTTTACCAGAGGGTAAAAGTTGGTTGATGTCCAGTAAACTAAGTTGGGGAGAGATTTCACCTAACAAGTGGTGATAGCTGCACAGATGTGTTAGTTTTGCAGGGGGCTATCCATTGGGATTGTTATGATGGGTGATATTGATGACTGGTTGGTGGTTGAGCCTACCCCTCTGAAAAATGATGGACTTCGTCAGTTGGGATGATGACATTCCCAACTGAATGGAAAAATAAAAAATGTTCCAAACCACCAACCAGATGATATTCCACAAGATGTTTGATTGGGTAGATTTATAAAGGGACAGATCTGGGAAAGCAGGGGTTTTACCATTTAAAAATGGGGCTATTACGAAGGCTTCATGTGATTGTTTTTTCTGAATCTTTCAAAGAGCTTCTATATAATGTATGGATAATCTTACAGTGAATCTTGGATGCCCTTTAAAGAAAGTTTGGTACTAAATTAGCCTGCAACCACGGCTCGAAGTACTTGTTTACCCAGTTTACCCATGCTTCATCCAACAGCCAAACTCAGGCTTTTGACTCGGCCCTCAAAGCCAAATGAAAGGGCCAGATTGAAACCCCGGAATCAGATGATGTTTTCATGATAAGTATCTGGTTGGTGGTATACCTACCCCTCTGAAAAATATGAAAGTCAAATGGGAGTATTATTCCCAACTGAATGGAAAAATAAAATTCATGTTCCATACCACCAACCAGTTGTGAACTGACAATGTTTATGAATGATTTATGAAATAAGGAATGAAGAAAATGCTGGGAAGCTATGAGTCAAAGTCAGGCATCCAGGAGTGGATCGAGGGAAAATGTGACTGCTCGGCTTGCAACTTTTTGTTGATTGTCTAATCCTTTTTGATACGGTTGTCACTGCCTATGTACTTGTACAATCTGCTGTAGGGGTTCCGGCCAATTCAGGGTCTGCATGCTACGTGAGTTTTTCAGGTGGCAAACTGACAGCGGCTTCAATTTGCCACTGGTCAAAACGTTGGACGTTGGGACCCGTTGGGAAATATCACCACCCACAATGAGATGGATAGCCTCTGGTAAACGTTTACAAAAAGCTATGGAAAAATCACCATTTTGAATATAGGTAAATCAACAAACTAAATCTGGTATTTTGAATACCGCACCATTTTGAATAGGTAAATCAACTATAAATATCTATAAATGTGGTATTTTCAATAGCTAACTTTGTTCAATTCCCGGAGGGTCTACGCGGTCCACCCAAATCATCTCCCGTGGCTCTGGACATCCGTTTCACACCAGACCTTTTGAAAGCACAAAGCATTCTTCCCCAAACATCATCATCATCAACAACAACAATGACAACAACAACAGCAACAGCAACAACAACAACATGATCCTCCCACTCCCCCAACTGTTTGGGGGTTTCAAAGCACAAAGTGCGCTAGATGGTGGTGGTTTCATCCCATCCAGCCGCGCAGTTGTTGGAAATCACCCAGATTTTTCGCCATGGCCGCCATATGTTTCTTCCCCGAGAAAAAGAAAGAAACTGAAACGGTTAAAAAAATAAGGCCATCTCTAAACACAAAGTATATATAGTATATAACTTATGACTTATGTAAGTTACATTAACATACATTAACCAATTATAAGCATAACTAACCTATGTCTTGTTGGCTAAACGTCTCTAAACACAAGATTCCCAGAGTGTTGACCCACGAGCCTTCGACATTGCTGGGCTTGACCAATGGCGGGATCACGGCCCGTTTCGAAGTGTTCGACCCCAGGGAATCACGTGGGACGCGTCTGAAGAAACGCTGGGAAGTAGTGGATGAATTCGGAATAGTCAATTCGAAAATTCACTGTGCTACATGGGTAAACATTTGGAACAAACTGACACATGATAACTCAGTTCCACCTGTTCCATGTCTGACCAGTCTAAAGAACCGGTCGATGGTGTAGCTGGAGCCCTGAATCGAGACATAGAAAACAAGCAGAAATTTCTACACACCTCTAAGCCCCACTGGATACTTATATGAGGGATACAATGCTTGGTTTTTGGTTAATATGGTTCGCCCCAAAACCAGAAACGATCACCAAATTTGCCAGAAATAGGTGATAGGAATCCTCTCCGAATTTTCCAGGTGTCTATGATGGTTTACCACACCAAGAAAATCCAACAAGAACGCCTTGTAGAAAGAAAGGCCGCCCTGGGAAAATGAGAGTCACCACCTGCTTAGATTTTCAGCTCGGATTTTAGGGGATTCCCAAGGACAGAAGCACTAAACTGGTGTTATTTTAACAGAAACAACGATACTTCTTTGAAAAAACTGGTGTTTCCTGCATGGTAAAAGAGCGAAAAATAAGGACAAAGAAAGTGATAGAAAGCGTGCCGTTACTGCAGTGCAACTTGTTTACTGCCTTCATCGGTGAACCCGTCCAGGTGTAGATATGAACTTTTGGAATCCGTGAGAAGCCTCTGGCAATCTGACATCATGGAAAATGGCAATGATTCAATTTTGTGGATTGGTGGTATACCTACCCCTCTGAAAAATATGAAAGTCAGTTTGGGTGATTATTCCCAATATATGGAGAAACCCATAGGAAACCCAATTATGCAATTTTGTGGATTGGGAAAGCCCATGGGAAACCCATTCATTCAATTGTTCGGAATCTCCATCTCCATTTGTGGATCATGGATTCCATGGCTAAGCAACATACCAGAGGCTAACCCCAACTGCAGTTGGCTAACCCCAAAATGTGTCACTAAAATCTGAGGCATCTCCCAGCCGTGTGCTGCGCAAACACTTTTTTGGCTCATTCCTCCTGGGGATGGGTCAGTCAAGAGGGCTTGGTGGGCCGAAAAGATACCAGTGAATGGCCAACCAACAAAAGTGACTATATAATCTAGCCTAAAGAAAAACCAGCATTTGCAGATAATGTTCCTATGAAACCATAAACTTTGCATATCTATGTTGATATCTATCTTGACATCTATGTTGATATCTATGTTGATGCACTGGAGGCTATTTGGCAGTGGGAGACATTGACCCAGCGACCAGAGCATCCAACTGCCAATCCATCCACCGCCCTTCTTCATTTCCAGGTTTTCTGATCAATATCCCCCCCCCTTTGGGGTTGGTGAATAGCCCCATTTTAGGCAGGTTCATCTCAGAACCTAATCGGATCTAATCGGTTTATGTTGAAGCACTTGCCTACTTTTTGAACGAAATCTTCTTGGTTCATGCCATTTTTTGAGCTGATCTTCTTGGTTCATGCCACTTATTGCTAGATTCATGGCCCCCATATTCTCCCAATTGGAAGATCCTCCAATCATCCCCAACCCGCCCCGTCTCCTCTGATCTGGTTTCCAGGGCACTTCAGGGCTGATGAGGTTGGCTATAATTTATCCAGATTCATAAATCCAAAATGCTGATTCAACACGTTCCAGCGTTTAATCTGATCAGGATGAAAAGTCGAGGAAGCAGCAAAATCAAAAACTCAACCAACTGGATGCGAATCTGAAGACATCTGAAGAAATTTCAATTCTTAAGCATCTACCAACAGTTTGTCAGAATAGGTCCCAATAGAAACCTTCATTCAGAAGCCAACAAACTGGGTGCGACATCATGAATATGAACATAATAATGAACCCTGAAATGCAGAATCGATCATATATGTTCATATATAATGTTCAAATATGAACCATTTATCAGGGTTATGAAGATATATCTGGGTAAATTATAATATTTCACCAACCTGAATCAAGGCCATTTGGGGATGATTTCCAATACTAACCATGATTCCAGTGAGGTCACAGTGAGGTCGTTATAAATTACCCAGATATATGAAGCATGTTTTCGCTAATTTTGACATCCCCAACACATTTCGTCCATTGCGCCACGCCATGACGCGCACGGCGTCCTCATCCTCCAAGATCCTGTTGGTCTCCGCCTGCAGTTTGTCCAAGTCGCTGCGCTCGAAGAAGTTTTCGTCCTTTTTTTTGCCGAAAAGGTGGAGGATGGCGACATCAATAAAATATGTAATTAATAATGATGATTGTGGTTATCATTAATTATTGCAGTAATTGTTATTGTTATTATTATTATTATTATCCGCCGACCCCGGCAGACGCAAGGGGGAGTGCGTAAGGGAAAAAGAGTTTATGACACAGCTGCCAGGAAAGAATAATAATAATTCGCTGACCCTGGCCGATGCAAGGGGGAGCGCGTAAG
>Ga0126342_10021270_pt1 | contig 10829 bp, 11 predicted proteins | sample Cyp1metagenome_FD_92528 | JGI IMG/M metagenome (GOLD analysis project Ga0126342, IMG submission 92528) | Coral microbial communities from Lord Howe Island, Old Settlement Bay, Australia - Cyphastrea 1 metagenome | ecosystem: Host-associated > Invertebrates > Cnidaria > Coral ... | reverse complement strand
CCTACATTATCCTACGTATATGCCTACGCGAAACCTACGCACCAAGCAGAATAGCCTACGCATGAATGATGTGAGTTCCTCCTCAATCTAAATTCCATCATCTGGAAAAAAAACGTGGCTCAGGTGTTGATGTAAGCATCAAACCTATGGATTGAATTATCAAGAATGGGGTTCAAACCAAAAAACATGGGATTTATATAAATGGATTTAAGCACGAACATATGGGAAAATTGGACCAACAACCGTGGGGATTGAACAAGCAAATATGGGATTTCAGCCAGTAAAATGGTGGATTAAGTTCAACGAAGAGGAAACCAAAAAACGCTCAACTCTCACAAGTCGCCATGGCGTTACAGTGGGGACATGTATGGACTATTGGATCATGTTGTCATTTAGCAGGGTAATCAGCATTCATTTCAGAATATGATGGCTATTCGGTGGAACAAGCTGGGTCTTTGATTGGCCAAGGGCATAAGCGGCCAGAATAACTGCACTGACATATCTTCAATACCATCTGGTAATCTAACATGGTTAATATATAATATACAGCAAAATCATCTACAGTACTTTCACGGGTAATTATCCATAGCTATGCTAATTTACCAAAAAAGTAAGCAAAAAAATGGAAGTTTCCTAAAATAGTGGTGACCCCAAAATCATCCATTTATGGATCTTCCATTCTAAACCATCCATTTTGGGGATCCCATTTTAGGAAACCCCCGAATGTCCACTGAATCACAGTTCAATCGAAACGGCGGGGTTTCGACGTTGACGTTGCAGCTGTGCCTTGTGAAAGCCATCTTTCAGAGCCACTTCTGCTGCCACTTCCTGTAGAAAAGGCCACCTTCCCCAGGAAAATTGGTTACATACATTTATATAGTGATGTTTAGTGTTAACCGTGAAGTTCAAGGGTTGATCATTTTAACCCTAATCTATACACAAAGCTTGGTGCAGTCCCATGACACTTCATTCACATCCCTTTCTCGACTGTGGTGAACCCAGATCCGTCAGCAGAGAATGCGCAGGCACAAGACATCTCTGCAATCAAGCCTGTGAGTCATTGAGTCATTGATACATATCCCTATACCGCTATTTAAACATGAAACTTCGTATCTTACCCTCAAAAACAACAACCTTAATATCGTTACTGTAAATCTTGATTTTGTTTGCGAGCAATTTTGAATTGTGGCTACTTTGGGGATGTAGCAGACATCCCGGCACCTGGCAGCTCTCATCAGTACAGCCTCAGTGTCTCAGGGTGTCTGGGAGACCCTCTGGTAGTCAGGTTCATGGCTTGCTGGAAAATCGTCCATTTAGTGCGATCCAGGTTTCCAGTTGGCTTTGGCTTAGGGGGTACCCCAATACATGATCATTTTTTATTGGAAAACAATTGGTTAAAAATCAAGGTTGGGGGTACCCTATGTGCAGACAAATCCAGGTTTTTGGTACAACACACATTTTGGAGCGTCTGGATAACAAGTCATATCCTTTAACTAATAGCTCGTAGCAGAAACTTCCAAACCTGATTTTGAAGCACTTCTGAATGCTTCCCATACTCACCGTCGCGGTGGTGGCAATGGCCGCTGTCATATGGCGGGGAGGATGATTCCCCCAATCCATTCACCATTACAGTCACTCTCATCGGATCAACTTGCTATTCAACAGATATCCCTATTATGATCAGTATACCAATGGTATATCCCTATTAACACTGATATTATATATGATATATGATATACCACAGATATACCACAGATATACCACATATATCCCTATTAATCACTTCCTGGTATAATCCAAAAACCCAGGTAGATTATACCCTCCCATCTTTCGTGGCTCAACAGGGCAGCCTGAATGGCTCAACTGACCGTGGCTCAACATGCCCGCGGTGGAATCCGAGTCACCACCCTTTTTTGGGTCCAAACTGAAGAAAAAACATTAGAGAATCAAGCACCGACCAAACATGACATAAACTTTGAACATGTTTTTTTTTTTCATGCATGGATATTCCCAAAATGGATGGGATTCCCAAAACCAACATCATCTCTAAATGGGCTGAGTTATACAACCTGTTACAACCTTATTATCTTCAATTAGTAATTGTTGATCATTCTCCCAAATCCCAAAATATTCAAATCAGGAAACCACATTGCCGAAATGGTTCAACATCGAAGGACACATTTCACCAAGTCGCTAAAATCTTCGTTTTGATCATCTACGAAGACGTGTTGAGCCACATCGGATGTCATGGCTCTGTCGAAGCGCACGCGAAGTTGCAACCTGCCACTTCGCGTAGTCATGACGATCAGTGGGTCAGTTGCAAGTTGTGGCTGGTTGACCCCAAAAATGTGGGACCCCCAGTTGAAACCCATTACCCTCTGGTAAACTAACATAGCTATTGAACATGGCCATTTATAGTGGATTCTCCCATGAAAAACTGTGATTTTCAATAGTTATGTTAGTGTACCAGGGGGTAAGTATAGTTCCAAGTATCATAAACCATAGTTATTGGAGTTATAAACCAACTATATCTAGGGAGCCCACATTTTACTTGCAAGTTGGTTGATGTTCACAACAGTGCATCCACCATAAATCCCAGTCATTGGAGTTGTAAACCACATAGCTGTCTGAAAATATCTTGGAGCCGCATTGTAAGAACCATGCCACAGTTGGTTTACCCATTGCACAGCCCACTGGCGGACTTATTCGGACTGGGATGCCGCCACCCCCAGGTACCATGATAAGAATGAGACATGTATTTTCTACTTGCAGTTTTTAGATGCAGACGAGGAGCTGATTTTTGCTGCTTCTTTTGCATTCAAAATGATGGTTGAGCCACCCATTCCAAAATCAATGTTTGATTTGGGATGATTTTCCCAAGAAAGAGGACATATCAATATCATCATTTGCCAAACACGAGTCTCTTGCAGGAAACCGATGCCGAAATCTCCATGAACACCACATTTTTCTATGACCAAACAGGCTAAATCTCCCAAGAAAAGATGCCAAACAATCTGTGGGTCATCATAGGTCATCAGTATCTTTGCTGGTTGAAGCCAGAAGATGTTCATGACAGCAGCCTCTCTGCACTTGCGGCCTGAGCCGAGGCGAACTGGCGCCCATGATGCTGTGGTGATTTACCCATGGATTTACCCATGGTGATATGGCTATGTCTCAAAACCTAAACGATATCCTAAAATAGCTGGTTTATGGATTTCTCCCAAATATGGTAACAATACGTAGGTTTGACCCATCCAAAAAAAATCCCATAGCTATGCAGCTATGTGAAAATACCAGAGGCAAATTTCGAAAGCATGGGAGGTTTTTTGGGCTTCCACCAACTGAGATATCACATGAGGATTTGACAACCAAATATGGGGATATAATTTGGCATGGATATACTGAGATTTCGAGATTTCTGTGGATGAATATCTGGAGATAATTCTGAGATTTACCCTCTGGTAAACTAACGTAACTATGGAAAATCACCATGCTATTAATGGGTAAATCCACTATAAATGACCATTATGATTTTCAATAGCTATGTTAAATTACCAGAGGGTATTCTAAATATTTAGAATCTGGATAAACCATCATAATTCACTGAGCTGAATGAAATTCTGTGGCTTTTTTCTGAGATATTAGCCAAACAGTTCCCATGCCAGTGGCGTCGCAGAGAGGTGGGTGTGTGTTTTTTTATTTTGAGACATCTGTGGATCTATCTCCCAAACATAGTGACACTATTGCAATAGTAGATGCTAAACCTTATGAATAGAATCCCAGAAAAAAACAACTGTGATTCTTGAATCCAGTGTCAACAATACCTGGTGATATCAGCCTGAAAGTTGTACTGCGTCACTGCAGGACCCATGGGGTTGATTCTTTTGAGGGCAAAGGACCTGAATACTAAAGGGTATTATTCTCTATACACATACACATAATATATTATATATATATATTATGCTATTATATATGTATATATGTGTGTTCAGTAGTCCAATAAAAGGCAAACAACATACAGTAGTATAAAAATATATAAAATTAGCTAGAACTACATCGGGTCAACAATGGTTCTATTTGAATGGAATAGGACAGCCACAACTTAAGAGCACAATGCTGGGCACTCTTGAGACAGCTTACTCTTGTTCATACATAGCATACATATACAATAATAATAATAATAAACAATACTAATTATAACTATGTATAATCTCATAATATCAAACTGCAATAATTACTCTTTTGACCCGAGAGACTTCTGGTGGAGATAATTTTCGTCCGAAGATTTTTCACTGGTTGGGGAATCATCACCCCATCTGCTGGAATGGCCTTGCGCAACCATGGATATGACGTGGCGCAAGTAACCATGCTTCAAGATATGACTAGTCTACCCTGTATCTTTCCCGGTGAAATCTCTATGCTAGTTTTGCTAGGTCAATTCCACGACGAAATTGGCTGCCTAAACCATTGAAGTACTTTCTGCTTCTTAAATCCCTCTTTTTGTTGATTAAACCACCAGTTTGGGATGGTCAGAATCCCCTTGTTCTCCCAATTTCCTAATGAAACTCCATCTCTTGTGATGCGAAACTCCCTGACTTTTCCAGCTATTAATCGCGAGGTTATCTTGCCCCACAAAACCCTATCACTTTTCGCCATGAAATCCCTTTATTTTGCGATGTGTCTGGACCAAAACTACCGCCGAAATCCAATCAGAAACCCCAATCAAAATCTCAGAAAGTCGGTTTTTGCTATGTTTTGAACCAAGAGGTAACATCCATAAATATCCACCATGTCCAGGCCATCCAACCAGCCCCAGGGAAGGCCTTCAGCACTTCTCCATGTTTTGGCCAGGTCTGTGCCACCATGGGGGGTAACAGCTTCAGAGGGCCAGGCCTTGGTTTCCATAGTCGTGGGATGGGGGATCCCCAAAAGGCTTGGTTTATGTCATGGAAAATCCATGGATGATGGGGGGGGGGATAGCCCCATTTCAGGAAACCTCCATGTCATGAATAAAGGCGTCTTCAATCACCTGAAAGTACGCTTTTCCGCTTTTCCCTGAGGAAAACCATGGTGAATAAAACATGGCTGAACTTCCCGTAGGACACAATGGGTGATCCTGCAACAAGCATGGACAATGTCATGTGGTTTGATACCTGCGTCCTACCATTGTAACTTTTTCCATCGGTGGGTATAGGTGTTAATGATCAACTTTCTAGAATCTTGATGGTTTCATACTAAAACCAAACTGATTCAAACTGCATTCTGTCCAAGAGGCAGACCCAAATCCCAAATTTTGTTTGGACCCCCCAAACAACACAGCTGGTGAATTGAACTTAGTATATCTCAATTCTCTAAAAACACCAGGACAGCCCAAACTGCTGGTCAACCATCATGCATCAGTTATATCATATCAACTCATATCAATCATATCTGCTAGCTGCTTGATGGTCAATCAGTGCCAACCCCTGCAGAAATGATTGCTGTTCAACAGTCAGAAGAACATGATCAATCATTAGTTCTGCCCGAATATTTCCAAAAAATAAATAAATCCCTCACTAGTATCTAAAAATCATGAGTCAAATAATGATAGAGGGATTAATACTTGTGTAGCCATTTAGAGTCAATTCCTACTGTAATTGTTTAATTAGTCAATTAATTAAGCGAAACTCAGTGGAGCTATATTATCGTTTTTTTTTTTATGTATATATAATGACCCCCAAATGGTCGCTTAATGGAAAGGTTTAAAATTGGCTTTAATTACCATTAATATATGATCGTAACGAGTCTTCCAATGACAGTACCCTCTAGTCATTTAACACTATAGAAACATTGCTCATTTATAGACGATAAAACTGATGATTCACCTATCAAAAATGGTGATTTTCTGTGTGAAGCAACCAGAGGGTTTTTGTCAGCACCATGAATTCTCCCGAATTCCTATAAATCCCAATAATATCCAATTTCAATCTGGTTGGTGGTTGACCTACCCCTCTGAAAAATATGAGTTCGTCAAATGGGATAATGAAATTCCCAATATATGCCAATATATGGAAAGTCATAAAAGCCATGTTCCAAACCACCACCCAGTAATCCTATTACCCTCTGGTAAACTAACGTAGCTATGGAAAATCACCATTTTTAATAGGTAAATCACCGGTAAATCAACTATAAATGGGCCATGTTCAATAGTTATGTTAAATTACCAGAGGGTAATCTTATTAATCCTAGTAAACCACCGCCATAGATCTGGTGATGCCTTGGTGCCCCTGGTGCCCGGACACCAAAATCACCACTTCCAAAGCGCGGAGGTCGAAGGACACGAAGCCCGACTGCTGCACCGTCACCTGGTTTTAAGGCACGAAATGTGAATAATTCGTGGGATGTTGAACAAATATTATGATATAGATAGGTATGTATATATATATATAGAGAGAGAGAGTATGTTTTTTTTTTTTAATAATATATAATGATAACATGAATGTTTAAAATAGTAATAATATATATATTGATATTATACGATTAATGATGCGCATATATATATAGATTGAATGAGTATATCTTATGATGGGATTAATTGGGATATCCATGTCATTCCATATCATACTAACCATATATATATATACACCCGCTCTATTGTTTTGTTACATAGTTATAAAGGCCATGGCCCATTAAACAAAATATAATTTACCTGTATAAAGATAACCAAAGGGTACAATAATTATTTAGACATCCTGAATCCAAGTGTGAAAATATGTTGGAAAATAAATGGCAACAAATAGAGAAGAGACATCATGGTGAAGGTTGCCAGCGTTGCTCAGGCACTACCCGCGTTCTCTGTTCCAAATGGGCTGACATCCTTCTTTTCTACACCACATGAAAAACATTGAACAGCGTAGAATGCGTAGAAGCATATCCAGGGTATTTTTTTTTCACCATATTAAATTAAAAATATCGAACGCAACCATTCACATTGTGGTTTACCCACTAAACATGTCCACACAATCGCCAAGCCGAAATCTTCGCCCACCGGGTCCCACATATGTGACCATCCCACAAAACATGAACCATGACACGTGTCCTGCGGTTTTGTCCTGCGGTTACGTGTCATTCGGAAGTTCCAAATTGGTTCGTTCATATGGAGGTTTCCTATAGGGCTACCCCCAAAATCATCCATTTTTTGGTGGGATTTTCCGTTCTAAACCATCTATTTTGGGGTACCCCCATTTATGGACACCCCCATATAGCAATCCGGAATGAAGCGGCCTCTCGACCATCCTCGCTTCGTGCATCCACCAGCTGGGTGCCCTGAAGCCATTGTGCAAGAGCACGAACAGCGAAGTGAAGTGTGTTGCAATATTTCAATCTTGTAATATATTGTAGTATATATTATATAGAAGAAAATAACTGTATATTGGAGAATAATGTAATACGTTGTATCACTTGTAAAAATGATGAACAACAGTGAATGACACATGAAATAATCTAATAATTTAGTAGATATAATCGGGTTATATAGTGGTTATATCATATTTATTGGTTGTATTCAGTCACAACAAAAGGATACAAAAGGTACTACACAAAGCATCCACCCCGTCACCAGGTGCACGCCTCACTCCAGGGAGAGTAGAAGGCTGCGGTCCGAGGCTCCTAGTGATGGGGATCCAGGAGAACGAGGCGTTGGAACCGTTGGAGGATGAACTGAAAAAGGTGAAGTTGGACCCTACTCCAAATACTGCTGTCAGTTTGGAGTGTTTTCTTAGTCTTACCATGTTTTTCCATCAAATAATGCATAGAAAAAAAACATGTTTGAATAGTGACTAGTATATTACCATCGATAGTAGCTTGATACATTTCAAACAAATCACTACAAAGCCAGCTGTCTTCTGTCTTCGGTGTTTCTGCAAAGTTTCACCTGGAACCACAACGCAGGGATAGTGGTTCCAAGACCTTGGATCCCAGTCATCTGTGCGGGACATTCTCCAGAAGCATCCCAAAATGTTGAGTAGCAATATGAAAGCACAACCTATGCAATTTTCATCAATTTTCTTGATTAAATTGATGATCATTGCTTGATATTGTTTGAGAAACTCAACAGACTTAAATCAGATATCGGTAACGAATCACTCTGTTGCTTACTATCAAGTGATATCATGGGCTATCCTCTCTTTGCATCTGTTTCTGCCCCATCTTTGACAAATCCCTGCGGTTCCTGGGTGTTGAAGTTGGCAGCCACAAGCACCAGCCCTGGCAGGTTAGAAAAACTGTGCCTTTTTGAAAGGCACTTCTGGTCGCCCCAATCTCTGGATATACTATGATATACTACTAAGATCATCTAAGATCATCTGAGATCTATATGAATCATGTGATAAAACCAATTTCATAAACCAATTTCATAACCCATCCCCAAGTCATCACCATTTTTTAATGCGATTGCACTAGTCATGGTAGGTACCAATGGCGGGTCGAGTCATTGGATGCTGGTAAACACCAGAGAACCTGGCCATGCTTCAATATGTTCCTCCTGATTCTTCAATGTTACATATTGTTAGTTGTTGTTAGTTCTTAATTGTTAATTATTGCTATGCTTATTCTTCATGACCAACATAATACCAACATCATATTGTTAATCATACACTGCAATCTTACTGGACTGGAGGGTCTCCTTTCCCCCTGGGCGGCCGGATTTGCGGGGATAGAAGTGTACCCAGGATATCGGTGGATTCGCCCTGCCCTAGCACTCTTGACAAGCCAAAACAAGTTTGCTATCCTTTTCTGGTTGGTGGTTGACCTACCCCTCTGAAAAATATAAAAGTCAAATGGGAAGGATGACATCCCATATGTTATGGAAAATAAAAGCCATGTTCCAAACCACCAACCAGTTTTCTTCCAGTTTGTGTAAAATTACGCCCAGACACCCTGTGTCGCCCAGACACGGAGTGTACATGTGCATTCATCATTGGGAAAATCAAGAAGGGTATTAGGAATATAAATTGCCACCTTTGTTCAACATTACATTCAATTGGGAACATCAAGAAGGGTATTGGGAATGTGTATATCATCTCAACCATGTGAAAGTGAACATTTAATGGGTGTTTCATGTTGTTGTTGTTGTTGTTGTGGTTGTTGTTGTGGTTGTCGTCGTCGTTGTCGTTGTCGTCGTCGACATTGTTGTTGCTGCTGCTGTTATTGATGTTACTTTTGTTGAGGTTGATGTCGTTGTTGTTGTTGATGATGATGATGCTAGATGCTAGATGCTAGATGCTACATGCTCATGATGATTACATATGTTTCTGGTCTAATATTTTCTCTCGTTCCATTTTTATCCATCTTTGTTGGTCAAATGCCCAGTTTGTTGGTTTACCTCTCATTTCACAAGCAATAACGTGCAGTCCGCCATCTCCCTGGCCTTCAGAGCTACAACCACGCCAGAAGATCAGCAAGTCCTGATTAATGGATTGATTCCGGGAAAATCTGCAGGAAAGTTCCTGGTTTCTACCATGAAATAGACTGTAGTATGTGTTTTGTAAAAGGTGTTTTGAATCGAAGTTATGTTTAGAGTTGAATTTACTTCAAGGCAACACATTAAATGCAGGGTTGTTGATGGTCTTTGTTACTTTCCAATTTTGGCAACTTACTATGAAATAGCACCAAAAAAGATGAAAAAAAATGCGGGTTTCATCATCCCAGGCACCCCCAGAAAGTCATGGATCCATGGAAGTTTTTGGTAGCTGGTATGTACATCTTGCCATACATGGACCTGGGCACCTGGGATCTAGGTGTTTCTCAAAATCTTGGCACCCCAAAAGAATGATAAAGCTTATTTTCCGAATGTGCGCGCCATGAGTGCAAAGAAAACCCATATTATGCATGTTGGTTTTCTCCAAAACTGGGGCAATATGGTAAACCCAATGACAACCACTTCTTTACGGATGGTTCATAGCACCAATTTCTTGTAAAACTGCTGGAATTCGAATAATTCGAATGCTTACATGGGCTTACCACATTATTCCAGGAAATCCAATAAGTAATCATCATGTTCATCCATATGTTCCAGCCAGTTTCCCATTTTTTCCCTATCACTGGCCCTTCAGGGTGCTCCTTTAGCTCGGGCATTGGCGTCTTCACTTCATCGCACTGTGCACGCCTCGAGCAGAGCAAGCTATGGTGATTTTCCATAACTATGTTAAACCAAAGGGTATAGGAAATTTGGATGGATTTGGGATTTGGGATAAACTCTTCATATATCCCTGAAAGTCATTTGTGACTCAGTCTATGCACCATAGAATTGTGACAATCTGACTGAGGGAAATGAATCATTGGGATATTAAGGTATCAAATCATATATGGTAGAATTTTGACGTCGCTGACATCGAGCGCATTGCAAGTTGCAGGAACTATTTTTTGGGACAGTTACGGTATCAGGGGGTGATGTTTGCGCAATCATGAACACCAAGCTGATATAGAAAGAAACTCATCATGTACAAAACCCATATATCACCAAAATAAATAAGTACCCTAGATCAGCTGAGTTTAGATCAGAAGACTTTGTGAACCCCCATGCGCATAAATAAACTCAAAATAACTTAAAAACGCATTAAAAAATACTTTTTCACATATTAAGCATGTTATCCCATTAAAACGCATTTTTTAAATCATTTTGTTCATTTTATCTCATTTTTTATTTGGTTGGGGTACAAATGGGTATGTACAAATATAAATTGGTGGATTATATATTATCTGAGGGACATGTGATACCAAACGTGTTATTTCTGGTGATGTTTTGAGTTCATTAATCACATCTTTATATTTTCGGTGTTGTGTGCATTTCT
>Ga0126342_10021269_pt1 | contig 10829 bp, 12 predicted proteins | sample Cyp1metagenome_FD_92528 | JGI IMG/M metagenome (GOLD analysis project Ga0126342, IMG submission 92528) | Coral microbial communities from Lord Howe Island, Old Settlement Bay, Australia - Cyphastrea 1 metagenome | ecosystem: Host-associated > Invertebrates > Cnidaria > Coral ... | reverse complement strand
GTAAGTAGTAAGTAGTAAGTAGTAAGTAGTAAGTAGTAAGTAGTAAGTAGTAAGTAGTAAGTAGTAAGTAGTAAGTAGTAAGTAGTAAGTAGTAGTAGTAGTAGTAGTAGTAGTAGTTGTAGTTGTAGTTGTAGTAGTAGTAGTAGCAGTAGTAGTAGTAGCAGTAGTAGTAGTAGTAGCAGTAGTAGTAGTAGTAGCAGTAGTAGTAGTGGTGGTAGAAGTAGAGCTCTAAATTTTCCATTTTGCCGTTTGGTCAGATGAAATAGTCTTGATTGCCCAGTCAGTGGCAGAACGTGGTAGCCCCCAGACATGAGAATAGAACAACCAGCCAATCTACCAGCGGATTGAACATGAAGCCCTTCTGTAGCAGTTGTGCACAGGTCTGAAGCAGCTCGAAACAAGGGTCCACATCCTGCCGCTTGGCTGAACACCTGGAGATGCGTGTTCATTGAGAGATGGATCATGATCCAGCAAAAATTACAGCAATAGCCATGCATTAAACCATTGATAATCATGAATGGCCAATGATTAACCATTCATGAACCGTTCATTAACCATTCATTAGGCATTCATTAACCGGTTATTAGCCATTCATTAACCATTAGTTAACCATTCACTAACCATTCATGAGCCATTCATTAGCCATTCATTAGCCGTTCATTCACCATTCATTAACCATTCATTAACCGTTCGTTTTGAACCATTCTTAACCGTTCATGAACCGTTCATTATTAACCGTTCATTATCCGTTCATTAACCGTTCATTAACCGTTCATTAACCGTTCATGAGCCGTTCATTAACCATTCATGAACGTTCGTTAACCGTTCATTAACTGTTCAATAACCGTTCACCAACCGTTCATTAACCGTTCATTAACCGTTCATTAACCATTCATTAACCGATCATTATCCTCTCATTAACCGTTCATGAACCGTTCATGAACTGTTCATGAGCCGTTCATTAACCGTTCTTTAACCGTTCAATAACCGTTCATCAACCGTTCGTTAACCGTTCATTAACCATTCCTTAACCATTCATTAACCATTCATTAACCATCCGTTAACCGTTCATTAACCATTCATTAACCATTCATTAACCATTCAATAACCATTCATTAACCATTCATTTACCGTTCATTGACCATTCATTAACCATTCATTAACCATTCACTGACGATTCATTAACCATTCACTAACCATTCAATAACCATTCATTAACCATTCATTTACCGTTCATTGACCATTCATTAACCATTCATTGACCGTTCATGAACCATTCATTAACCATTCACTGACCATTCAGTAACCATTCATTAACCATTCATTAACCATTCACTAACCATTCACTAACCATTCATTAACCATTCATTAACCATTCATTAACCAGTAACCATTTGTTAACCATTAACCATTTGTTAACCATTCGTTAACTATTCATTAGCCATTCATTAAACATTCAATAACCTTTCATTAACCATTTATTCACCATTCACTAACCATTCATTAACCATTCATTAACGACTCATTAACCATTCATTAACTATTCATTAACCATTCATGAACCTTTCATTAACCGTTCAATAACCGTTCATCAACCGTTCATTAACCGTTCATTAACCATTCATTAACCGCTCATTAACCGTTCATTAACCGTTCATTAACCGTTCATTAACCGCTCATTAACCGCTCATTAACCGTTCATTAACCGTTTATTAACCGTTCATTATCCGTTCATTAACCGTTCATTAACTGTTCATTAACCGTTCATTAACCGTTCATTAACCGTTTTTTGACCGTTCATTCACCGTTCAATCACCGTTCATGAACCGTTCATTAACCGTTCATTAACCACTCATTAACCACTCATTAACCAGTCATGTATAGGGGACATGATGACCTCATTGGATTTCATGGAACTCCTCAGTTCCTGTTGATCCTGTTGGCCTGTGTCAGCAACCGTAAGCGGCAGGACACCACTTTCAGCCTTAACCAGGACTTTGTAGCTCTTCAAAGTTGGACGAATTGCCTTAAATTTGGAGATTCTGTAGAAGACTGTAGAAAATTGTAGAAATATATGATATATGACGTAATTGTTTTTGAAGCATTGACACTATGTGTTCAGGGTCAGGTTTGTTTTTTTTTTTTTGGGGGGGGCAGCTTTTCATCCTGGGCCTGGACCTGTGCATTTCTGAGGCATGATTTGCCGCTACATTTGGTGACATGCGGGGGAGATGCCTCTCATATGACGGTCCAAATAAAGGCCGCGTCGCATCGCAAAACATCCATGCCACGGAACTTTGTGACTTTGGCGATCAGCCAGATATTCCAGATATAGCAGACCTTGCTCAAAGACTTAAACATGACATTTGCGAGGTCAAATTTGACTCCCTTCGTTGTCATGGCGCTTGTCAAATGGTTTGGGAAAATGTTGTCGAGCTTCCGCGGCAAGCAACTTTGCTACATTTTTGAAGTGCAGTGCCTGTTTTCAGGGAACCATATTCTATGATGGACTCTGCTCACTCAGATCCCTACCCAACCGCTGAAGGATCAGTGGTACCATTGGTTGTGCAAAGCTGCGTAGTGCCTTCAAAAAGAAACATCCCCCAACATCTCCATTTGTATTTCAAGAGTCAAGAGCCCTCAACAACCCACCACCTATAAAGGTAATACTAATTCCAAGTACATGGAACCAAGTTACCAGATTCTCAACCTTAACCCCTAACCTCTACATTTCTTGCCCAATTCTGCTGCAGCCAGGCGATTCTGAGCAAATTGCTGGATGCTTCTGCAAACTCGACGGCAGCTTTGGGATACATGGCAGCGACTACTGCGAGGAGAGCCCAGTTGGGGGAAGCCGTGATGCGGACCAAGTGACGAGGCTACGGCTAGCACTGAATTCTGTCAACAATTACAGATAATATCAGATAATTAAAGGACCTGTTTGCAGGGAATCCGAGAAACTGAGGTTCTACACACTTCAGCCGTTGCGAAGGTTCGATAGCGGCTTGAAGTTGACAGCCGGGGTTGTAGCAATGCCAGCTTGTGGATAGGTTGTGATTGCTTAGCAGTGTTGTTGGTGTAACCTATGCAAGTAGGTCAGGAAAGGTTCTCAATCTGTCGATACTTTGGGGCTGGATATTGCAATTATTGTACAAAGAGTTGTGATGAAGTCAGTTCGGAGGCTTGTCTTGACTAGCAGCAAAATTGATTTGACATCATGACGGCTATTCAACATCGAGGGTTTAAGAATCACCAAATGGTGATTGTCCATCCCCACGGCTCCTGAGTGACCACCCTTTTGAATCTTCGGAGATAATGAGATCTGTGGTCAACTGTGGTGGCTCCATGACCTTATATTTACATGATAGATCATGATATTCCATGTATCAATGGTACAATTCCAAAGCTTAAAAAGCAGAGGTTTTTAGCTGTGCTCCATTTGTGAAGACCATGCATCTTGGCCCCAGCTAGAGGTAGAAGGAGATCCTGATTTCCAGCGCATGTCACAGCAATTCTTAAGGCAATTGTGCGAATCTCAGCACCTCCGTTCCCCAGCACGATGCCATTGTGAATCCAGACAGCTTAGCAGAATTCAGCATGATATGAGATGATATGAGAACAGCCGAACAGCCGCAATGGTCAATGTTGCACTGGTCCAGCTTCAATCCGACCATCTTAAACTGGGGATGTCATCGCTAAGGCGTTGGGCAGAAGTGACACCTCAGGAGGATCCTGGACATCGGATGATATCTTGGACCCAGGTGGTTTAAGATGGTTTAAGGATGTTTAAGGATGTTTACTGATCGAGGACGCCAAGGGGTGGATTTGTTCCGAACGCTCTTCGGAATTGATCACGCTGTTCCACATTGTTCCACTATGTTCCACTCAACTCGAACTTGAACGCCCTTTGTCTCCAGATGTGAAGTCTGAAACAGGTGGTTTGAAACTATTTGAAACTTCCATTTGTAGCTAGGCCAGTGCTGCCAGTGCTTGGTTGTCCCAAGTTTCTGCTGCTCTAATTCAATTCACTTCTCACTGGTTCACTGATTCTTAATGATGCCCACGTGCTCGTGTCGTAGGGCAATGGGTATTGGGTGTTGCAAGACAGATGGACTCCTTCCATTTAATTGTTAGTTCTTAAATTCAAACAATGTTTTTTGCATATTTGTTGCACCATTTTGGACTGCTATTTGATCTTAGTGTCATGTTTCTCTGTTACATCATTGGTTTGGAATGGTTTGGACCATAATTCCTGCTCGAATGCTCGCGAGGTTCAATGGCTTTTTCGTTCACCTGGTGATGTCTCAGAGGTTGTCACGGGTTGTGTTCCACTCGTTTTGCGGCTCTGCGAAACTACAGGATCAACAAAAGGGCAGAGTGTGTTCCTTTGGTTTGCCTGTAATCTATATAGTTGAACTTCACAAAAAACAAAAAGATGGAGTACTGATAACGGTTGAACAGCATAGTTCACAATGTATCTATTCAACATTGTGTGCTGTTTTCGCAAGATTTAAATCTAAACAAATCCATCAGCCAGGCAGCCTTAGAGGCAGCAAAGAATGCCCACAAGGTTCAGGCCTTCGGGGTGTTCCAAGTGGTTGGATCGATTGGATGATGTCCGGACATGGCTTTGTTTAAAGATGGGGTACAGCATGGTTTAGCCCTCCAATTTGTTTGAACAACATGAGAATAATCCTAAATTGGCCCCCCTTGAAAATGCAAAAAAAAATGGTTGGAATATGTTGGAATTCTATCCCATTTCAGATAAACCCCACATCATCCAGACTTCATTGTGGGGCTTAATTCCAACGTTTGTTGAACCAGATGTTCATTTTGTAAGAAGTCTATAGGTGACTTGCTTTTGACATCAGCCAAGAACAAAATGCCTGACCATAGAGCCTTGGGGTAGCTTCATTGCAGCTTTAGACATTGCCGCCTGGAAAGAAAAACAGCAGTATGGCAGTATATATATATATACTATACAAATGTGATGCAACCTTGTTTGTATAGAAACATGTGTGGCAAAACATGCGGAATGCAGGATGCAAAGGCTCTTGCGGCCCTTTTGCAAGCCTGGGCCCTGGGATAGCACCTTCTGTCAGTGGCTGTATGAGAGGTTTTGATCATATTTTATTTGTATGTAATTGGAACTTGTTGATTGTCAGTCATGCAAGTGTCAATGTTTGATCAACCTTCAACAAAGTGGAATGAACACCCATTTCAGTGAAGATGAGCCAAATTAATGTCGCTACAATGGTTCGAATGGTTCCCGAGCAGCTCAGCTCCTTTGTTTGGGAATTCCCATCCGGATCAAATGTCCAAAGGCTGCGAAAGCCATGCCAGAGACCGGTGCCGGAAGCTTATTTTGGCAACCAGCAGCAGCTGTCACCGGATTTGTGCAGTTTGCGTTCGAATCCTATACATTTCATCAATTTCAATCATTTCATCCATGTTCATTCTCTGAAATGGGGATCTTTCAGGGTCCCCACATCAGGTCAGCATACCCATGTTTATCCCTACAGTTTCAAGCAGTTTCCAGTCGAATGCTTGCGGATACTTGCGGTTTGGTCGTGGGCCTGGCAGGCTGCACTGGCAGAAGCCACGCGAGCAGTTATGCCTTGACCTCGAGGGACCTTATGTTGAAATGGTGTGGCTGGATGGTACTGATTTGGTTGTATGATGTTGGACGATGTTGGACGGCTACCAAATGGATGGTTGCTTTATATTGTTCCGCTGCAACATGCTGAAACTGCCAAAGATTGATCCAAAAAATGCGATCCCGCACGTCTTTTGCAATTTGTTCCATACCCAGATTTCTGGAAGGTATTTAGCACAACATTGCCATGGTTTGCACAACGGCTTTGCACTTTGATCAGATGGCCATTCCTCATGGGACAAGTGCCTGGTTTCAACCACTTGCTGTTCACGCCAAGCAACCGGCGACGATGAGCCAGGTTGAAACAGGTCAAAGAGATGACGAATGCCACAGAACTCTCTGTCCTTGAGGTTCGTCCTACAGCCGTGGGAGCTTGTGAACCCCAGACAACACAGCTTTCTCTATAGTCACTATAGTCACTATAGTTATAAGAGAACCATAGAGAAACCCCCATCTACACAAAGAAAATGCATTAAACCCCCATCCCCATGAGGTATGGCAGCCGGGTTTCCTTCACTGGTTTCATGCTGCTTAGCGAACCGAATGACATCGAATGACCTACAGCAGGCAGCCACCCGGAAGGGTCCCGCCATTGATGATCCTGAAGATGTGGCTCTTCGGGAAGGTTGCGAAAGCTCTGATTCGACTGAGTGCAGGGAGATGACACAGTAAGAACATAGAAGAATGAAGGCCAGGTGCAATAGGTTGCTGTCTAAAGACTGTCTTTCTCATTCGTTAATATTCAGTATTATATGTATATATATTCAGTATATATATATATATATCCAATATATGTATATATATATATATATATTATGCAGTATATATTATATATTATGTAGTACACAAGTATATATATATATACACATATGCAGTAGCGTGTATGTCTATATATAGATATATTGTATATACCAATATATCAGTTCAACCCCCCTGTTGCTTTCTGTTTTTGGGGGTTTACAGTGCCCAAATCATCCCAAATCGACCCTTTTTAGCGGTAGGTCTCCGGCGAAGACTCTTCAAATCCATCCTGGACTCCGGGCAGCTCAAAAATGGTCCACATTAAAACAATGGTTGGAGAGGCAAAGATTCAATTTGCTGGTGGACACCATGAATTTTGTTTAGATATGTTGATATGAGAAATTAATTATGACTTATGATACATGTATATATAATTATTCTATTTATACATACGTGTTTTGTATAATGTATCCTAATTCCGAGAAAACGAATTGCATTCTTCTACAGTACTGAAGGACAGGATTCCTGTAAGAAGCGATCTAGACCTATGTGGATGTTTGGTCCCGTCGCCTCACTCAATTGGGAGCTGAAAATAGCTAGAAGCATTTGGTACTAAATCAAAGATTTGAGAATGTCTTGGGCTGTAATCACTATGGAGAGTGGAACCAGTCTCAATTCAATGGTGTCGCCAAGGTCCGGTAGCATGGGTCCTGTCTTCTGCTGCCGAGGGTATGTTTCGCTTCTGCAATCATTGGATGTAATGCTTTTTCTGTATTCCCCCTCCATTCTGTAGGCTTTTCCTTGTAACCACTCCTTCATCCGATTCTCGGACCTAATGATTCTCGGCTTTGTTTCAGGACGCCAACGCCATCTTCGATGCGAGGCCTAATCGAGGCGCGCTGGTGTGTTTTTAATTCACGGATGATCCGATTGTATCGGATCTGAGTGGGGGCTATACAGTCAATTTCGGATGTCACCAGATAATTGGTTGCACATATTTGCAACATCTGTGTACATTTAGTATATTTATGTGTATTCATTTGTCCTTTTGCCATGCTCATCCAGGAAGTATTGACCACAGGCCACAGACATTTGGCTTTCATCAAACACACCTGCCTTGAGGATCCTGGGAGTCTGGAAGTATCCCATAGGATGCATGGTGCTGGTATATATGCTAACATCACTGGGATATATTATATATAGCATACATGGATCCTATGGGTATGTAGCATATGTAGCTTCAATCTTCAACGAAAGTTCAAGCCTCAGCCGTCGATAGGGTTCGTCCGCTTTGTCGAGAAGTGTTTGGCCAAAGATCGCCAGCCTCAAGAGGTCACAGGGTGAGATCTGTGTGTTCCATTTCTTCCTTGAAGTGTTTGGAGATGTTTGGAAAAATTGGATGTTTTTATTATCTTTTTTTCAAAATTGGATACAATTGGAATCAATTGGATACAATAGATATTTGGATATATCTGGTCATGCAGGATGTTTTTGAGGTTTTGGGAAGTCGGCAGCTTAGGATAATTTAGAAAAGCAACAAACCGTGTCGAGCTTACCTGGAACTGGAATGGATCCAACCAGACACTGCCTGACAACCAAACGTTTCTTCTGTGACGGGTGTGGGTAATGCTGCACCTCCCTGCCTCGTGATTTTCAGTTGTTGGAAGAGATACTAGGGTACCTCAATATCCAGTCGTTTTTTGTCATTTTCCCTATTGAAATTATCATTTTGGGGTACCCTCCACTCCTGGGCACATTCATATCACTGTGTAGAAGGAAGGCATCACCATGATAGGCATGACAGTGACATGCTCAATCTCAAGTGGATTGCTGACTCTGATGCACTTGTAGTGGCATGGACATGGCCCTAGATGAGTTTTTGGAAGCTACACGTGGTATTTGTGTTGATATTGTGTATGTATATAAAACATTATGATGCACGAGCCGCATGAGCTGTGAGGCTACAATTCACGGATTTGATTTGCGGTGTGGTATTCGTTGCTAGCTGGTTGAAACGAGAAACAAAAAAGACAGCTTCATCAGCTTCGCAATGCTTCGCAAAGCTGAACTTTGATGCATATGGAGGTGTAGATCTGTAAGTCTATCATTTTGTCAGAAAAGACATGACAATCAATGACTGATTACAAACTCAGCAACCCCTTTGGGCCCTCGGGCATCGCCACTGGAGCTGGAAGCAGGAGACTCCGATAGCGCCATCGGGCGAAGTGGAGCCAATTGTTAGAGACCCCGTTGGGAAACACAGCAACATACCAAGGGTGTTGCAGTTGATCATTGAAGATTGAATAGTTTCGTTGGGTCAATTCTTATATAGCAAATCTTTAACTTATTTGTATTTGCCACCATGGTTAGTATCTTTGATATCTTTGATATAATTGATGTATGGATTGGACTCAGCTTGACACAAAGTCGATCCATTGCGTGGGCTGGATACAAGCGAGAAACAGGGCTGTCGAATCAACCCTCTTTCGATTGGGGTCTAAGCAAAAATTGAGGAAGACAAAGAACGTTAGTAGACAGCAGCATGTCAACTTGTTGGGATTTCTCAAGAAATACTGGTATGTTGCTCCCAGATATCCTCTTCTTTGCTGTTCATGTAATGCTACCATGCCGATCGACTTGCAAGGTTGGTGCTCAGGCAGGAGGGGTATCTTGAATGGCAACGGTGTCATACCAACAGTAGCAAGGCCATTAGACCATCATTGGACCATCATTGGACCATCATTGGACCATCATTGGACCATCATTGGACCATCATTGGACTATAGTTCCATCGCTTCCAATGAAGAAACTTGCACGCGCTGGAGTTTTTTCATCAGACATGTTTGGCGATTGCACCAGTGTCAACCAGTGGACCTTTGATGCTTATTACTCTCGCATTTCATTTGCAATTGTGTCATGTTTGTCAACTAACTATTTGGCTCTGGGCTGTACTTAATTTCCTTCATTTGCAGCTTTCAGCCATATCCTCAGGAGGACATGATGTTTGCCACAAGATCGCCCTTCAAGAACAGTTTAGGTCAGCTTTCTACTGAGTTTCGAAGTTGAATCTGAATGTCGGAACATTCAGATTCCTTTCATGAAACACTAGCTGCTATTCGATTGAATTTGAGGATGTCTATAGATTCTGTAGGATTCACACATGCAAATGAACCAGATGCTTAAACAAGGCCAATGTCTGCTATGATGGCTTTACCCAGTCTTTTCGCAGCCACGTCAAGTGCCACTTGCAATGGCTGCCCTTGCAGCACGGTTGTCAACCCGTTGGACCTATGGGGGAGCGCTGCGTGGGCTGAGTACTCTTCGGATAGTTCCTGGGCTAAGGACCTAAGTCTGCTTTGAAAACAAGAACTGGAAACAAACATGTCTATATTTACTTATGTATACAAATATATATAATATATATATACATATTATAACATCATATCACTATTTATTAACTATTCCAATGCTTTTTCTGGTGCTCTTCTGATTCTTCTGGCGCTCAATATTCAAGTAACGGCAAAAAAGATAGGTTTTTCTTAAATGAAGATATAGTAGCTGCTGTTGCTTGTACTATTGTGCAGACACTCCGTCCTTTGGAGAGTTCTTGGCAGACACGAGTCACGAGGGGGATTTTATCCGGAAGTATGGTCGGAAAGTGAGGCTGGTGTGCCTGAACACTTCAATGCGCCATTTCACTTGGCAAAGAGCCGGGGGCTCTACGAAGCCAAAGGGATCGACATGCAGCGACTTGGCCGCAGCCTGTACTGCCGCCAGAGCCACATTGCTGTGTTTCCGTGGTGAATTTTGGAGAGGATCTAGATAGATGACATGTGTCTGCAAATGCAAGTTGAGTTCTGCTTAGTGCATACAAATTTTGGCTTAAGACGAATTGTTCAAGTAAAATGATATGGATGCCACCGCCACCCCATTCGACGCTGATAGATGGAGCACGCTTTCCTGTCGGCAAAGGAGGAGGAGGATGAGGATGTAAAACAAGACAAGTTTGTGAAAATAGAACCCAAAGAGGAGGATGAGACCGAGAATTGGGAGGACTTGGTCCCTCAACCAAAGACCGCCCTGTCAGGCAGAAAAAAATGTAAACCATTGAAGTGGGGCAAGTTGCAGGTCTCTTACCCCTGGAGGGAGTTGCCCGAGGATGCTGACCACAAGACCATGACACTTCGCGCGGAGCATTTGCTGGAGGGTCTTGCTGCGGTAAGTCCCCAAGAAGATGCCGTTGCCTCCCAGATTGACCTGGATGTGAGCAATACCCGCCTGAAACAGGCCAGCGAAATGGTCCAAGACATCATTGACGAGCAATTGAAAAAAGAAGATCTGCTAGGAGACAATGGAGACAAAGCAATCCCCAGGAACAAATACCGCAGGTGCGCTTATGACCTGGATTCAGCTGGAGCATCTTCATCCACCC
>Ga0126342_10021268_pt1 | contig 10830 bp, 12 predicted proteins | sample Cyp1metagenome_FD_92528 | JGI IMG/M metagenome (GOLD analysis project Ga0126342, IMG submission 92528) | Coral microbial communities from Lord Howe Island, Old Settlement Bay, Australia - Cyphastrea 1 metagenome | ecosystem: Host-associated > Invertebrates > Cnidaria > Coral ... | reverse complement strand
GCACATCACTGTGTGGGGTTCTTGTTTTTCGCTTGGATCCCGCCGCTCTCCGCCGGCTTCCGCATCCCGCCTCGCCGCCTCACCATCATCTCACATCTCTCATCACATCTTGGTCATCACACCACAACTCATCACAGCTCCACTTCTCACACCTCACTTATCACATCTCTCATCACATCTCACTCATCACACCACAACTCATCACAGCTCCACTTCTCACATCTCACTCATCACACCAGTGTGGCAGGCGCAGTACACAGAGCCTCCTGGCGGAGCTGCGGCGCGTGTGGCCGCCGCTTGGGCCGCGGCTGGCTTTCGTGTGGCAGGCGCAGTACACAGAGCCTCCTGGAGGAGCTGCGGCGCGCGTGGCCGCCGCTTGGGCCGCGGCTGGCTTTCATGTGGCTACACAGAGCCTCTGCGGCGCGCGTGGCCGCCGCTTGGGCCGCGCCTGGCTTTCGTGTGACAGGCGCAGTACACATAGCCTCTTGGAGGAGCTGCGCGCGTGGCCGCCGCTGGGCCGCGGCTGGCTTTCATCTCATCTCATCTCATCTTATCTCATCTTGTCTCATCTCATCTCATCTTATCTCATCTCTCTCACCCTCGCTCGCTTAGGCGGAGAGCCTCACATACAGAACTTAAAGCTTAGCTACAAAAGTCCCGCTGGTGTTGCAGCTGTTTCGGGTTCGGTGTGCGCTATCATGACGATTTCTGCAAGGTTTGGAGCTCAGTACGTCTTCTTGGGATTCTCTTGAAGTTGCATGTTTCCAATGGATATATCATATTAACTGGTCATCAGCGGCAGTCATTGTCGTTGGCCAACGCGATAGCCCGCAAGGTTGGAGCTTTGTTGCTGGTGGGTTTGGAGCTCAGTCGCTCTGGAAAATGAAAGAGATTAAAGATTCAATGAGCATTCTTGTGACACACTGGTGAGGTTTGTGTACTTGGTAGATCTATCTTTACTTGTTGCTTATGTGCTTCGCGGCTGGCTGCAGGATGGGCGCTCAGATGGTCCATGTTTTGAGGTCAGAACCTGAGACATAAGTCAGTGAGTCAGAGTTCTTTCTTTCATGATGTGATTCATCGTCTGTTCGCGAGAGTTTTGGCAGCTTCAGAGTTTTTACGATGTATTCAGTCTGCATGACCAAGTCTATTTTCCTGCCTTTTTGTGCGACATACTCTTGCGTCATTGTTTTGTGGTGCGAGCCAACAGAAAGGACTGCGATCGCCGTCTCTTTTCGCGCGTTCTGGCTCTGTGAGTCGGCGTGACAAAGTACCCAATTACCCAGAATGCGCTGGAACCAACGAGCATGCCCTGACCGTTCATGCAAAATTTTCTTGTCTTTGCGACCAAGCACGCAACGGCGCTTTTCGGCGGACTTACTTCGCTGTACCTGCTGTGGTTTTTGTGTGATTCCTTTGTCAAGCTGACGCACTTCCGAGCCTTGTGTAGTCACGCCACAGCACTGACGCATGGTTCAACTTTTTTGCACGACAGGCTTCCGTACTCCCACCACTGTTGTGCCACAAGGCACCGCTGCGTGTCTTTGAAACATATTTGCTTCTTCGTATAATGATATATATATAGGTTTTGTATCACTACGATCTCAAATTTGATATGCCTCATTGGTTGATCTACCATGGCTGCCGGGCCTGGTCGTCACCGTGCTGTGTAGAGATCGCTGTGCTTTGCTTTGTATTTACGAAGTTCCAGCCTTTTTCTCTCGAACTGTCAGGCTTCTGGTCGCAAGTGCAAGATTTTCATTCCCCGCTTCGATGATTGCGGCGCAGGCTGGTTGTGGCATGCCTGGAACAGCCACTGCTAGATTTCGTTTTCCACCTTGGACACTATAGTAACATCGTTATTGGCATATGAATCTGTTTGAACGCTGCACTCTTTTGGCCATATGCTAACAGATTGTGCTTTTCGAACACTGTGCATTTTGGACATAAATCCAGGCACTGGTACACATAGATACAGATAAATACAGATAAATACAGATAACAGTCTATCACTGTGATACTAACGGTCACATAGACTCATCATTTCATATTTTTTGTATCATAGATCACCTGCGCCAGGTACTGTGAACTGCATGGGGTGACGCTTGCACTTGCGCTGCCTCTGTTCAAAAAGAACTTGTGTGCTGCATGTCTTCTGAAAAAAATCACATAAAGCTTAGATACAACAAGGCGTGACATGTGGGGTTATCCGGTCCGTTTATTGTGACACTGGCAACAATCCGGGTTTCCTGATTTTTTGCGTCAAACTTCACTCGAGATATGGGTCAATATGGGTCAAAATTCGACAAAAACTCCCGAAAAAAGTGGACTGTTGATGTTTATCCTCAGAAATCAGAAAATGACTGAGACATTGTGTGTGTGGTTCCCTGAGCGAAAAAATCGTACAATTTGACCCCGATACACACCTACCCACCTGGGTTTGTCGTCTGAAAATAGGATACTGAAGCATTTCCCTGTTAAAGCTGCCACTCTTGGATCAACCCCCGAAAATGGGACTCCAAAATGAACAGATTCAGTACCTGTCCCCCTATACTTGGGGGTCAAGACGATGATTTCGCTTGTAAATTGTTCCCCAACCATTCCACCCAGAAGAGGAAAAAACCTTGGCATGTCTTTTCTTCCTGCAAGCAACTAGATTTGTCAGAAGTTGCCCAAAAGAAACCCAAATGACGGTGCTTTTTTGGGGGATTCTACTCAGACTCCCATGTAGTGCTGTGATTCGTCACTATGGATGATTAGAATCCCGGAAACTGTCCTATACATTGGATACCCCCATACTTATTTACTTACATCTATCCCCATCATAATCCAATCACGATGCGAGATCCTACAATAGGAATACCAAAGGAGCAACCAGAATTTCCTGAAAGATACCAACTTGAAGATATTCAAGATATTCATATTCCCTTATTTCACGGGGACACGCGATTTTTTGATGGCCGAGGTCAATATAGCCATCATTCCATGATGAGTGAAAAAGGGTTCCCACAGATGAGAAACCCCTCAAAGGGTTCCCACATTTTTTTTGTCCCACGTGCTGGACGGCTCTCGTTGTGGCGGCTTTCCTCATTTTGACATCGCTCGTGCACCCTTCTCGTCACTTCGAGTGTGTGGATCGCTCTCGTTGTGGTGCCGTGCTAGTTTTGATATCGCTCGAGCAACCCTCTCATCACTTTCACGAGTCAGTTTGCCCTCGTTGTGGTGCGGTGCTCATTTTGACATGTTCTCAGAGATTCTGGCAAAGATATTTTTGGAGGTCCTTAGAAGGTCCTTCATGACGATCTTGCGAGATTCTTGTGGCACGCTCTTGGGGATCCCTGATTGAAGATCTTGATCTTGTAGAGATCCTTGTGGGAAGATCTTGTGGGGATCCTGGTTAAATCGTCTAAGAGGTCCTTGCATGAAGATATTGAAGGTGCCCCGTATTAGGGGGTGCTTGTGTGAGTGCTCTTGTTGGATGCTCTTAGCAGGTTCTTGTGAACAGATTTTTCAAGATTCTATGATGATCTTGTCGGAGGTCCTGAGATGTTCTCCTCAACACAGTTTGGTCCCTCTTGCAAGGATAATATGGGTTCCTAGTCCTATCCCCCTAAAATTGAATACTGTCTAGACCCCATGGTTTAGGATTTGATCCATGATGATCCATTCATTTTGGGCCGTGTGGGGTATTTGATAATTATGGCGTAACTTACCAATTCCCCAAATATTCCCATTAGCCAATACAGTTACAATATCGTGGCCAATAGGTATAGTTTCAATCCATTCCTAAAATCACCAGATATATTATGATATATTATGATATATTCATAAACCAATCCTAGAATTTCGCTTTATGACCTTTATGGGGCTTCCTATAGGTCTGATATTTTCACCTTTTTTCAGGTGAAAACTTGCTGGCCGCCTTGACGTGGATGGCCGCCGCAGACGTCTCGGATGCCCTGCCCGACCTCGTCGGTGGCTTTGCATCGGCCTACCACCTGGGCCCTGCGGCGGCAGCGCTGCTGTTGGAGCAATCGGGGGCAGCGTCACAGGTGAGATATGCATAGGTTGAAGATGATGTAGCATTTGCTGATATAACATGTATACGAATATGTATACATATATGTATATATATATACACATTAGATATTTATATCTATATATACACTGTATATACATATATATATATACACATGGGTCGCGTCGCGATTTCATTTGTAACACAGGGCATTTCAAGTGCCGTTACTTGGAAGGTGGTGTCGATGGTCGAGGGAATGCAGCGGTCCACCAGTATGCTCTCGGTCACCGGCTACCTGACCTTGGCCTTGGCTGCTCCCAGTAACGGGATCTTACCTGACATGTCCTTTCAGGTGACGCTGGCACTGGGAGAATTGGGAGAATTGTGGGACATGGATATTTTCATGAGGGACAACTATAATAAACAATCCCCGATGTTTATTGTTGAGTAAAACCCCATTAGGGATGAGGTGTTTTTTTCCCCCAAGTGGTTGGTTGGATGGGATGGTTCCTCATTGCGTTCATCACATTAGTTATTTTTGTTTTTCCATAGATAGTATATAGATCAGATTATAACCATGGGGAATGATCAATGAAGGGAGCTAATTGATCAAGTAGCCTCATTGACTAATGAACCTAATGTTCTTTGTATCAGAACTACAAAATCTGAAGACTTGTTTTCGGCTGTTCAGGTGTTCCAAGTGAACATGATGCTGCGAACTGGCCCCGCACAGAGCAGTCAGGACAGGAAAGGGTCGTCAGTGACAATCCAGATGAGCAATGCACAATCCACCCCTTGGGTTGTACTATGTTGTACCAGGCCGTACCAGGTGGTTTAACGATGATAAATCCCAATGGGAATCCCTCAGCAAAATGGGATCAGAGAAGGTGAGCCGCATGGCTTTTTTATAGGTGCTGGTAGGTCAAAATTCAGGCCCATGACCAGGACTCCGAGGAGGCCGAATCACATTTGCCTGGCTTGTACTTCTATCTTTCCGCTGATCTAGGTGGGGCAGTTCCAGTGTTCCGGCCTTCGGCTCCCAAGATTGATCATTCTTCTATGATAATCTGATAATCATTATACCAGTCAAGTTGCTTTCCAAAAGTGGGGTAGGTGGGTAGCTATCCCCCGGTTTGAGACAAGTTTTACATCATTCTGCTGGTGATATACTGGGTAATATACAGCCCCTTAAATCATGATATCATGACGTGGGTAAAACAATGCCATAAACCATCCCCCAGTCATCACCATTTTTATAGGTGGTGAGTATAAACTTACCATTCCCAGGAAAATGAGCGGTATTTACATGGCATTGTTTTACCCACATTCTCTCAGGGTCCTTCGTGGAGAGCATCGTGGACACCATCCTGGGTCAGATTGGAGGACTGCTGGATGTGGCAGGTGCAGATACCAGTGGCGGCATCTCCCTTACGGCCAGCCAAGGCGGGAAATCCATGGAACTCCTCGACGCCATGATTCGCCATGTTAAATTACCAGAGGGTCACCAACTGTTGATGGCTTCAAAATGTAGGTTTTTACTTTTTGAACGACCGTTTGTTTGTTTATGATTATGATCTAAGCCACATTTGACGGCAGATCTATTTACACACCAGTGTAATATGATGGGATACGGGTATTTTTCATGGGTCATTTGGGTTTACCCCCAGAAACACAAACAACACCAACGTGGCAGCTTTAGTGAGGAAAAAGAGGTAATAAACCATGGGATTTTGTGCTGCCCTGTATTCAGACAAAACAAAGCAAAACAAAATTAGGTAAATGAGTAAATGATAGCCACCCTAGAGGGAAATCGGATGAAATTGATGGTTTTGCTATTTTGCCACACAATTTATGGCAAAATCCAAGCCAACACCTCTGAAAGGCATTGGATTCTTCGTGAACACTGCTGGCATCGGCTTCTACACTGAAGCGAAGCTGGCTGGTTCCAACACTGAGATCAAGTGTGTCTTCAAGTTTGGGAACAAGAAATTGAGATGCAAAGCGAGGCGGCTACAGGTCAAAATTATGTAGATTTCAAGCAAATTGAATGGTTGAATGCTAACATTGGATGGTGCTTTACCAGGACCCCCAAAAAGATGATCATTGACAAAGACAGGCTGGGATGGGCAGAGCTCTTCCTCCAAAATGGCAAATATGTGGTGCAAAAGATCAGCAACTTTGCCGGAAGTGGAGCACAGCAAGTGGCCGAATTTTTCACCAGCGATGTTGGAGGCAGAGGCGATAAATTCGGAAGAAATGTGGTCAGCAAGGGCAAGAAGGTAGCCAATAGGCGGGATCGGTCTGGATGTCCATGGGCCATGGGCCGTAGGTCGAAACACTTTTTTGTGACCTGGACAGGATTTCCTGTAGATGTTCCCTCAAACCAATCCATTTTCACCCATGCGAATCTTCCTCATTCCTGCCCTGTCAGGGTCAAGTGCAAGCTCAGCAACCTCCTGGGCGGCTCTTGTGGTAGGAGTGGGGGTACCCCTAGCAGCTGCGGAGACGGAACGGAGTACGTCATCAAGAATGAGCAGGACTGAGTACCCTGTGGTTATTTAATATAGCTATGGAAAACGGCTCATTTCTAGATGATTTATTATGATTTACCTATTAAAAATGGTGATTTTCCATAGCTACGTTAAATAAGCACAGGGTAAATGATAGATAGCTGCGTCCGAAAATAGAGGGTATGGATGTGTATGGCATTTTTTTGCCAAATGCCGTAGGAAAGATGATGATGAACGAGTGGATTTGTGGGCATCCCATTTTAAGACAAACCATAGCTCTCCTGGTCCCACTCGTTGATGAATAGAGGGGAGCCCCCCACTCAGCAACCAATGGGTAAATAATGGGAAAAGAAATAGTAACAATTATTGTAATAATAGTAATAATAACAGTAACAATAATAGTAATAATAATCATAATAATAGTAACAATAACAATAGTAATAATAACAATAATAAGAGTAATAATGAGAATAGTAATCGGCATGCCAACCCCCCTGTATTTTTCCCCAAAGGATGATATTGAACCCACTGCTGAGCCTGCTGCACGGTAGGTGAACATGTGGATGTCTTGTCTTGATAGGAACGGAGAGCTGTGAAATCACACACATGTATATATATATATATGTATATATATATATATGTATATATATATATATATATATATATATATATTGCATATAGATTTCTAGCTCAAACTGGGCCCAAAATGTTATTTTTTTTTGGCAGGGTTCCGAACTTTGGTGAATCATGAGGACAGGTGCTTGAAGGTATCTCCAGATTGCTTCGAGCCTGAGTCTGACGGGAAGATTTACTTTTACAGACGAAATTGTGTGCCCACTTTCGATGAATGCACTCACACTTCAAGCAGCTACGCTACACAGATGCAAAACTTTTGGTGGTTTACAAGGGACCGCTACTTGTGCAACGAGTACATGCACAACATGTACTTTGGTGACATTTCGGATCCCGACAGCAACCCCAAGTGCCTGCGCTTGGAGAATCAGAAGGTCTGGTTCTCCAATTCTCCAACACCTTTCCACATTTCAAAGAAGTCCACAGAGAGGTTCCGAGTGGCATTCCATGATGTCACGGGACCTTATGGCCAGGTGGGGCACTGAAACATCCTGAAACTAGTGACCACAGTGACCTTCCTGGTGGTGTATCACTATCTGGGTTTGGAATTCTGTCCACCAGAGGACTCATTATCAACCAGATATTTTCCCCCCATTTCCTTCATATTTCGTTTAAGAACTGGGACTTCCTATCACAATGTTTTGGTTACCACTCCTCAAATTCCAAGTAACTCTGGTTCCGAGTTCTTCCCCTCGTTGTGATGAGTATGTGGGACGATGAACTTTCCACAATAGCTATGGCAGCTATGGATAAAAAACCCACTATTGACCAAGACGACCAAGACTTATTCAAATGGACATCTGACAACATCCAATATTTTGTCATCATTTTCCCAAGAGCCAAAAAAAAACTAGCTGAACATCCTGGCCCAGAAAAGCCTCAAAAAACCATCCAAGTTTGCTTAAAGTCATCGAAGTGAATGGGGGAATTTTCCAGCTGTGTTTGAAACTGGAGAGGGACACATTCCAAAAAAGTATCCCATGGTTTTTTTTCCCACTCATATTCCATTCATATCCCATTTGGTAGTCCATTATATATATACACATGTATATATATATGTATAGAGATATGAGATGCGGTCAAAATAAGCGTAGACTACTTTAGTAAGAGAGTGTCCAGTTGTGTTGAGAAAGTGCACCAAACCATGTAAAGCGATAGGCCCACCCCAAAAAGCGATCACTTGCAACCATATGAGAGTGCATTAAACTTGGTGTAAACCAAGCAAATATTGTTGTGTGCCTTCACGCGATGTGCAAAATTGATGAAGAAAATTCAACCTGCAGTGCCCACGTTTCTTGCAGTTGCCATACCATTTGAAACATATCCCCATGATATCCTCACTATTCCATTTTTTTGGAAAACAACGCATCCGCCAGCTGCGGCTGGGAACCCTGAGGTGTGCTTTCAGAGCTCCTCCGCCGGCGGCTTTCTGAACCAGGGCCGGCGCCGGCGGCGCTACTGGCAGGAGGTGTATGTGCGGGGCTATGATGGCGGACGGCGCCGGCGGAGATGTGATAAGGATGGAGCAAAGAAGATGAGGATCTACCAGAAACTTGATGAACATTGATGAGGATCGAACAGTGATGAACATCTAAGCTTTTTTCATATATTTTTAAGGATCATGATTTCCAGGATGCAAACTTGATGAGAGTCATGGGGATGAAACTGATGAAACCATGAATGGAATTCTGCTTGATCCGGCAGGAGTCCTCAACAGAGGGGTTTCAGTCAGAAAACATGGTGGGGATGTGATTGATAATCATGGATGATTACTGTTTGGTTTGGGCAGGGTTGCCCATGGCATATGAGTTTCAAATGGAGAGTTTACGGTTATATGCATTTACATGCGGATGATCATGAGCTGGGCATCCCCAATAACCAACCATACCATTGTTTTCAAAGAACACGTGTGATTTCATGTTTGCTTTGTGATTTCCATTTTCTCCGTTTTTTTTGGGAATAAGTTTAGATATTGCTTCTTGAAGTGTGTTTGCTTTCCTTTTTATTCACTTTGAGACTGATGAAGATTGTGTTTTCCTTTGATGTTCAGTGATTTTGTTCATCGTTCCTTTCACATGATTTTTGATGACAATAAGGTTGCTTCATAGTTTTTTCTGTTTATTCTATATATGGGGAAGCCACCAAAGGTATATGTTTGTTCTTTCCCACCGGAAAATACCTATCCATCGGTTGAGGGATGTTTACAGCCGCGAGCCGCGACTCGAACAGCAATCTAGCAGGGTTGACTCACCCTGTGTAATGATAAGCATACAGAATATGTATGTATGTGTGTATATATATATATTATATTATATTATATTATATTATATTATATACATACGTCTACCAAGTGGAATTCCAGCAGCAATTGGGGATGTGAAGTGGGGTGTTTGATGCGCTTGCAAGGAAGTTGGAGCCAGGAAACGGGCAAAACTATGAGAAAGAGAATGGTGATGCACAGTTCCTGAAGAATTGCAGGTAGTTGCAGACCTAGAGTAGAGACCTATTTGTCCTAGTTGTACTATACCGAAAGTGGGGAGGAACTCCCACTTTTTCTCCCCAAATGCATCCTTCTTCATTTTTGCTGAGACTACGAAGCCCCAGCACGAACGTTGCAGATGACTGGAGGATTGCAATGCGAAAGAGTCGCAGCACTGCTGATGTTGGAGTGGGTTTCGGTCAAGTCATTGGTGGCAAATGACTTCGTCGAAAAACGGTGGGCCCCAAAACTGCGATTCTAAGATGCTCGATCTTTGGATGTAGGGGTGCCTAATTTTTGGACAAACCCTCGAACTTATTCTCTTTTGCGGCTGAACTCAACGCTGTTTATCAGTGCCCCGAGGTAATCCACTGCATCATCCTAGGAAAAGATCCTTAAAAATCAGGGCAAATCCCTCATGTTTCTGCTCAACTTTCGGGCAAATCCCTCATGTTTCTGCTCAACTTTCTTGACAGAATGATTGCTTCAACTTTTAGTTCAAAAACTCCTAAACTGAGTTCATTTTGGGTCCCCCAAAGGTGTGGGACGGATTTTTTTGGGGTCTCCGGTGTCGCAGGTGGGACGTCGGTGCGGCGGATGTATGCTGCCGGTGCTGAGTTCTCTGAGGACCTTAAGGACTTGGGTCAGGCATCATGGGCCTTCTCCGACCTCCTGGAGGCGGGAAGATCGGCAGATGATGTGGGAATGGACATGAATGGACATCAAAAATATGGACATTTTTGAAATTGAAGTGTGATCTTGATATATCTTGATATATCTTGATATATCTTGATATATCTTGATGTCGATTTTTCCTGATTTTTCATGGTCACACTTGACCACTTCCAGAAGATGGGCACTTAGCTACCAGCACCGCCAGGTCGAATCACCCAGAGCTCAAGATCAGGCAGGGATTGGCCTAGGCCATTGGCCATACATAAGGAGTTAAACATGGGGGGTTCGTATCTTGTGTTGAGCTATATCAGCTACCCTCTGGTTATTTAAGCCATGGAAAATCACCATGCTATTAATAGGTAAACCATCTATTTCTATGGGCCATCTATGCCAGGCATGTGCCTCGCTTGTGCACCTGAGAAATGTCTCGCTTGTGCACCTGGAAATCGTCTCGCTTGTGCACCTGAAAACTTCCACTTCTACCTCTACTTGCACCTCTCTTTCTACTTCCACTT
>Ga0126342_10021267_pt1 | contig 10830 bp, 6 predicted proteins | sample Cyp1metagenome_FD_92528 | JGI IMG/M metagenome (GOLD analysis project Ga0126342, IMG submission 92528) | Coral microbial communities from Lord Howe Island, Old Settlement Bay, Australia - Cyphastrea 1 metagenome | ecosystem: Host-associated > Invertebrates > Cnidaria > Coral ... | reverse complement strand
GAAAATGGCCGCGTCGCTTTTACCAGACTCCACTTTATGTATTTTTCCCTCCCCTCTCCCCTTCATTTTTTCTTCGGTTCCTTTCTTGCTTACCTACCTTTCGTGTTCCCCCTCTCAAGTGAAATTCTTACAAATTCGGTGATCATTGTAAAAGAAACCTGTTGCTCTTTCGGGCATGCGGCGTGACAAATCTGGACTTCTCGGCCCAAAATGGTTTGGTCAAAACGTTTCTATGTACTCCACACCCAACCGCTAAGCCTACTCAACAGGCGAGAGAAAATGATGTGCAGAACCTTGCCGAAGAGATGGAAGCAGAGATTCAACAAGATAGCCACTTGGACGCCGAGGTTTCCCACCTGTGGTTTCTGTGGTTTCCTTCATCACGGAGATTCAGCTGCATAGTGTGCAGTAACCACCTAAAAGGTGCTGTTTTTGTTGATCATCGATGTGTTATGTCCACGTGCGCTTGCTGGGTCCTTTACTCTTGTTAGTGTTGTTAGGACCGAATTATTCCTCAGACATGGAGATAGGGCCACCTGGACATATCTGGGCCTGGTTTTGGTCCTCTTATTCTGGAGCTCCCAAGGGCCTCCCTACTGGTTTCACTAGTCACTATGAAGAATGCTTATGGTTTATGTATCAGCATGCATCATTACGATCATTTTTTTTTGAGGAGCCAGTTCCCATCCAGTGTTTATATCCCTGCAGTTCTCCTGACCGTCATCACATCAACACGAGTCACAAAGGTAAGACGTTGGCTAAGGCATCTTGGCTGCGGGCCTTCGGGTGATCAGTTTGTTCTCTTGGGTGGTCAAAAGGTGTTCTCCTTTGGTTGATATTTGGCACAGAAGTGATTTTGCAAGTAAATCATGTACGCGAACATACGCAAACTGTTTCGGCAGAAATGGACCCTATGGGTTGTTTCAATTGTAATCGTGGTCGTGTTCTGTTTGAAATGACGCAAGCAATTTGAAGTGCGCATTCAACATATGGAACATGTACCCAATGGTTCACTGCAATGCATGTGGAAATTACATAAGATAAACTATACAAGGTTGTGACCCGTCCAATTAGATTTTTTGGCTTACGACCCCAATAATTTGTATGTGTATAGTTATATATATATAATATACATATATATTTGATATTATGTATGTGTATATTTCTTGTATGTATGTATGTATGTATGTATGTAAGTATGTATGTATGTATGTATGTATGTAATGTTATGTAATGTAATGTAATGTAATGTAATGTAATGTAATGTAATGTAATGTAATGTAATGTATGTATGTATGTATGTATGTAATGGTATGTATGTATGTATGTAATGGTATGTATGTATGTATGTATGTATGTATGTATGTATGTATGTGTATAGATGTAATTCTTCGTCATAAACCATGGTTAACCTAATGTGCAAAACCAACTTAGCTTTCAAGGGGGGGCCACTTTGTATAGCTCTCTGCTGATTCTCTACAAAATGATTTATATCTGGACGGCCCATGGCTACATGTTGCCCCTCCATTTTGGTATGTTTCCAGCTGATTCCAACCCATGATTTTTTTCGATTTCGACGAAGTCCTGATGCCACCTGCGTCCCAGCTGTTGTATTTGTATATATATATATACATGTATACATATATAGATATATAAACCAATTGATGTTAATGTTAAGATGAGAAAAGAACAAGAGGAAACGAATTCGAACAGACTTGTCCCTCAACATTTTCAGGCATATGACCAAACATGATTATAATGATTACATTCATTGGAGATATGTTTGATAAATTTGACATGTCTTGTATGTAGGACCTCCACGCTTGGCAGTTGCCATTGCTGTTGGACCGTCATTAGTCCTACGGGATTAGTGCGCGCATATGTACATATATATACATATATATATACATATATATATACACATATATATACACATATACATATGTATGGAATTGTATGGACAAACGCATAAATAATATGAATCAACTATGTCTACTTGCATATATTAATGCACAATATTGCGCAATGCTTTCACAGCATATTATCTACAGTGAATCTACAGTTACAAAATATCCATGTTCAATACCCGGCACACATTTTCACATAGAAAGTGTCAATAGACATGTCATGTGGTTTCATTTGCACTTGAATTGATAGGATGCAGAAGCGATTCCAGGTTTTTGAGCGCATCGACAAAGACGGCAGCGGACAGCTCACCTTAGAAGATTTGATTGAAGGCGTTGCCGTTCTTGTGGGGTTCAAACCGCTGGCTTCGGTTTGATCGCCTTTTGATGAGCCAGTGAATAGTCAGACCGGGGATTCTGGTAACCCACGGTCGACGGTCGACGTGTGGTTCGGACTCTTAGGCAACTGCAAGGATCCAACAGATTTAAGCGTAAATCACAGCGATCTCATTGTGACGTCACTGGAAGGATAGTTAGTAAGAGTAACTATCCCAGCCTTGGGGCATCCCAGAATAGGTTTGGTAAATATGAAACACATTCATTGTACTCTCTGTACACTGCGTTGAGAATCCACGATCCCAATTTTTGTTGCAGGCGCACGTACCGACCCGGCCTTTCAGAGCCGTTTGCGTGTGATGGATATAGATGAGACCCTGAGATGCGAAAGTGAAGAGTGGTGGATCTATGTGTGTGTGTGTGTTGGAACATCCTTGCGTGACTCCATGATCATGCCATGATATGGCGATGGACCAATACCTATATTTATGGTTATTTATGTGCTGGTAGCCTAACAATTGAAAATCACCCCCAAATGTACAAAGCATCCAAACATGGTAGGTACAATATTCGTTATTGACAGTAGTCCATATTTGGAGGGATGGCCATCCATAAAATCCAGCTACCTCGACTAGCATCTCCTCAAAGGACCGGAGATGGTACCATTCACCATTGGGAGCAGTGGCACTGACCGGGTGTTGACCGGTCACTTGTTGGGATTAAAAGTCCTGAGAAGGGAAGAAGTGGAGCCTGTGTAAAAAAAAATACAAGTGAGGCCGCCCCCTTCTTATAGATTATAGTTGAAATGTAATAATATGGGCATGTTTGTTTTGCTCTCTTCGGGCGGGGTGGTTGTTTTTTAATCGGACGTTGTTTCTTAATGGTTTGGTAGTTATTCTTTGTGGTTTTGAATGTTTTTGAATGTGTTGTTTCTGGAGTGGCTCCAAATCCCTTGTCCCTATACTATAAATACGTTGTGTATCCTTTTGTTTGAGATTTGTTTGAATGAGGCTCCAAATGAAAGATCGTCCCCCCAGTTGTATTTGTTGGTTTATAAACCCCATTAACAAGTTCGAATTAAACACATCCACAGCCCATAGAAACTCGTGAGCTGAACCAACTTAGCTGACTGAATACCATGAAATTCCATTACTGCTTGGTGGTTTCAAACATGAATTGTATGTTCCACAATATATGGGAGAATCCTTCCCATTGACGCACTCATATTTTTCAAGATGGTTATTGCACCACCAACCAAGATTAAACCCCAGTAAATTCCATTGAAATTCCACTAAAAATGACATTCAGATCCGCTTCCAACAGCAGTTCTCCCAGCAGCTTTGCAACTGAAGCCCGGAAAATTGTAGGTTTCAACTAATAGGGACCTCGGGGTGTACCGGCGTGATCCGTAGTTTATCTACCCTTTGGTAGTCAAACAGGACATCCTATATTATATAAATGGAGGTTTGAATGAGGGAATCATCATCGAACTAAATGGGGAATGTTCCAGCAAGCCATGTGTTTAGCAAAAGTATATAGCATCAGCTTAAGCAAAAGTGAAAAATCGCATCAGTTTAGACTTTATATATATATAATTTCTGTAAATTCGTCTGCTAACTGAGCAGGATATCCAATTTTTGTTGGTTGAATCCGATTGCTTGTTGGTTAGACCATGTTAGACCACTATGACTGATGACTGAGGAATGATTTGCAGCAGTTGTTCCAAATGATCGATAGCGACTCATCTGGGACAATCGAAGCCTCAGAGTCCTTCGGCCGCAGACACAATCTTTCGCGCATTTTTTCATGAATAGTGCGCCGGGCGCCGCCGTACCTGCTTTAGCGGGTGCACAGGGAGCAAGCATTGGAAGAAAGAAATACATGACATTTGAACTACCGCAGCGGCGACGTTGTCATGATCATCTATTGAATAGTTTGTCATTTCTTGATATGTTTGGCATGGTTTTCGTTGGACGCGATGGACATGGTATGACATGATCATCCATTGAATCTATTGCCCCACTTTCCTCTAATGACTCTCATAGATCGTGGAGTTTGAGTTTGAGTTGGAGGGGGTAGCAGTCTTCGTTGGCATACCTTACTCGACCTTACTACTACAACCCTCATGCGCTGTGGTTTATTGCGAATGATTGTAATGCGGAACATCACAGAATCTCTGTATATCTCTGTATATCTCTGTATTTGTCTATGAGTCTATAACTAGTGTATGCAATATCTTTTATACGCAAAAACAGCTGATGAACATGTGGATCATTGATTTTTGTAAAATATTGATAGATATTGTATTCATATGTATTCATTAATACATCTTACACCATATGGTGGTTTCCTGAAATGGGGGTACCCCTAAATCATCCATTTCTTCATAGGATTTTCCCAAATATTTTCCCAAATGGATGCCGTGGCTGAGGTTCATCGGCCCTTTGAGTCGATGGGCGCATGATTCCAAGACAGCACCCCGCAGCTCGCCGTCGCCGGGGGGCGGGTTTTTTTAGGCGATCCTGAAGGGATCTGGGGGCAGATCTTGGGATATCTTGGGATTGTTTCATGACCAATGTGGGCTTTGAGATGGTTTGATGACATTTCTAAGATTTTGGTAAAGTCAGCCAACTATTGGGTTAGATTGGATTTGAATTGAGTGGGTCAATGGGTGGCCATGTCAATGGAGGAACATGTTCAACTAAACATTGACTTGATTGCAAGGTGTTCCTAGATTAGCCATGCATAGGTGTTTCAAGAAATCTGAAGCAGTGAATTTCTACTATTTTTTTGTCGTACATGTTGTTGTTCCCATTCTTTGCAGGGAAGAGATGGGGCAAGCGAATCTAGCTACAGCTAACACATCACTTGGATTTTTTGCGAAGGACTCAGGGATTTTTTGCATCCACAGGGAGGTTGCCAATACCAGACAATCACACACTGGAAATTATGGGAATACCTGGTACCTGGTGAAGAAAAACATACCCTCCAGTAAATTAACATAGACCCTGCCAGATGGGGGTTGAAAGACTAGTTTCCACTATAAATTGGTCAGTTTCAGGGTCTATGTTAATTTACCAAGAGGGGAACTGGTTGGTGGTGACTGGAATTTGGAACCATGGAATTTTGAATGACTTTCCATATCAGTTGGAATGTCATCATCCCAACTGACGAAGTCCATCATATTTTTCAGAGGAGTATGTCTACCAGCCATCAACCAGATATATTATCAACCATCATTAACCATATAGTAACCATCATCATTAACCACCATTAACAGTAGAATAACCACATTAATTAACCACATATGTGGATCATGGTCATAGTTCGATGATTCACCCCCTGCGAAGCACCTGTAGCCGAAGCAACCATGATTTTTTAAGGGCATCACGGTGGGGCAGCAGATGGTTGCAACGTACGATACCAATGGCCATTTCAGGAACCCAAATTGGAGGTATCTACTATGGCCATTTTAGGATCCTGAAATTCCCATTGAAGATACCAAGGTTTCATCAAGTACAACATGTTGAGTCTTGGTCGCAGTCCTGAAGACCTGCTGCCAGGGTGCCCTGATGGTGCCAGCTGAATCATCAAAGGCTAAAATGAACCCGGACGAGGTAGCCCAAGAGAAAGCTATGAAGAGTCAGCCTTTTGCTAGATCACTTGGGATGTTTCACGGAGGATTTGCATTGGTGCAGCTACACAAGGATATTGAATGTTGTATTCAATTACCCGAGAAAATGGATGATAATTAGATAAACGGATATAATTTATACCCTCTGGTAAACATACAAAAAACTATGGAAAATCACCATTTTATGGCCATGTTCAATAGCTTTTTGTTTGTTTACCAGGCCGGGTAGCAATCATTTTAACAGAGACCCGGGGCACAAGCTAAGTTTGGCATCACTGCGGGGGTTATCCCACTACACTGTTGATTCATTGTATATCATCATGCCGATAATATATGTATATTAATTTTAGATTAATGATATAAATTATATAATATATATATAATATAATATAAAATATGTATATATATATATATGTGTGTGTGTGTTCCCATCATGGTTGGCTTTATATTTTCTATCCACATTTTTGCAGTCACTCCCCTGGGGTTTTCTTGTATATCTCCATTGAGATGGCGTGAGTCGAGGCAAACCATGCATCTGCAGGAGGATTTGATTGACCTCTCTGCTGATGCTGGGCGTTGAGACCAACGGTTAGGTATCTTTTGTTACAGGGGGCCCAAAAAGATCGAGCTGTTTATCAGGAATTGATGAGATTTGTATCTCACCCCAGAATTGTCGGGTTTCCAGCTTGTCTATTTTGAATTATTGGGTTGCGATATTGTTTTGGAGCGCAGACTCAGGAACTTTGTTTGTAGCAAAGATGTTCAAATAGTACTTGTGGCGACAATGAGGGAGTACAGGCCGGTTCTTCGGGCTGTGTAGCGGCCGGCCCTTGACTCAGTATAGATGTATTGTCTTAAAATGGTAGCTGGGCCCAAAGAGGTGAAACATGACTCCTGATAGACCTTGGTTGACTAGTATATATAGACCATTTCGCCGGCATGAGTATCCAAGATCATCCAAGACTGGTTCCACTGCTAGACCATCCACGACATCACACAGAAACGTCCTGAAACGTGGATCTCTCAAATTACCCTCTAGATCCCTCTGGTAATTTAACAGTTTGCCAGTTTGCCATGGGAAGTATTATATAATCTTTTTCATGGGTAAATCACGGAACTATTGTTTATACCCCCATAGGTTATCCATTGTTCAGTGGGTAAACGTCTATTTTTGTTGGTTGTACCTCCCATAATTCTCCAACTCATAGAAATCCATAAATTCACACACACACACATATATATATATATATTTAAATTCCAAGGAAAATCCAAGAAATCCTCATAGATGGTTGCATAGATGTTGAAAAACCCAAGGACTGCTTCAACGAGTTGGCCGCACGCCTTGACGACCTCAGCCGCCAGCTGGATCTCACGGAGCGCACGGCGGGTCCGGTGTCGATGACGCCCACGGCGGAGAAGGTGGCCGATCTCAGGCGGAGATTGGGATGAGGGCTCCCGGGAAGGTTGAACTGAACGAACTATTCATTGGATTGGCTTGAAGGAAAACTGAAACCGGAACCCCCCTTGATTTTAATGGTAAAAAACCTGTAAAAACATGTAAAAACCATGGTTTCCGGTGAAGATTTTCCCTCAAACCAGTCCAATGAAATACATAAAACATGTTGGTGTCATGGAATCATGGTGGTTTCATGGAGAGGGCGATGGAGTGAGAGATAGAGAGAGAGAGAGAGAATGGTTTCATGGGGTTATGAAGATTATTTCATTGTTGGGCAATGGGCTTGAAGAAAATCATTTAATGATCTAATGTTGTCAATTTCATTTCTTCTCACGGTTTTTAGATGGTTCAATGAGAAACTGCGACATGCTGACTCTGGCTGAGTGCCTTAGAGCAATGTAGAAAAAATCGTTCATTTGCTGAACTGTCCCATTTCTGTTGCTTGAATTCCTCGGTTTATTGTCTGTGGTGATTATTGTTTACACATGATTTTGCTGCAAGTCCCATGGTCGCTGAAGCTCCTATTGATAAAATGCATATATATATATATATATTTATTTAGTTATATATATATATATTATAATCATCCTGAAGTAGATAGAGTATCAACAATTCAATTTTACTCTGATTTCTGTGAGGATTCTTTGAAATAACCATATTCTATCTACTTCAGGACGACTAGCCATGACTACATCTATCTACGCAAGCGATATTGGCTGCCTGAGTTTTCTCAACGCGAGGCGGCGCGTTGCGGAATCACGGGACTCCCGGGAATCCCGGAGTGTTTCCAACTCGGAGACAGACTCTGAAACCACGCAGGCGCGGGATGGCGCGGGGCCTGGGTACCGTGGCAATCAACAAATCCACACTGAGAGAATGGGATTTCATGGGATATTGGACTGCAATGTATAATTAGGATTAGGGGCATCACTAGCAACGCTGGCTAGTAGAGCAGCTACAGTATCCTAAACATCAGCTAGGTGTAGTCACGTGCGCTGCTTGGGTTCCAACATGTCCAGGTCGCCAAACGTTGGGAGCGCGCTAGAAATATTCTCCAGTATAGATTGAACAGATATGGATATGGAAAGCCCACGATTTGTAAATCAACATAAATCATGTTTCTTGAGACACCATGCATGTCTAATATCTATCTTAATTTAGAGGAGGGTATAGGTTCCAAGCCATGTTTGAGGGTTGGTGTATCCCGTTCTTATTGCTTCCATCCCCATGCGTATTGTTGTTGGTTAAACTGTTGCAAGATAACATCCAAACTTCGGCCCCTGAAAATTACTTATTGTTGTTCCACGTGTTTCATGGTAGATTGATTTTAGTTCTCAAGTTTAGCAAGATCCCACTCGTTGTTCCCATGGTTGTTGGTTATTTTTCGTATATGAAGCAATTATTTTTACGGTGTTCTTGGTTAGAATCGTATTTGCCTCGTATGTTTGATGGTTACAATCCCATTTTTGTCTATCGTTCTCCCCTTGACCACCCATGACTTTTTGTGGGTCGGCGAGTCGGCACAGGACGTTAACGATGATCTGCATCAGCCCAACAAATCACCTCAGGCGCAACCATATACAAGCAATATGTAACGCGATGTGATGTAACATGCACTATGCATCACGATGCTGTGTAATGTAACTAGTATGTAGTCTGTAATTTGTGATCCGTAATGTGGTGATGCGCAGTTTAGTTTGTAATGTGTGATGGGTGTGTAATTAATGTGTGATGGGCAACGTGTAATTAGTGTGCAATCTGTGATGTGTGACCTGTACATGTGGTGTACGGTGTGTAATGTCATGTGGTGGATACAGTAAATTTACATATTACATATCACATCCATATACAGAGATGTATTTTTGGTTTGTACATTGTACGTATGCACATGAAACAAACATAGGGATGGCCAAAACACATTGGGCCATTTGATTGCAAAGATGAACATTCATGATCATGATCACATATCTTTTTCATCAATACACGCGTAACTTGCACGGCCTCTAGCAGTAACTATGGCTTGGCAGTGAAACCTTACACCCATATTACATCTTTTCCGTGGTTTGTACACCTATTTGGCATCTTTTAGCAGGATGCAAACTTGAAACAACAAACATGGATATTGAATACTGGTATTTTCAACAAGGAACCATCTCCGGTCCTTTGTGGATAGTTAAGTAATGGATTATTCACCAGTAAACCGTCACATAGACGTGCTACTTTCCAGCATGTTACCGTAGATCATTACCCAACGGGAAAACAGCTATTCTCCAATGGTTGTTTCGAACTCAAAAAGATCGGTTACACCTTGGAGATCCCTGGGGATGTGCACGCTGTTTCTATGTTGCAGTTGTTTGGCATTAATCCCCAACTATATCCAACCGACGCTACTGGTTGCAACAAAGGGAAGACGATTTCTACTTCCGGATGTCTAAGAAACGAGTTGCATTGGCTACGATACCTATGTTTTCTGCAATTTTCCGCCAAGCGGCTTGGAAGGGTTTCAAATGTTTATGGTCCAAGCTGAAGAGAGAAAACCTGCTCAGCCAAACACCTTGTGAGATAGAATTTGGGATATGATTTCGGGGGTAATGTGCCTCCTCAGCAAGTTGGAGTAAGGATTGAGGTCAGTGATACTGGATGTTTGTTGCGTTTTTTCCCCATGCATAGCTATGGCACAGACTTGCCAATCATGCATCAGTCCAATATAAGTATGTTCTGTAAACTGAACACTGGTGCCCTGCTTGTATCTGCATTTGTTGCACCTACTACAGCAGCATTGCCTTTAGATGAAACACACCTTACCTCCGCATCCTTCCATTGCTGCCATCCGACCATCCAAGAGTAGGTGCCATTCTTCTTCGCTACGATGAAGGAAGAGGCTTGGTGATGCATTGTGCTATTTTGGACGAGCTTTGCCATTCAAAACCCATTGAAATGCCAACTCATGAAGAACAGGATGCAGCAGGAGTGCCCCACGATTGATGATAGAATGATATAGTGGGCTTCAACCGTTCCTTCGTTTTGATGTTTGACATGTTTGAGATATTTTATTTTAATGGTTTACGTTCCCGCAAAAAAAAATGCATACACAATAAGCACGAGATGTTCCCACATCCCACAGGACTTTGCAGAGACGAAAGAGACGAATGCGATGAACCACACGCAGCAGAAGACCCTAGAGTCTCTTGGTAAAGATTAGTGGAAAACCATGGAAAAAAAAGAGCCACCTATCCATTTTCGTATATTTGCCACAGCCAGATTCAGGTGGGTGACTTCTATATTGAACGTAATGTTGACCTACGATTTATCAAACTACCCTGAATAAAGCTAAAAAACTCCCAAACTAAATAGTAAAACTACCCTAATAAAGCTATTTTTTTTGTCCCTAAACCCAGATTTGCCCAGATGGGGCTGACCAAAACCTTTATTCAAAAATGATAGCTGGAAATTGTCAAAAATGATGGATGCTCTTTCTATTCAAAACCTTTACTTAAACT
>Ga0126342_10021266_pt1 | contig 10831 bp, 9 predicted proteins | sample Cyp1metagenome_FD_92528 | JGI IMG/M metagenome (GOLD analysis project Ga0126342, IMG submission 92528) | Coral microbial communities from Lord Howe Island, Old Settlement Bay, Australia - Cyphastrea 1 metagenome | ecosystem: Host-associated > Invertebrates > Cnidaria > Coral ... | reverse complement strand
TTTGTGTCTTTTCCCACAATATCAAGATACCTTTCAACTGACAATTTCAACAAACCTTCCATGTCATAGGTCATAGTTGACACCGGGGTACCATCATGAAGTTTGGAAGATCCCTTGCTCAATATGCATCCCAAATAGAGTCCTAAATCAGTCTCAGGCTCAATGTGCAGCTTAGAGCGTAGCATCTCCCATCCTTTAGTCAGGTTCTCTTCCGGACCAGCCAGTTTCAGGTCATCAACATAAATAACTAATAATAATTGAAGCTTCTTGTGAAAATACATTGACGGCCATTCTTCGCCAACAGGGACAAAGTCTAACTCCCGTACTTTCCGACCACAATGCTGTTCCCACATTGTACCTGAATCAGGATGACCATAGAGTGCTTTAACCAATCTCATTACTGGTCTACGGAACTTCCGGAAGTCAATGTCATCTGGCCATGCATCCTCGGGCAATTCTACCCAACATGGTGGTCCTGTGAGGACTGCTTGAATGTAAGCTTGGATAGCATCTGCCAATTTTACACCATGGCCCGGTAGACACCCATAAAAATCTGCCCATCTCGATGCCTCAAAGGTTGCAGGTGAGTTGCCCAGATCTTGGAAGAAGGTCCCAGAACTGGTTCTTCACCTGGTTGCCCAGTAACACTCCTCGTCCTTTGAACTTTCTGCTGGGGTTCCCTTGCGGCAACTGGTAGTTCTTCTCCACACAGATCCCATGGATCCTGGCCATGTGTACCTCAGTACCATTCTTCTTTGCCTCTCGAACAACATCATCGTACTCCCTGACCACGCTGAAGTCATAAACTCCAGCAGCATGTTGACCTAACCACTCCTTTCTCATGGCCTTTCTAGCCTCTTCATTTTCCATCATCTCTTTTCTAGCAACTGGTCTTGCTACTGCCGTGTTGAACATCTTGTTGATATTGATTCCACCATCATTTGTGGTAATCTTATCTCGGTGATGATCACGTTGGTGAATGCACGGCATACAAGGGAATGAATGGAAATTTGTGCTGTGATCTGAAGGCTCATGAACATTGGGTCCGGCATCGTGCAATGTGGCAGTTGCTACTACCTTTCCCTGGCTAAAGTCATACATGGCTCATTGTGCCAAGTAGCCTTTGGGCCACGCCCACTTTCAACTTCAGACCACTCGTCCCAATCGATGAGGAAATCGTCATCAGCGGGGACATCAGTGTCGGATGAGGAAGATAATGCTCCGTGATTAGTATTGGTCCCACTCCCGATGGGGGTTAAGGACGTTTTACCAAACTGAAACACTTTTCCCCTACGGACATGGTCTTGTGGTTTGGCTACACCCGTGATATGGTCATCTTCTTTACCCTTGGGTTTTGACTTAGAGGATTTCTTCTCTTCTTTCTTCTTCTTCTTTTCTTCCCTCGCCTTGATCAACGCGTCGCTCTTCTTCTTCTCCACTTCAGCCTCCGCTTTCTTCTCCTCGGCCTTGGCGATACCTTTTCGAACATCAGGAGACATCTTTCGCCATTCCTCTGGAGAATGCTTGGATGGTCTTGTAGTGGATGTCATCAATTCGATAGGGATGGCCACGAGAATTCAGTTTAACCCACTCACCATCATCATTCAGGTAGACAATTCCATCACCAGCCTTTCCAACGGAGTAGTGTTCAGGACCTCCTTCAGGAATATCAAGGTCAGGATGAGCAGGCTTGTCGATACCTGGTGGTCCCATTCTTGCTGGACTGTCAAATCTTCCAAGCAATCTTTCAGCTTCAAGTTCACCTTCGGACTTGTCTGGCAGGACCTTCGATGAAGGTTGCCCACCGCCGTCTGAGTCTCCTCCATCGTCATCGTCATCATCGTCGTCTTCAGGCGGTGGTGGTGGTAACATTTCAGAGTTCCCATCCAATCTGTCTTTGACCTTCAGACCTTCAATGGTAACATTGATTCTTTCATACTCAGCTTGGCAAGGGAATTCCAAGGGTTCCTTCAACGCAACCTTTTCGGTGTAATGTGGTGTGCGCAACTTTGCAATTGGTTTCTCAGCATCATATGCTAAGTTTTGTTTGGTCCAATCACATAGAGCCCACACACGGTACTTCCTTGACCAATGTAGCCCCGGCCCCAATGAATATCCAGCATATACTCCAGGAATACCCGTTGGATCAAATTTGTGTTGTTGTTCTCTGGCGCGGGCATCACTTGGTTTGAAGTATACTAAAGCACCAAAAGGAATCATCTTTCCCTTGAATTCTTCCCCATGAAGCTTGCACCAAGAGCTGACCTAATCATCATTGGGTTCGATGTTGAGTAAGTGACTAACACATCTAATAGCATACATCCAGAAACATGGAGGAATGCCAGCTTCAAGCAAACATGTTGTAGTCGCTACCAACACGAACTGGTTGGTCCTCTCGGCAAGGGAGTTGTGCTTGGTCTTTCCGGCCAATGATGTATCCATGGGAATCTTCAAAGCTTTCATGGCCTTGTCAAACTGGGGTGCGTCATCCGAGTACGCTTCACGAATCTTTCGTCGACCCATGAACTGCTTCACTGCTCTGATCACTGCATCGGTGTCCTTTCGAGCAGAGGGATAGGACTGTAGCATCCCTGTATATCGATCGCGAATGACGAAGATGGTCTTGTCATCGCCATAGTCTTGTTCGGCAATTCGACGATTGTCGACATAGTCAAACGTAATCAAGTCTCCGAACTTTGTGAGTTTGCGTTGGAATGCTCCTCGAAAAGTCTTTCGATGCTTCATCTTTGCACGTACGCATGACTCACAATATGGGTTCTTGTATCTATGGGTCAACAAGTGGAGCTTCGACCTCGCTTCATTTTTGAGTGTACCTCTTTTGCTCAGCCTAACTCCTCCATCTTCTTCATCAACATCGATGACATCATCGTCATCTTCACGTGCTTCTCCTTCAGGGATTTCTTCAATTTCTACGTCATGCTCACCTTCTTCGGCATCCGGACCTAAGCTTGGTTCGTAGCCATCATCATCATCATCGAATTCGGCATACTCATCGCCACGGTCATCGGGCTCATCGTCATAGCTTGCTAGTTCTTAAACATAATCAGGATCGCTACCAACAGCGACTTCTGGCAAAGTCTTGTTCATCTTCCTTTTGGCTTTCCTGACCTTGGCCTTCTTCGATGACTTGCCATCCGACCGCCGAACGATGTCAGTTAGGTCTTCCAGCTCATCACCGCTCTCACCGTCAATGACCATCATGCTTTCACCCTCAGATGTGGAACACTCATCACTGATAATGTTGAGGATCTTAGAAATCTTTGATGATGTCCCTTTCTTCTTCTTCTGATCAATATTGATATAAGGGATGTAGTCTCTGACAGTCATTTCGATGATGTCACCATTGGAGTCAATCATGTATGGTGTCTTTCCCGATGGCCAGATAAATGAATAACCGAGGTCAACGCAGCGTTTGCCCATAGACATCACTGACGTGTCCTCCAGGATGTGCGCTTGAGCAGGCTCGTCAAAGGCTTCAAACTTGATGTCAGACCGTTTGGTTGAACTCGTGACGCCATTGGCAGTGTGGAAGTTCACCACCGCGTCGTTATAGGTCGGCAGATCCATTCGATCAACCTTCTTGGCGGAAATCAAATCATGTCCGCTTCCTGAATCCATAATGAACCTCTTGTCTCGTTCTTCAACTGGGACCGTAATGCACATGATGTTGTCCCTTTTCCCGTAGCGCCCATCAATATGCTGGACATAGTTCTCAGTGAACACTTCACGTGTTACATCATCGTCTTCATATTCAATTTTGATCATAATGTCCAAAGTTGGGCCAACAATGATAAGGACTTCATCAATGTCACGGTAGTCATACTTCTCATCCAAAATGATAGCCATTGCCTTCCCACGACTTCGAGCAAGTCTGCAAGAATAAGCCCACTGTTCATCTTTTCTGACTTCATCAGTGGTCCTAACTTATTATGTCCTTTGGGATAAGTTTGGGACTTGCGCGAACTCTTCACATAGTCAACATAGTCCTTCTTCTCATAGATGTGGACCTCATCTTTCTGTGGACTAAACTTGACCTTCTTCTTCGTTATATTGGAAGCGATCACGAAAGGTGGCTCATCAACATCGCTGTCGTCGTGAAGAAGTGCAGGGGCTGCTTTTGATGATGGAGATTCAGTGTTCGGTGCTGTGTTGAACAAGTGAGCATCATGTCGCTTGTTGCACTTGTCGCCATAACGACATTTGCCCTTTGCCCAGTGCCAGCATGGTTCGTCGATCTTCTTGGCCTTGTTAACAGGAGACTGTCCTCTTGGCGTCTTACCACCTCCTTTGACATGTCCACCACTCTTGCTGGCGTCAAAGGTCTTTTGATCGTGACTATACTCACAATCCTTCCCTTTCTTGCAAGACTTCTTGATGAAATGGAAGTGACAAGGAATCTTCTTCTTATCGCGAGGGCTGGCACTTCGGCTCTTTGACTTTCCTTTTCTTCCTTGTCCTTTCCCTTTGGCATGTTGTTTCGGTTGAGGTGATGGTAGTACAGGAGCAGCATCAGATTTTGCTTTGGGCTTTGGAGCAGCCTTCTCCTTGGCATTGGCCTTTGCTTTTGCTTTGGCGTTTGCATCAGGAGGAGCTGGAGCAGTAGGAGTAGGCGCAGTCGGCCTGCCTCCGCCAGCGAAATCTCTGGCATACTTTTCCCTGGCCGCGACATGCTTGTCTTCTCTAATCCTGGCAATGTGGCGCTCGATAGCGTTGATGAGATACTGATACGTTCTCCTAGGATCTCCTTCCAACCATGATTCATACTGCTTTATGTCATACATCATCAAGTTGGAGTTTCTGATCTTCTTATACAATGCATCACGCAACCAATCATCTTGAGGTACGTCCTCAGGCATCATGTTGGAGACAATCTCCATCCACTTTTCATAGAACGTTTCAATGTTGGCATCACCCAGGTATCGTGATTGGATGATGTGCTCCATGGTGAATGCAGTCTCACGTCGACCTGGTGTCCTGAAATGTTCCAGAATCATGGCCAGAATCTCTCGCCCCATGACAAACGTTGCTCTTCGATTGCTGGCTTGGGTCCTCAGTCTAAGCTTAATTGCAACATGTCGAGCTACGTCACCAGCTTGTGAAATAACGTTCGATAATGCAATGGAAAGCTTTGCATCAATAGACTGAAACCTTTGCCCACCGCTATCATTCAGAGCATCGATGTCAGGGTTTTGCCTGAGTGCTGGTTGTAACCAGGCTTCCCATGCGGCTCGATCGCCGTCATTGGCAGCGAGGCATACGCTTTTGATGAGATCAGATTGCCAAACGCCCAGATTCTGGTGTTTTGGCCATGGACTGATGTATACCTTGTCTGCTTCTCGTCTGGATATCCTCGGAGGTTCTTCAGCAGTGAAGGCTGTTGTTGATTCAATGTCAACTGCTGAATCCCTCTGTGACCCCCGGAGCGAAGGCAGACCAGGTGGGTTAGGAGGTCCAGGAGGTCCGTTGGGATCAGGAGGCCCACCCGGGAAATCCGGATCATCATTGCCGTCAGGCCTCTTGTAGTCAGGGACGCCTGCTCCTTCAGCAACGCTAATTCCTTTCCCATCCAAAATCTTCTTGTTGACTTCACGTAAGAGTTCAGATACTCTCTGATTCTCAGGATGCGAAGGTTGTTGATATACGTGCCCTGTACCTGCAGCAATATTTGGATGAGCCGCCGCAGATTCTTTGTTGAGTTCATCATCAAGTTGCCAAATCCAGGCACGCAGAATGTTCGACTCATCGTTTGCCGCTTCAATGTCACTCTCCAGCTTGCCAATGATCATGTAGGGTGAAATACCATCACTGCTTGTGATACCTGCAGAGAAGGGAAGTGCATTGAGACTTTCTTGGCTCTTGATGGCTATTTCTGCGTCTATGAGACTCCTTCTCAGCTTTGATATTTCGGCATCCTTCACCATCAATTTCTCATCCCTATCTCTCAATTCACCCCGGTATTCACATGATCGTTCATATTGCTGGGCACCTGTGGCTAGCTTGTATTTACGCTCACTTTCAAGTTCAGTCCTGAGGATAGCGACTTCAGATCCGAGGGGGGGCGATGACCCTTGCCTCGAAGCCTCAGCCAATTCGTCCTTCAGCCTGATGTTCATGTACATGCATTCATCCATTTCTTCAGAAAGATCCTGGGCCCTAACCTGTGCAACCTTAACCTCTGTTTCGAGATGTTGAATTGCGGATAAGTTAGAACCGCGGCCGATGGCCATTGGGCCCTCCTGAAGAGATCGTCTCAGTTTGACGTTTCGGTCCTCGATCTCGGTCTTGAGCTCGTTGGTCAGTGCTCGTTCATTGCTATAGAGCATCTCATAGTGTTCCATCTTCTCGCGAGCATTTGAACTGATACTTGATTCAAACCTCAACTGAGCAATAGCCTCTGCCTCAGTATTCCTGTAATTGGTGAACCGTTTGATTGTGTCATGTTCTGTACTTCTATGTCGTAGATCACTTTCGAGTTTAGCATTATTGGCTTCATTGACTTTCTTGCGATGCTCTCTAGTGATCTGCTCCATGTTGTTTTCATACAGCTCGGCTTGTTTACGGGAATGGACAAGTGCTTCACTCAGCATCTGGTTCTCGTCATTGAGCTCATTGACCGCAAATGCTTGTCTCTGACTTGTATCTCCAAATGAGTATGTGAGAAGTTTGCCAGTTCGGATCGATTACGATACTCCACTATGGAACTCTCAAGATTTCTTTGCATTTCGTTTCCTTCTTTGCACAATGTTTCAGCTACACTCCTAGCAAGGCTACTATGATGTTGCATCTGTTGAAGACGTGATTCAGTATTCCCAAGTAGTCCTTGAAGGTGGTGTACTTCGTCCTTGTACTCTTCCTGGATTTCAAGACCACGTTCATGGATTCGTCTGGCACCATGTTCAGCAAGTGCACCTCGACGCTCAAGGTCTTCAATGCGAATGGTCGCACCTTCATCTTCCTTGGAGGCCAACATCAATTCGGCATGGTATTCAGTTACCTCATTTGTAGAATACATCAATCGTCTGTTGAGGACATCAATTTCATTGAATACCTGTTGATTATGTCCGCGAAGATATTCGGTGAACTTGGCCTCAATGTCCTTAATGACTTGATCCCTTGAAGCAGCGTACATTTCGGATTGTGTCACTTTCTCTCTCAGAGTTTGACATTGTTCTCTAAGTTCTTCGATGATAGCTATTGGTTCACTGCTACCACGCGCTTCTGTTGATCTTCTCTTGGCACTAACATCACTAGACTCCCTACCATACTGGTCCTCGACTGCCCTCGGGGTCCTATGTCCAGTAGGTGTCCTTTTCGGTGATCGACGGCTTCGTCGTGCATTTCCACTTCGAACCGCATCGCGTGCCGATCTTGGAGTACTGGTAGTCGATGCTCTTCGATGTCTAGCAGTCATCTTCTGCCAGCCAGATTTTGTTGTCTTTGTGGATTTGTCCCCACTGTCAGCTGTTCCTGGAGAAGATTGTGAAATACCTTCTGCAGGGGCTGCGGCATTACCGTCAAAGGTAAATTGCGTCTCTCCACTGTCGCCTTGCATCTTTACGATGTTGGTGCTGATCGGACTTCACGATCTTTTGCACCTGACGCTGGTCAACAGCACGCAGGTGCTCCGCTTCCGATGGAAGTTGAGAGCCCTTACGGCTGATAACCTGCGAACAGATTGATCCCTGTTCCGGATGTCAGTTTGAAGTTGTCTCGGAGTAATGCGTGTCTGTTTGCAGCGTTTCAATATGGCTTACAGCGAAGGAGCGCCCGCTTGTTTTACTTGTTGGGTTGGCAGTCAAGCTCATTGAAATTGTATTGGGGGATATGTTACTCTGTAGCCCCGTATAGTTCCCATTCGCATATATATATATATGTATGTATGTATGTATGAATGTATGTGTGTATGTATGTATGTATGTATGTATGTATGTATGTATGTAATTATGAATATATATTTCTATGGTCATATATATATATATATACATATGTGTACATTATGAGTCGAAATAATGCCTAGATGAATGCGTTTGAAAACGCGAATCTATCCAAATAACTTGTCGAAAAATACATCTAATGTAAGTTATAAAAACAATGTATGGGTCATCTGTATTTCCTTTCAGTCCAACAGAAGGTAGTAATTCATAATAGGTGCCAATGAGTGACTCGTGTGTGTGTGTGTGCACTTGTTTGTTGGGCGAAGTAATGGGGCCCTATAGTAGCAACCGGTTGGTGTCGCCTAATATCAAAATGACTATCCCTTAATTATGATGTCCTTCCCTCCAATTCCCAGTGCCCCATACCCGAAACAGGTTTGTCTGAAAATACGGCACCCAAGAGTTTGATGATTAATCAAAAAGAATCAATAATATTCAATAATAATTACTCATCATGTTCCGAACAGGAAAAAAAACAGTTTTACTGTAGTATCCCCATTCTCGGACAAGACCAAGTGTCAGTGAATCAACCACTGCGCCGAGGCCCTGATTGGTGAAATCATCAATTTGTCCAGTGTCTTCACTGGTTTCATCCTAATTTTGGGTGGTTAAACGTGGCAAGACTCCACTTGTTGCCGAATAAATCCCAACTGCTGCTGGCTAACGGCTAACCCCCAACCTTTGTTGCTTGACCTCCTATCCTCATGGATTCCCTATGTTGGATCAGTACGAACTTGTTCCACAACCCACACCTCCTCCCATCCCAGCTCGGAATCGTTGCAGGTGAGTGGCCGATAGTGGGTCAATTCACCCGCATCTCTACCATCACTCGAGTGCGCCATCTTGTAGTGCAACTGGCCAACGGTGGGATTCGCCACACGCTTTCCGGCCAACTGTTTTTCCCAAATAAAACTTCTCTATAATCTATAATTAACCCGATGGCAACTAGAATAATGCGGTTAAAAACAAAATTCACTGATTATCATCACAAAGGATATGTTTAACCACCCCGAAAAATACATATATAAAAATACATAGAGAGAGAGAGAGCGCTATCTTATGATAGTAACTGTCCTCTTGTGGCTTGAGGCCTGGAAGTTTGGAGTCCAGCAACCCGGATCGTGCAGGGAATCAAACCTTGAGGATCACCCCAGGGAATCCCAACCAGCCCCTACCAGTACCACTTCAGCCAGCTGAACCGGGTTGCTTAGGATGCAATGTCTAGTCCCGGGGACCATGGTTGACATGGTTTAGCTATATACCTAGGCCCTCCAAACACCAACAATCTTATCACTTGCACCCACTCTTCTGGATACCTGGAGGGTTCTCACTGGCAGGTGAGAAAAAAAGGAAGAACAGGAAGAAGAGGAAGAAGAGGAAGAAGAGGAAGAGAAAACGCAAAATAAACAAATCAAAAGAAACAAATCAGAGGAGGAAGGAAAAGAACAACAACAAGAGCAACACGTGCCCTTCGCAATTAAACAAAAAATATGCCAGTGGCAAAACATAAACATTGATCTACATAATATACATATATATATATTATATGTATGTACAGTATATCAGTATATAAATCTGAGAATATCCAAGATCTAAGTACAAACCTTCAGACGGAAATCCCTCCGAAAAGAAAACTGGAGCCATTCCGAAGTCTCACCCACAAGGAGCCCACACCAATAATAAGGACCACCGAATAAATTGCTCCCTGCAAATGATCCCCAATGTGGCCAATGTTTTGAGAATTTATCTGACATGCTATCAGAAATCTTATCTCATGACTCATAATATACATATCATATCATATCATATCATATCGTAAAGTATCGTATCATATCACATCACATCATATCACATCACATGATATCAATGTAATTCAATTATATATATATAGTGTAATTATATATATACACACCCTCACATGTGCTCTGAAATTTTTATCGGGCATTTAATCTGGCATTCTATCTGACATGCTACCTGGCATTCTTATGGCATTCTTTTGGCACCTTATCTGGCATGTGTTATTGCTTCTGATCTGACATTTCATCTGGCATGCTATCTGCCATATATTCTGACATTCTATTTGACATTTTATCTCGCATTAGATCTGGCATTTTAACTGTTTTTTGTTGTGACATCCTATCTATCTACACCTGGCATGTTTTTTGACAGTCTATCTGGCAATCTATCTGACGCATATTCCCCGCACTCAATTTGGCAAATCTTCTTACAATAGATTTGACGTTTTATTTGGCATAGTGTTCGGGTCTGGTGGGGTGCAGAGATTTGTCGAGCGTGCCAAAGGATTCGGGCCCAGAAGGGCCCAAGAAGGAAGGCGGAATCGGGTTGTCTCGTTAAAATCTAAAGACCCTCACTTGGCCGGTTCCCCATGAATCATAAAAATAGCTTATGCACCCAGTTATAACATGTTATAAGCAGGGTAAGTAGGGTGGGTCCAGCTATAATTGGGGTTATCAGCAATTCCTGGAGCGAATCATCAACTATAAAAATTGTCCTGATTGATCTCCATCTAAATGACGTTCCCACTTAAAGAAAAACTCAAAATGATGAGGATTCCAGTGTCAACATCAGAAGGCGTGCGCGCTTTCAGGATTTTTTTGACAGTCCGCTTCCGAACCTCGATACACCGAGGTATCGAGGTTCGAAAAACTAGGTTTTGCTCCATCAGAAATCTACAAATTCCAACATTCACGATGCCAGCAATGGGAGTATGAAAACTAGACGACGGTTGGCCCGAGCGAAAAACACGTTTTTCAAGCAGCTCTGAGGATGGTAGTCGTAAAAGATAGTCGGTGAATAGTTGGTGAATTTTATATGAGCTATGGAAGGATATGGTGTGAAAAAGGTAAGATTGATCA
>Ga0126342_10021265_pt1 | contig 10831 bp, 5 predicted proteins | sample Cyp1metagenome_FD_92528 | JGI IMG/M metagenome (GOLD analysis project Ga0126342, IMG submission 92528) | Coral microbial communities from Lord Howe Island, Old Settlement Bay, Australia - Cyphastrea 1 metagenome | ecosystem: Host-associated > Invertebrates > Cnidaria > Coral ... | reverse complement strand
TGACTCTTTCTCTTCTCTGATCTTCTCTCTTCTAATCTTTCTCTTCTCTCTGCCTCTGCCCTGCTCTGCTTTTCATCTGTCCATATTGTCGGAAGTTTGACTTCTAAACTTCCTTCGATGATGGGCTGAATAAGTTTCGTTTATGTTTGTATTATCCATTATTTACAAAACATCAAAATACAATACAATACTTTATCATCGGATATGATGGGCTGAACGATTACCAACAGTCAATAGGAATCATATTCATAGTAATAATTACTCTAGCCAAAGGTAATAGGGTTAATTATCTATACAAATATTCATAGCAAGTCAGTGCGAGTTTTTTGGGGTTTAGTCTTGGGGATATAATCTACAACTGCTTAGTTTTGGGGTAGCTCAACTATTTTAATTGGCACTAAATGTTCAAAGGTAATGGTTTAGGGATCATAGACTATCAAAAGGGGATAATCATTGGGTGCGGTGCTGTTGGCCTTTTAACTCTCAAGCCATATGAGATATAATCCAACATTGATAAGTACTGCCTTGGTAAATAAATGGATAGAGCCAATTGTGGTAATTACCAACTATCCGTTTCATGGGTATTATCCTACCAATTACCAATTTGGTAATGCCAACACCATTTAATAATTGTAAGTACTACCATTTATCCTAAATATAATTAAATACCATATATAATTATACCATGGTAATACTAATTAAATATACCATTATCAGTTGTTGGTATTATCCTACCAATTATATATGGTAATTACCATTAATGTCACCCATGGTATTACCAGTCACATAATGGGTGACATTTTCATGGTGTTACGAGGTGTCATACCTAGTGGTAACATGTGGTAACATGGGGATCATTGACCGACAATAGTTGAGCGAGATTACCTTGGTGATACAATAAGCTAGCCGGCTTGGGAGGCGTTTCTTGGCACTTGCACCAAAGCCATGCAGAATGACTGGTCGCATGAAGTCAGGCTCTACTTCCATTGCCTGATACATTTTGTCACCTGGCAAGACTTTGATAGTGACGTCACCTGGGAGGATGCTCAGGGCAGTGCTCCTTGTTCATATGCTGGCCACTTGTGGAAATTCGGCTGCTGTCCTTTGTAACCTTCCAGTATGCCTCTCAAATGCCCATGTCTTGGCCAGACTCCAGATGCCGGGACAGGAAAGGTGACCCAGCTAACCATTGGGCAAGGAGAATGCAGGCATGGCACCAATCTGCAGAGACACGCGTCGAATTCAGGGGCTACCTTAAAGACGGGAACCTATTAGTACTACCTTTTGAAAAAGGAAAACCCATGAAAAAAAACAGCAGTTTAGCGCCACCAGAGTTGTATTTGTAGAATTCCTACTTGTGGAATCAACTAAATTATGTATTGTTTGAGATGCCATGTGTCCTGTCCAGAAGACTGTTTGGAACCTATACGTTATCAGCTGCCTTTTTCACAATTATTCTGCCTATCAATTATCGTTACTATGAATAAACATATTTATCAAGTAGTGGCACATTATTCCATCTGCCATACATATATATGTATATATACATAATATGATCACCGACAAGCTGCGATAAATCCGATTGGACTGGATTGGATTCCCATTCATCGTCAAGGACAGCCTCAGCACATCGAGGGCTGCATGGGTCAACCATCTCAAACTACTGTTCCAACCAAAAAATAACACATGTAGTTTATCATGTATATATATATATATACGTATATATATAATAAAATATTATATACATAAGTATACATATACAGTATATATATAAGTATATGTATATAAGTATGTATATATATATATATGTATAATATATATATATAATTCTACAGAGTACAGTGGTGGGGACCTCCCAGTTATGCTTGTTGGTTTGAAACAAAAACATGAACTATAGTTATAGTTAGCATAAACCCAAGAGTCACATTAGGCAAATAAACCAACTGCAGCCGTTGGGGGACCCCATCTTGTAGGCATGTCAGATATTATCATCATGTTCTCCAAGAAAAAATCCAAGAGGGTGCAGTTGGGGTGAAATAAACGGGCAGAACCATGGTAATAACCTCCATAAGCTGTGATACAATACAATGCCCACAACTATGGACCCCGGGAACTTGTTACATCTTGTTTGCTATGGTGTAGATAGCCTTAATATAATCCCCACAACTATGGACCCCGGGAACTTGTTCCAGTTTGCTACGGCTTACTGTAGATGGTCTCTTCGTATATAATTTATCTATCAAAAATTGTAATGTTCCACACATGTTAAATTTAACTTGATGTCAATGACACCAATGCTAGGTCGCTGGTGCGAGATCGCTATTGCATTGTGTGAGGCAATGTCCGCAAAGTCAGTGGCAGGATGTATAGCAGGTAGACAGGATGTTGCAAAATGGAGCCAGTAAAGCTAGGCATATCAAGGCCCTCTTTTGCAGCTTCTTCCAAACACCAAAGTCATACATCATGCATGGTTGAATCGTCAAGCCATTGTGTCCATGGACTGCTTTCAACCAAGGGATTGACTGAAGATCCAAGGTTGATCATGGTGGGCCTTTACGTGTTGCCTACGCGTTGGATGCGACGATGTTGGAAAGAGCCAATGATACCACCTCTTCCAGACCTTGTCATTTCTGGGAGAACCATGTGACAATGTCATGTAGCACCAATGCATGCATGCATAAATAACCAGAAATTACAATAGAATCGTAGAATCTCTATATATCAAACATTCCTCTAAGAAAAGAGAAAAGGGTAGCATTCACTCACCAACCACCAGCCAAAAAAAACGGGTTCCCGTCCCAGCAGCAATTTCGGTAGTTTCTGCAGCCTCTGAATACTGCCAAACTTCGCGATGCAATTTCCGTGCAAATACAATGCCTCGCACGGCCACCGTTGGCAACTGGACAGCTGGACAAGAGCCCGTTAAATCCGAATCCAACTATCCCATGTAGATCCATCTGCTGTGTACATATAACTGGATGAATTAGCACGGCTGACCATAGGTTTCAATCGCTTACCAAAAATGCGGGATGCTCATCCAAGTAGTACCCCAAAATCAATCATAAACCACAAGACTCTAGTGCAAGTAATTAGACGTTGAACGACCTCCCAAAGAATGTACTAGGGTAAACCTTCTCGCTTAAAAGTTGGCATGTCATGACCCATTCAATTAGCTCCACTATAAATCAGTTACTGTTGTGAAATAACACCGGTGTAGAGATCGTCATGATTTCTCTACACACCAGAAAACCGGTAAAATAAAATAAAACAACTTATCTAAGTACAGAGCACCAACTGGTAAGTAATGTACAACCTAATTCCTTTACTGGGATGACAATAATGGTCAGCTTCTAACCCTATTGTACTTGTAAGGTGTAGCAGTAGACAGACCAAAATTGGGCGGAAACGGAAAAATCCCATCCCGAAGCGTCTCCGATGGGTCAGCGCCATTCAGAGATCCACTTCTTGTGGGATTTCAGCCATCAATCGTAATCCTTGTTTGGCTTGTGACAATGACATCAATTTGACATTGCTTTATCAACATTAGAAAACCAAATGTTGATTAAGAAACAATATCATAATTAATGTGACAATTTATGTCATTTTATATCAATTGATCAATGACATTGCTTTACCAACAACATTTAACAACAATAAACAGACGTTTTTTTGGGGGGCCAGCTTGTGGGATACGATGGCAGTCCCCCACAACGTCGGAGGGTCCTTGCCACTTGGAGTTTGTGCTTGGTAGCCTATGGTAAGCTAAGAGTTTGCCAACTGGAAAATCACCATTTTTAGTAGGTCAATCATCCATGAAAAAGCCATCTATAGCATAGCATAGCTGTGTATAGCATACTGGAGTGGGGTTAGAACTGATCAATATTCTGCAGAATCATCATCCACAAGGAGGAACATCACACTGCTTAAGGTAACCATAGGTATAACACATTTATATGCACAATATATATATATATATACTATTTTATTGTATCATATTACTATATTATATTTTATCATATAAAAATATATTATATTATATTAAACCCGATCACTTAAGGAACTTGTGATCACCAGCTCTATCTTTCACATCCAAAATTCCCCCGGCATCCCCTGGCGCAGCTCCGCCTTGAGTTGCACGAATTTCAGCAGCTCAGCATCCACCGAAGACAAACTGTTGAACGAGACGTCCTGGTGAGGTCGCCGACACGAAATCAAGAACAGGTTGACTTCACCATAAGATGAATAAGATGGTTGGCTGGTTGGTGGTTGAGCATACCCCTCTGAAAAATGATGGAGTTCGTCAGTTGGGATGATGAAATTCCCAACATATGAAAAAGTAAAAATGTTCCAAACCACCAACCAGTTGGTATGCCATACTTGGATTTGCTGATTCGGGGTTACCAAAAAATAAAACAATATTCACTTAATCGATTCCCCAGTCATGGTGGATTTTCCATTGGGAAAATAACACATCACCTTAGACAAACCCATGTATACCTTCTGGTAATTTAACATATAGCTATTGAACATTGCCTATTATAGTTGATTTACCGAACTTAAAGATTGTGATTTTCCAGTTCGCTATGTTACAGTTATGGCCCAACCAACAGTTTTGGCCATGGGATGGACTAACTCCTATAACTAGTTGGTTTTATATCATGAAATAAGCCCATAAAAATAACGGTTAGTTGGGCCATAACTGTGGTGAATTCGGATACAACGAACTATAGTATTCGTGGGGTGAATCTGAACCAACTTATGGTGTTGTATGCTCAATGGTGCTGCTATATTTACCAGTATTTACCTATAGATGACTGGTAATTTTGGGGGTAGAGGTGAAATCCCCAACATGCAACCGTAACAAAAATGATCCTGGCAGGAAGTTCCCATCGTAAACCCCCAAAAGATAAAACCGAACAAACCATCAGTATTGTAGCTTTGACTTGTCTTAATTTGGGGTCATACATACATACATGCATGCAGGCATGCATACATTACATTACATTACATTACAATACATTACATTACATTACATTACATTACATGACATTACATTACATTACATACATATATATATAATTATATATATATACCCTATGGATCCATGGCCACTGTCTGAGAAGGTGCTTAACCCTCCAAATTATAGTAAATTATACCCCAAACACTTCCTAAGAAGGTACTTGGATCCATAGGGATATATAAACTCGATCATCCAAAGCTTAGCGGCTTAGCGCTTCACTCGATCATCCACTTTGTCCAGCGCTTCACTCGATCATCCAAAGCTTAGCGGCTTAGCGCTTCACTCGATCATCCACTTTGTCCAGCGCTTCACTCGATCATCCAAAGCTTAGCGGCTTAGCGCTTCACTCGATCATCCAAGTTGCCATACCTACGGTGCTGATGGACTTGGGTGGGCGGTTGTGAGCCACTTGGTGTAAGCAAGCGACGATGCCTTCCACATCCCGGGCGGCCACCATTCGCTTCAAGCGAAGGGTGTGTCTAAAAGTCCCTCTGGATAGACGTGGAAAGCCCAAAAACCATGGGGAATCCCGCCAAGGCTATGGCTGGATAGGAGTATCACAATTGAAAAATTTCCATTGAAATGGCTCTAGTTATAGTGTATCACCATTAAACTGGCTATCTATTGTATTAATATATACTATAAGTATATATATATATATATCATATTATATATCACTATAGTACCATTAGAATGGCCTAATCCCTCCGGTGTCAAACGTGACGGGTTGGTTTCTATCTCCACACTGTTTATGGAGGTTTCATTCGCTGGATTTGCCATTGCCAGGTTTGATCAGAGGCTACCCATTTTGGGAAATACCTGGCTTTTTTCCGTGTGCATATAAAGATAATACCCTAAACACTGGGAAGAGCCAGTAAAAATGGGTCCCAATGTGGAAAAATCCAGATGTTTTGGGGAAATTCCAGTTCGTGCATCATCAAACAGAGCCAGATGGCAATTCTCCATCCAGGATTTAAGATTTCAGCTGTAAAGATCCATACGCCATACTACAATGTGCCCCCCCCAGTGATGTAAGTTGGTTTATAAGCCCCAGTAACTATAGTTATTTGCATACCATAAACCATAGTGAAATTGGAGTTATAAACCAACTTAGCTATCTTGGGGGCCTCACATTGTATGCAATGCAAATCCTGGTGGGGCCTTCTGGTTGCAACTGGGAGTAAATCCGAATTTTATCTAAAAAGATATGATATGATATCTGATTGGTGGTATACCTACCCCTCTGAAAAATGATGGAGTTCGTCAGTTGGGATGACGACATTCCCAACTGAATGGAAAGTCATGATCCATTCCATGGTTCCAGTCACCACCAACCAGATATCATCCCCTTGGAGAAGTTGGTTTATCTCCAGATAGTAAACCATCAATCATCAACCCCAAGCATAAACCTCCACTCAGTGATTGTTTATCAACACAAAACACTGTTTGTAAACTTATAGTTCTAATTTATAATCTTTATAAACCATGCAATTAAGATTCATCAAGATCCATTACCCTCTGGTAAACCAACAGTTCGCTATTGAACATGGCCATAGAAATAGTGGATTTACCCATTAAAAATGGTGATTTTCCATAGTTACGTTAGTTTACCAGAGGGCCAGAGGGTAAGTATCAGTGATTATTTGTATATCATTATCTTGGATTTGCTGATTCGGGGTTCTCCCCCCCAAAAAAATCTTCACTTACTCGATTCCAGAGTCATGGTGGATTTTCCATTGGACAAAGCTGTGACCCGCCCCGCTCAAACCGCTCCAGCCACTGGAGGTTCTGCAAGGGCGAGTACATGGCACTTTCAAGCGCTGCCTCTAAGCCATTCCTCGGATCCCCGTGGTTGGCGTGTTCCGCACGGATTTCATCTGGTGGTTGAGCCCTAGCCCTCTGAAAAATGATGGACTGAAAGTCAGTTGGGATGATTGTTCCATTCCCAACTTTTTATGGGAAAAAAACATGTTCCAAACCACCAGATAAACCATACCCGGTCGCACTCATGATTCAAGTTTGAGGATCGATGCGGCTTCACCTGATGCACGGCCCCCCATGCGACCAGAACATTCGCTGTGTCAGATTGTCATACTTGGGGGGTTCCATAAATAGGGCTACCCCCAAATCATCCATATTTACATTGGATTTTTCGTTGTAAACCATCCAGTTTGGGAAACCCCCCATTTATGGAAACACTCAATTTTGTATACCCAATGTGAGTAGAACCAATGGGGTTCTAACGACTTTTCAGGTCAGGAATTTGCTTGGAGGATCATCCGATCATCCCGCGGATCAACAACGTGGTTTATATGTTATAATAAGCCTAGGTTTTTGCGGGGCAACATCCCATTTGTTAACTGGTTGGTGGTTGAGCCTACCCCTCTGAAAAATGATGGACTTCGTCAGTTGGGATGATTGTTCCATTCCCAACTTTTTATGGAAAGTCATAAAATTCCATGGTTCCAGTCACCACCAACCAGTGTTATAACTTATGTCTAAGGTTACTAACCAGTTATGCCTAGGATGATCCAAACCCGGTTCCAAACTAGTGGGTCTCATCAGGGCTTTGTATCATCCCCTTCCAAATCCCTTGGGCCAACAAGGATAAAATATACCTATATATAGACCTTCCAAAGTTCAATAATGTCTGTTCTTTTGGGCCAGGTATATGTTCAATTATCAATGCCACTAACCAACAAGGGATGTCAAACGCCACTGACCCAAAACGTTTCAGGTCGTAGCGTCAACGTTTCCAACATGTTGTTGTTGAGCTTCACCTGCCAACAAAAACGTGGAATTCCGAGCTTTCGTGACGTGGTGGAATTGTTTTTTTCGTGGAATTGGGTCCGTTGTGGATTTATAAAACAGAGGAAACAACATCGGAAAACATGTGCAATTCAGGATTCATCTGGATGGAAATAAGACCTATATTTCCTGACCATGATGCACAATTGCAGTATAGTATACCCAGATACTCCATGTATGGAATATTTACCTACCAATTTGTTCATTTTTGGGGTAAATGTAGGTAAATATTCCATACATGGAGCATCTGGGATATCATTCATGTAGATTTCTCATGATGCGTCTATATAATATATAATCGAATATGATGTGTCCAAGCAGTTGAAAGGGATGACATTTGGGGTAAGCAACGGGGTGTTCTTTGAGTCACCTGAAGTGCATGATGATGCATGACAACTTGGGGCAATGAAACAGGTGCTTATTATTTGGGCTTGTTACACCACAAAAAGCACAACATACCACAACAAAAATTAATTAATGTGGTTAAAGCAATAATAAACCATCCCCCAGTCACCAAAAATAGTTGGTATGTTTACCTTTCCCAGTCATGGGTGGTTTATGGCATTGAATCCCCACAGCGGTCAGCAGTGCTGGTGGGGGGCCAGTCATTCTGCATGGCTGGCTGCTTGCTGACCCAAGAAACCTTGCAAAAATCAGACATCTGCTGAACATCTTGGAAGAGCCTCTGCATCACGTGACATCCTGAGCCTCTATATATATATAGATATACATATATATATAATATACTGTATATATATATGTATATATAGAGGCTTGAAAACAACAAGCAGAAGCTTCTCAGTTCGCAGATCAGTGTGTTTCTGCCCACAAAAAATTGAAACACACATTTTAGTGTATAGTGTGTGTTTCTAACGAATTTGAACAGAATTGAAAAAACCATCACATAATCTCAACATCGTGGTCTTTTTTGGGCGAAGCATTGGTCATGGGATGAGATTGGTCATGGGATCGGCCCCACGGCAGTGGATCGGTACGCCTAGTACGTACCCTCTGTATATATATATATATATTTAATGGTGGTTTAATGGGGTTTAACCAACAAAATGGTGGTTTTAATGGGATGTACCCTCTGGTAATGACTAACAGTTTGCTATTGAAACTTGCCATTGAAATAGTTGATTTATCCATGAATAGCATGGTGATGTTCCATGGTTATGTTAGTTTACCAGGTAGTGAAGTCACTCAAAAGTCACCAAAACTCCAATTCCCATCGTTGCAGTGGCGTCGAGGTCAAAACGTTGGTTTTATTAAGGCAAATTGAAGACATGTAAACAGAGCAAATCCAAGCGGTGATGATGAACAGCCACCATCCACCCCAGGGTCAATCAAAAATACGCGGCTAGTGGAGGCATGTGGAGGTCATAATTGAGGGGAAGGAACAAGGTGGTCCCCCTCGAGCTTTCTCGGATATCTGTAGGAATTCATGATGGGTTATATATATATATGTGCTATAAGAAGCTTATATACGAGCGCATGATGGAAGTCTTGTTGATAAACCCATCTATCAAACGAGTTATCTCACTATCTCATTCCCCATCTATCGAACTAGTATATCCACATATATAAATCAAAGAGTCCTTGTGTGTGTTTTTTGTTAACCAACAGGAAGCTCCTTTTTTGGCCACCCTCTCGCAATGCAGCACTGTACCAGACTTTGTTTCGGTGATGATTCGAAGGACCTGGCAACATGGAAGAAATCCTGCACCAGTTGGTAACCTAACGGCCCTAACGAACTGGAAAAAATCACCATGCTTTTCAAGGGAAAATTCACTATTTCTATGGCCATGTTCAATAGGAAACTGTTGAATTACCAGTTGGTAGGTGATTTTTGACAGGTTTCATAGTTACCATTCGTTACCAACTGCTGCAGGATTTTGTTCATCCACTTTTTTAAGTCAAAGCCCCCATTCTATGGCCCTGAATATGTGATTTTATCCCCTACAGAATTGCTGATATTGGGAGTGTTTAACATGATGGGGATGATATTCCTTTTTGTTGGATAGTTCAAGTTGTATGGTTCCAAGCTTGATGGCATTTTGGATCACAGTCGGCTTGTACTAGCTTGTCATGCTTTGGTGACTGGTTTAAGTGGATGACTCATATGAATTTCAACATGATTCACCTTGATTTCATTAGTTTTTAGCTAATTCTACGTAGAGAATGCTACGCAATTTACCTGTTTCAAACTTAATAATACACCCCTGCTCATGTTTCCATATGTTTCCATGGAATTCAGATTATGATCAACTCCAAACATCCAAAAAGGCCACCAACAATAGAAAGAAATCTACAACTGGGTGGAACGAGAAATCTACAACTGGTTGTTTTTTTGCAATAGGCATCTTGAAACATCATGGAGTTCGTCAATGGGAAGGATGACATCCCATATATGAAATGGAAAATAACATTCATGTTCCAAACCACCAACCAGACAAGGAACCATGGCTTTAAACAAAGCTATGATTGTGACGGCACAACCGGTTTCCTCTAAACTTTTGCGAGGAAGCCACATGTCCATCTCATCGGCACCGAAGGCGGCCACACCACAGCAGAACAACATACATATTTTTGAAGGTGGTGTCGCATGGCTTTTTCGAATAACCTTTTAGTCATTCGACGGTGGCATGGATCGCATGGATCAAGTTTCTTCACATCCCTTAAATTTGGCTGATTTTGGACACGGATCTGGGTAAATTATAATATTTCACTAACCTGAAATGTTTGGCTATTTGGGGATAATTTCCCTTACTAAGCATGATGGATCTACAAGATTCTACAACGTTTGAACTTTTCCGTCATTTGGATCCTCGCTCACAGACTGCACGTCATGATCTTTCTGCTCACCTGCAGTCAGACAGTCACCAGTCTGTCAAATTTGATTGACTTTAGGCTTAAATTCCCCAAGAATGTTGTTGCTTCAAGCCTAACATGAATGTATGGATAATTGTGATTCAGCATCATTATACAAATATATATATATAT
>Ga0126342_10021264_pt1 | contig 10831 bp, 11 predicted proteins | sample Cyp1metagenome_FD_92528 | JGI IMG/M metagenome (GOLD analysis project Ga0126342, IMG submission 92528) | Coral microbial communities from Lord Howe Island, Old Settlement Bay, Australia - Cyphastrea 1 metagenome | ecosystem: Host-associated > Invertebrates > Cnidaria > Coral ... | reverse complement strand
TGTTACACTAGTCATCTGCTTTCGCGGCCGCTTTCGCGGCGTGACCTTGGCGCACTCCTTTCGCGGAGCTTTCGCACGGCTTTCGCGCGTGGAGGTTTTGCTTTCGCAGAAGGTTCCCTACATGAACCCGAATACTAAATCCCTTTATGGATGTTTTTGATGCTGCTCACCTATCAAAGGTGGCAATGGCTCAACCAGTGCCCGGGCCTTTTGTGGACCTTCGGGCAAGAGCCTTACACTTACACAAATCTCACAAAATAAAGGCTGTTGACTCGGTGCTGCTGCTGCCAGCCAAACATTTTTTTTTGCAAACATCAGAGTGCATCTGCAGGCCCCCTGCCCATGATTGGAGCAATGTGTGGATTGTGATAGGTGTAGGCACCGTTTTGTATGCAAAGTAAAGGCTCACTCATTGCGGTGTGTCTTAATTGTCTTACTATTGGCCCGAATGCTTCGTGCATCGGAAATAACCCCAAACCCAGCGAGTGATCATGGTGAACAATGGGCAAGGCACATTCGGTACACAAGAGGTGCACCAGTGGTGCAACTCGACATCTTCGAGGCGCGCCTCGTATGGGACTTGCATGGCTGGGGGCATGTCTTGCTGCATGCCTTGCTGATTGCATAAGCCGCTTTTCCGTGCAAAAAAAACCGGGGCATGAAAGCATGGTGCTTGAGACGGGAAGAGTGCAGCAGAATGAGGCGAATGCAGGGAAATGGAGTGAATAGTTGAATGCCTACAGGGGTTAAACAACTGCAAGTGGCAGGGAATGTTTTTCAGAGTCGATCCACGTCCATCAATCCCACGGCACCCAAGGCTCTGCCAGATGGCCCAAATCTCCCACACGCGCATCACTCCCAAGAGATTGTAATAAAGCGCAAAAATTGGAAGCGATTGATTCCTCCCCCCTACAGGGCTGCAAATCTCTGAAGCCGTTTGCTCAGTTTGCTCGGTTGCATTGGTCATAAATTGGACTGGACTGCCCGTCATAGGAAAGACACACAAGTACCACGGGCACTTTGGACTGTGGCACCCACGCCAAGTTTGATTTGCGGGCATAAACAAACTAGCCGTCCAAAAGGCAAAGTCGTCAAGACACGGCTTCTTGCAGAAGCTACACTGGCATGTTGACATGCCTTCATCCCAACCACCACGCAAACAGAAAATATAGCCACTGGGTTGGAGTCCTTTGTTCTTTGTCTTACTGGTTGACAGCAAAACTTCTGCTTCTGCAAGAACCGCAGACTTGCCATGGAGATGTGGTTGGGGTGTGTCGACTTCTCTTGCACCCAGGCTTGTCCCAATCCAATTTGGCGCACTCTATCAGTACCTTTCCTCGACAATCCCTCTGCTTGACCTGTGCAAATATACTGGATCAGATATCGGGGCCTGTCTTGCCATGCGCTTCGCGGGCCATCGTCATGGTCGACTGGGTGGTTAGAATTCCTTTGCTCTTGCCGGGCACGCAAAACCACAGCCCAAAGGAAGAAAACTTGACCTCCAACAACGCCCCTCATCTGCAAGCCTCTCACCTACAAAGCAGAGGCAAGCGAAGGACACAAAATGGAGGTAGAGGTTGTGGTGGCCCGTCGCTTCTGCAGCTGTCTTGGGCACCTCCGAAAACCATGAACGTGCAAAAGCCTTCATTCTGGGGCGAGCAAATTTAGTGAAGGAAACAGAAAAGAGGCGCTCAAGAAAGAACATTTGTTTTCCGGTGCAATCAGTTACAACTATCCATGGTTGATATTGCAGCCTTTTGCTCTCAGTGTAGGCGCAGCCTCAGCTTCACAGGCTCGCTCAATGGCTTGAACTGGGGTGACCAAGGTGATGCGGGATGACATTTCACAAGTCTTCTGCGAACATCTCTGTTTCCAGCAGAACTCATCCATGGTGACACCTTGCCAAAAATTCTACCAGCGGCCTCGAACAAGTAGTCTTCTGACAGCCATTCAGTCTATGTGTGCTTACGTTCCAGCTTTTGCAAGAAAAACTCAAAGAGACGCATATGACATACAGTAAGTTATGTCACAACCAACTCTTGTGGACGCTCTTGGGACAAGGGGTCGCATGGACACCCTTGCAAATCTCTTGTGCAACTTTGACCCGGAAGGCTTGGACTTTTGCCGAGGCTCACTGAACCTAAGCTGAGCCCAAACCCTTCACCTGCTAACTCTTGACACTGTCGGTTCACTGCGGTAGTTCTTGTTTCTACAAGATTCTACAAGCCTCCAAGCAAGTTCTTGACTGCAAAGGGTTCAAACATGTCCTCTCAAACAGCACGCTTACTGTGATTTCCAAGTCGTACAAGCATGACAATGCCTTGACTTAAGCAGCGGGGCTTTCCACAATCAAGGCAAATCTTGACCCCTCAATAACATACCGGTGACGAGTGCTTCGAGATCTTCACTTTACGGGACCCTGGCTCCGCCAAAGCCGGCGACTCATAGGAAAATGGAATGGCAGCCTTAGACAATCTCCGCATGAGCCTGCACATCCCCGGGAAAGGCTCAGCTTGAATGGCCAGGTTCGTTTGGAGGTGCAAAGCATAGGAACAGGTGATGCAGCTCAAGTCGTCTGCGTTTCCAAGGCTTGGAGAATTCATCCTCACTGGTCTCACTTGCCGCGCTGTGGGAAAGGACAAACTCTGAATAAGAAAAATTCCCAGCACATCGTCCATACATCCCACACCGTCATGCACAAACCAGGAAGTTGTGGCATTGTGGCACGCCTGTTGTGCCAGAAAGCAGCATTCCAAACAGCCCCTCAACAACACACAGCTTCTCCCTCAGCAAACATGTGGTTTCAGTTTTCATTGCGCAAATACACCAGCAAGGAAGGCTCAGCAATTCCGAACCGGTCAAAGAATGGTTCATCTAAAAAAGCATGCCTGCAGCGAGTGCGGGAATAAAAGCGCCCCCGTAGCCTCTGACTCAAGACTTCCGATCTGAACTGCGCAGCGCACGCTGACTTTACCCAGTGTCTTAGCGCTGAACAGCTTCGGCCGGTGCTTTCAACAGGTAAGTAATTCATGCCTTTACACAATGGAAAAAAAAACCTGAAAGAACGCATTGAGCGTTGACAGCTTAAGGTCGCAATAAACTCATGTATTCAACCAATTGCAGCTGCACCACCGGAACCCAATGCTTTTGCACCAATGTGCCATGGGGTGGAGAGTGGCAATGCATTGAGGCCCCCCGCAGTGACGAGGGTGCAACATGAAAAAACAGCGTCCTGGCGGTCACAAGAATTGAACTCGATGTCGAAAGGAGCTATGGCAGCTGCGGCTGTGGCCACAGGTCTTCAGGACCTGGTCCAGGCTCGCTTGACATCGCTTGACATCGCAGGGCCTCACATAACTCTGGTCACAGCCTTCCAGCTTCCTGTCCACACACACCTTATGACCGTGATTCTCTACCAGAGTTGCACCAGGTCGGGTTAGAGAGGGACAATGACATATTGACGGCATATTAGTTGGCAATGTCCACTGAAAGCAGCAACCACGAAGAGGAGTTCGAAAACAACGTGTGTGATGTGATTGGTTTTGCAGACACTTGTTGCTCCTGGCGGAACAGCACTTTGTCACAAGGCACATGTTTTCAAGTCTCCACTCGAACGAACATTGCCTCTCATACAAGCGTTTTCGGCGTTGTTTGGGTTGACAACAAAAGCAAATGAGTGGCTAAAAGTAGCACGGCATGTATGGAAGTTGAACACACGCAAAGCACTGAACAGAGGTTCAGCTCGGAAGGTCTACCTGTACCTCATGCTTGCTGGAAGCTGCGAACTCACGACTCTGGAAGAGGATTCCCTGCTTATTCAGCGTCAAGGACCTAAGGCAGCAAGGACTTTTGCAGATTGAGATTACTTGTCTACAGCTATCTACATGCTGGACACGATTGTTTCCTAGGGTGGGCCTAACTTTATGATGTGGCCTCGCGTGAAAGTTCAACCTGGATTGGGAGATTATAGGCGACACAATAGATCAACAAAGCCACCAAACCAAGCGAGGTTCAAAGGACTGGGAGGGATCCACGTCCGAGACAATGGCATATTGACGGCATATTAGTTGGCAATGTTCACTGAAAGCAGCAACCACGAAGAGGAGTTCGAAAACAACGTGTGTGATGTGATTGGTTTTGTAGGCACTTGTTGCTCCTGGCGGAACAGCACTTTGTCACAAGGCACATGTTTTCAAGTCTCCACTCGAACGAACACTGCCTCTCATACAAGCGTTTTCGGCGTTGTTTGGGTTGACAACAAAAGCAAAGAGTGGCTAAAAGCAGCACGGCATGTATGGACGTTGCCCACACGCAAAGCACTGAACAGAGGTTCAACTCGGAAGGTCCACCTCATGCTTGCTCGCCCACTATTACTCAAAACCCTGGAAGAGGATTCTCTGCTTATTCAGCGTCAAGGACCTAAGGCAGCAAGGACTTTTGCAGATTGAGATTACTTGTCTACAGCTATCTACATGCTGGACACGATTGTTTCCTAGGGTGGACCTAACTTTATGATGCGGCCTCACGTGAAAGTTCAACCTAGATTGGGAGATTATAGGCGACACAATAGATCAACAAAGCCACCAAACCAAGCGAGGTTCAAGGGGACTGGGGGGATCCACGTCCGAGACAATGGCATATTGACGATGCATCAACTTGTTTTTGCAATGCTTGTTCAAGGTGGTACCCGCAAAGAGGGGTACAAAAACAAAATCTGTGATGTGATTGATTTTCTAGACACTTGTTGCTCCTGGTGGAACAGCACGCGGCACAAGTTTTCAGGCCTCCAGCCGGATGAGCGTTGCCTCTCAAACCTGTGCTTTTAACCATGTTTGGGTCGAGAAGAAAAGCGACAGGGTAGCTGAAAGTTGACCGGAGTACAACCTGGTACGCACTGGCACAGAGACAGTGTAGGCAGTGTAGGAGTACAACCGCGCTCTGCAAACAGCGCTGCATGGCGACTGGGGCTTTCAACTGCCTTCAAATCTTGATGGAGGGAGTGCGGCCACCACACCACCTGACATGACAGAGACATCATCTATACCTTCAAACATCTTCAAACCAACAGTCTGCTTTGACTATGCTGCAATTATATAATTCTAAGCAGCTGGGAAGTGAATTCAAAATCCTTGACCAAAGGCAACGCCTTCAGGAGCACAGGGAAGCTTGCCCAAAACTTCCCTGTGAGAAAGAAACTTGGCATGTCCCACAGTTTGCAAGACCAGTGCTGGCAGTGGCCATGGCCAATACACCGCTCAGGGGGGCGTATGAAGACAAGGCTTGGGATGTCGAGGCAATAAAATTGTCAATCAAAGCATATACTCAGTATAGTCCAGTTCATCTCTTGGTGGTGACTGGAACTCATTCGCAAGGACGCAAACTGTTCATTTTGTTTTAGTTGTTTTGCGCATCACTGCACAACAGCGCCATCCTCGCTCTGAAAACTTTGCATCCATTCTATTCATGCATGCCAGAGTGGCACAGACACAATTTGGGCGTCTCAGGCACTTTTCTTTTTGGCAATGGCCTAGCATATTTGCACTGATCCTTTCCATCTGTGACGGTTGCCAACATCAAGAAGGCACCACAAAACTCATCTGCCCGATGTGTTGAAAGAGTCGAGGAGGTTTGTTCACTTTCGAATTGATTCCAAGCAAACACTGAGCAAGGAACGCTCTTTTCATGCGAAGGAGGCGAAGGAATTTGAGAAAAAGGATGTTCAGAATATCGGAGGTTGGTCCTCTTGGTTTCAGACTTGGCTCTCAGATCTGTCAAGTCTGCAAATAACCAGCTGAACACTTCGACATATGCATTACCGGTCGAATGATACGGGCTTGTGTGAAACAACCGATTTCTTTTGGCAATGACATTCCAATCCGAAGGTAATCAAGAAGCCTCAGAAGTGCATGACAATAAAATCAATGGCTTAACTCAAACCTGCCGGGAGGTGATCCAAGAACGCCGCTCTGCTGTGGTTGAATGTCAGCAATTTCCAGGTGGCCGAACAGATTCAAGGATTTCATGATCCCGTCCATAAGTTTGCTGCTTATATAATAGTTTCGTATAGTGTTTTCTCATCCATGTGGTTTTCAAACAAGTTTTCTCACTTCCTTTTCTCAAAACCATTTACTGTAAAACCCTTTTGGATGCAACGCCCCGCCACAAAGCACACTGTTCCGTGCTCAGGGGCCCGCAACGAAGGACCTGCCATTAATCCCAAACAGCTCCAGAAGCCTTCGATCTTTTTAAATGCCCAAAAGACTTAATATCTGACCAGTTCTGAAATGGAGAGCCAGCTGCCAGATCCAGCACTGAACCGCCAAAACCTAAGATTCGACACCCCTTGGCCACATGGCGTCTGCATTCGCTGTTCAGATCACCCCGCTCTGCACTGGAATTTTTGGACAAGAATGTCGGCCACCATTGTCCTCACAGGGTCTTTTGCACAAAAGACTGATGCCCTTCAAATACACATGCCCAATCACTTGAAACCAATTTACAGTGTACAATCATGTACATTCATGATATTTAATCTTTGAGTCCCCGTGAAACATCGGTTTCGCCAAATCCGCCCGTGCCGCAGGTGCCGAGGCATGATAGTTTAGGAGCTGAACCAATCGATTCGAACAATCCTCTCTTCACTGGTGCAGCTTCAGCTGGGGGGGCATGTTCGCCCGGAACAAGCATATCGGCATAACATCGTCCGAATGCACCGTTTCGATTCGACATGGCCGCAACATCGGCGCCGCTTAGCGTCAACTTCGGCCAGCAAGGCCCCAACTTCGGCCCACTTGGCTCCAACTTCGGCCCAACTTGGCACCAAGATGGCGCAGCTTGGCCCCAACTTGGGCCCATGTGGGGGCAACTTCGGCCCAAGTTGCAGTCCATATGGTTTCGAAATTGAGACATAGCCGGCCCCAATCCGAAATCCTCAAAACGCCCGTTTTCACTGGTACTTTCCAGGTTTTGTTGCTATCCATGACGCTTGGTTTGAAGCAATGTTCCCCATGGTATGTCTCCGTTGGGCCCAAATTGGTGTGAAGCTGCCGCCAAAGGGTCCCAAGTTGCCCCACTTTGGGCGTGACTCCGACTTCCATGTGCATCACATGGCTTCAGTTTGAGACCTATCTGGATCACTTCGGGCCCACCTTCAGCACAACATGACCAATTGGCGCCAGCTTCGGCTCCGTTGGGTCCAAGTTGGGCCAAGTGCGGATTCAATGCTGACATGCTGAAAACTTGCATTTTTACTAATGCTTTGATGGAGGTTCATGCAAAGCCATGTTGTCTTGGGGCCAACTTCGGCACCAGATGCCCCCACACAGGACCAAGTTGCACATGTTAAGCTGAGATTGCGTCCAACTTGGAGCCAACTGGCCCGAGTTCGGCGCAAGTTACGCCCAAGTTGAGCCAAGTGAACTCCTGTTCGGCCCAACTTAAGGCCAAGGAGGGCCAAGTTTGACCGCAGTCGGCTTTTGGTTGCGCCAAGTAGGCCCGCTTCTTTCCTCTCTGCTCATTGCTGGACATCTCTAGACGCAGTGTGGAGGAAGCATACAAACCCAAACACCATATCTGCAAGCCTGAATCAGGCTGGCACTCCCAGCCAAAGTGGCTAGTCTGTTTCCTGAAAGAAAAACCGAAGAAAACAGCGGCATTGGAGTTCGGCCAAGTTTCGATGGCAAATGCGTGACAGAGCCTTTGCTATCAGACAACGCCATGGCTGGGCAGGCTGTGAATTTGAGCGTTTGAAAACAAAAAATGGTCTACCCCGTTACCCGCCAATAGTTCAGTTCACATGGTGCTGCTTTTTGTTCCTGAAATATTGTGTACAGTGTTTCGCTTTTTTTGCAACTTTCGACACCCAAAGGTTCTAAGACTTTCCGCGAAGATCTACCTATGTTGCATGTCGCAAATCCTGCTCAAACACCTTGGCAAACTTGGTCCCTTCAAGGCTTTGAACTGCGGGAGGTTGCAACAAGTCATTAGCTCTCATCACGCCAAGAATGTGTCAATCCTGCCTGTAGAGGAATGGATGACTCGACTTGCTTGAGAGTTCGAAAGCATAACCTGCCAAAATATGCTAGAAAATCGTGCCAACCATTCTTTGTCGATGTGACAAGATCCCTGCTGTGTGGAGCTGAACCTTTGGCAACCCGGCTCAAAAAGCAATGACAAGGTTAACAATATAGGTCCACCATTGTGCACGACAAATATATAAAGTATATTAAAGTATTACCATTTTGATCCATTTTGCAGAAATCGATTCATTCGTTTCCATTTTTCCTGAACATTGGCTCTGGATGATTGGCTGCGTCTTGAAATTTTAGCCCAATCAGCACGACAAGAACCTGCAGCTTTGCTCAGCTGGTTTGAAAGATTCAGGTCGCGCGGAAGCACCGCGCAGCTTTGCCGCGGATGCGAAGGTCCCCCTTCCATGGGTTTGTACACGAACGGCAGCCAAGAAGAATGGCAATGAGAGAAGCTCTTAGGGTGGCATGGAAATGTCGTTTAATCTAAAGTGCTCTCAAACGAGAATGGTTGTCTTGCCTCGCCCCCCTACATGACCTGGTTTAGATTTAGCGGAGCGGCTTGTGCAAATTTCAGCCTTCCGCACTTGCTCTCAAACGAGCGGCTGACGCAGTGATCTGTCCTGGAAGAGGTCAAACACTGCGCAAGTCAGGATTCACAAAACATCAATTTTCAGAATTTCAATCAATTGAAAAAATGCGTCAACTAATGTCAACTGCAGGTCGTGCGAGCGATGACCAGAAACTTTGGAACTTGCAACTGGCTCGAACTATTGATGCAGTGCCCATGCCTGGCTAAGTGGCTGTAGCTCATTGGGGTCCTCCCCGAAAGAGCGCTGCATGCGTCCCCTGATATCCTGCAAGATCCAGTGGGAGTGAGAGTGACAAGGAAATCAGGTAAGCCGTGACAACGCCCCGAGCCATCCCGACCCAAAAACAAATCGTTTCAAGTGTTCAAAGTTTCCGTACACAATGACACAGAAAAAAGAATGCTTTCATTGGGTCCCCGGTCAAACTACCTGAGCTCGAAGAGCTTCCTCGGTTCACCCTGCCAAATTTAGTACAATACCCGATGCGAAATCCGTGCTTTGCGGAAGAACACCAGTGCTTCTGCAAGAACCGCTACACGCCTGTAAATGTCTGTCGCGGGAATCGTGTTCACTCAGATACCTCCCCAGCTGAAGAGCAAAGCGCAAATATTAAGAGAGATTCTGAGATTCTCGATTCTTTCGTTGTTTCAACATGTGGAGAACTCACTGCTGGCTCTCAATTGATTCCAAAGAAAATGCAGGCAACAGAACAACACAATGACCCCTTAGATGTCGGAGAGCCAAAGCGCCTGCGCAAGTCTGAATGACTGGTCCTTGGCTTTGCAAAGCGTGGCCAGTTTTATTCCGCCATCCATCCACCGCAACCTACACAACCTGCACCCACGCGCCCACATGAATTAGTAGATTTTACATATGAATCATGTAAGTTCATTGAAACAGAGAGCAACTGCCGCCTTGGTAAACATACACAGAGCATACATGGTTCCCCGTTGTCTCACTTGAGATGGGCTCAAAATGGTCAATGTGATGCAATTTTAAATTCAGCAATGAAGCCTCGACCAGCCTTCTGCGCCCCGTAAAGGATTCGATGCGTCCTGCAATTCTCGCCGCACTAAGACAAGGTGGTTCACCGTGTTCACGTGAAGGATTGGTTATCGGCTATTGTGAGCTGATGCCAAACGACGTAAACCAGAGGAATGTCAAGCATCTGGGACAATAAATACCTTACGCATTCTTTCTAAATACCCGAACACTTTGCGAAAGTATAGTTGGAAAGGGTTGGAGCAGGATTTTTTTGCAATATCTTCCGACAAACCCCGGCCCGCAGGACCTCAATGGCGGACCTTGATCCAGCTGCAAGTGCCAAATCAAGCGAACACTGGAAAGCACAGAATTCATGAAAATTCTACCTTTGTTTATCCCCGACAAATCGCATATATAAATGAAAATCTGCAGCTGCATTTTGACGCCATAAAGAACTACGATCTCCATTGTGATATCAGCCATACTAACCTGGCTTAGCCTTCCTGCACATATCCTCCAAATCAGCTTGCAAAACCGTATTCCATTCCACATATTCTGGCTTTCGCAACCAGCTGGGGGGTCAAGTGTGTTTAGCATGTTTATTTATCGTGTCTAAGCAAATACAGTAATGTGTATACCAGTAGTACCGCACAAGGCGGTGGCGGAAGTTTCCAAAATAGGAAACCTATAGGAGAGGTTGGTTGTTGTGAATCACGGATGGCAGAGCGAACCCACTGATGGACCGAAAGGTGGTTGAAGTCTCCTCTCTTTCTCTCTCTCTCTCTCTCTCTTTCTTTCTTGCTTTCTATCTATCTATCTATCTAATTAATCTAATCTAATCTAATCTATTCTAATCTAATCTAATCTAATCTATCTATCTATTTATCTGCAAGATTGAAAACGAAGCTATTCTGCGAGACTTGACCCCTTTCTTGAACTTGACAACATCCAAAAACGCAGCAATTCAGCGAGACTTCCTCAATTTTTGCACTTGACAACATCAAAAACGAAGCTATTCTGTGAGACTTCCTATTTTTTTAAATTGGCAACATCAAAAACGAAGCAATTCTGCGAGACGTCCTTCAAAAATGAAAAGTTGAGTGCAGAGCTGACGGCCTCGTACCAATGCGTTTTGCGATTTTTCCAGTCCATCTGTCTAAACTACTGCGCCTGCCACGAAAAAGTGATGCCAGGTCATACGAAGTGCTGCACCTGTCACGCAAAATCATC
>Ga0126342_10021263_pt1 | contig 10832 bp, 13 predicted proteins | sample Cyp1metagenome_FD_92528 | JGI IMG/M metagenome (GOLD analysis project Ga0126342, IMG submission 92528) | Coral microbial communities from Lord Howe Island, Old Settlement Bay, Australia - Cyphastrea 1 metagenome | ecosystem: Host-associated > Invertebrates > Cnidaria > Coral ... | reverse complement strand
CTACAGGTGAGGCTAAAACACTTGCCCTGCTCCATGACTTATGAAATTTCTGACATGAACACATGGAGGAAACAAATCCTTAAATATGTATCATACTATGAAGTTATATATATATATATATATGTATACTTGTTGGAGCGCAAAGTGTTGAGTATTGAGAATTGGCATATCGCACGTGGCTACAGCTTCACGTGCCAGCAAATTGACATATCTCAAAGGCCACTCGGTCCATCGATCCTGAGCTGGGCGATTCAAATCACTTGGCCAGGAATGGCGATGGCTGCAATGCGCTGCAATGACATGTGCTTCAATGGTCCAAGGATCGGGTGCCAGCTTGATTCATCCCTGGGAACGGTGCAGGGTTTTGATTCTGATTGATTAGGAAGGGCCCCAAAAAAAACAGAAGTACTGTAACCTGGCCTGAGTGCGTTTCTTTTTCTTTGTTGGCTTAGGCTTTCCAGTGTCACCGGTATCTCCATCCTTCTGCTTAGATTTGCGCTTTCGGGGATTGGACTTTGCCTTCGCTTTGGGGGCTGGGGGATCGCTACCACCTGCTCCTGGCTTTGACTTCAAAAGAGTCCTGAGTGTGGTATGTTTGACTGTAGTTGAGGCTTCTACAAGCATGCATGGAACATATGCATCAAAACAACGTATATAAGCATGTAAGATAGACATTTAGGGCCCAACTTTTTCAGCTTCGTGTCCTCCATGAGGGCCCGGGACGTCCTGGGTGGAACATGTAAAATGTTTCAATAGGTGAAACTAAGTGAACCATCCCATACACAAAACCAAAACCTATCCCATCGACCACACTGAACAACAACCCTCGGCTCAGGACTTGGCTCAGTTTCGATCTTCTGCACGAGGCTGTGGAGGGAAGCGACCTTCCTGAAAGCAGCGTGTGCGGAACCGGGGCTTTAAACAACATGATTTTCTATAGCATATCTAAAACATATAGTTGCCGTGTTTTGTGGTATAATGTGTGTTGATCAATGTTGTATTTGGGACATGGCATGTCTAATTTTAAAAAAGAATCGTGTCATCAAGGCTTCCCTTTTGGCCATCAAAGTAGGACTTCAGGTCGGCCAACTCATCATGAAGCTTCATCAGATTGCCACGGAAAGTTTCCACCTTCTGCTGACTCCTTAAGTTGGAGGGATTTGGAACATGAATGGACAGATTTTGGAGAATCGCATGTGCTCTTCAAAGGGGTATTTTTGGGAACTGCATGCTATGTGCTAGAAGGGTTCTCCGAAGATTCTTTAGTGCCCAGAGCCGCCAACTTGTCTCGGGCCACTTCCATTTTTCACTGCACTTTCAGCATGTTGGCCATCACATTGCCGACATTTTCAATGGCCTCCCAAATGACAAATGAAATATATAAATGTCACTTATTTTGAGTTGTTTGGGAGTAGACGTATGAATGTATCATATTTAGATCCCCGCCTCAAGATGATGCTCCTGTTCAACATCATTCTTTGAGGGAACCTTCAGCTTTGCCTTCGAAGATGCACTATCATCCTCCTCATCCTCCAAGTCTGTGACCTCGTCAGGCTCCCCACCTGCATCGTGGGCAGTGGATTCAATTGGTGCCAGCCCCAGGTCGAAACCATCGGCAATCCCTTCCCCCGAAGTTTTCTCCGTGAAGGATTCCTCATTCTCATCCTCAAAGCTTCCCGTTGTTTCGACATCAACCCAGTACTCCTTCAAGTCTTGCTGGTATTTGTCTCGCCTGCATCCTAGGCTAAAGGTAAATTGGGGTGATTGGATGATAACCAAACATCATATACATGCGCATCTCGAGTAGAATTTTAGATATCATGTAAATGGCTTGGAAAGGTTCAAGCCTTATATAGGTCTTGGCTCTGGAAGGGTGGGCGCAATACGCCACAGCAGCTTTGATTCGGTCCCTTGGGGGTTGATGGAAGCTGAACAAAAACTTTGGTATAACTTTGGTTTGAGAACCTCTTTCTTGCCAAACTATATTCCTACTGTCAATATGTATTTCTAGAGGTGCTCCATGATTTTTTGATGGCAAGAAAGAGGTTCTCAAACCATGACACCAACATTAACTACAGCAACACGCTTTCAACAAGAGAATTGTGAATTTACAGCTAGGACCCTGACGGTTTCCATCCAAGCTTGGTCTTCATTGTTTCTTTGGAGTAAAAACCTCTTTCAACATGAATCTTGGATCTCCGGGACTTCTTCTGCATGTGCTCGATTTGTTTCTTGAACTCATCCTTCAGGGAATTTCAGGGAGGTGAAGATAAATTACAATTTGCATAGTTAAAAAACCACATGAGGAAATCTTTCAATCATAGTTTGGGTCCTTGTTGCCATTGGCTTTGATAAGCATATTTAAGAGGCATTTTCTTTGGGCACCACCAGCTTTCCATTGCCGGTGAATTTCCATGGACACCTCAAGCCGCCCCGACCCAGGTTTCGGAGTACAAATACGGCGCAATGACGCATCCATCGCGCCCTGCTTCTTGGCAGCAGCATCCTGCCATGGGAACGGGGAGCAAGCTGGATCGACAATGGGGTTATGGTGATATCAACTTGAGGGTCATTCAGTCATACATTATATATATACCTTTATAGATGATCGATCTATATAGTTTTCAAAATGCATCAAGCTGACATATATAACCTAACAGCCATTGTCAGCATTCATGGGGTCATTTGGTAACTTCAAGCTTGTATACAATTTAAAAGTAATTTACATCGTCCGGTGATGTCCAGCCTTGTCATCCGATGGCATGGAGGGCGACTGTTGATGGCCATCCTCCAGTGCAAGATGGGGAATGATTCAGATTTTTATGGCATGGGCAGGGTATGATATCAAACATTGGGACCAATAAATATTTTTCATTTTTGACATGTGCGTGGAATCTTTGCACATGTATCTTTCATGCGCGTGGGTGTCCGTATATGATGCAATACCACGATTAAAAATATATCATATATATGTTTGATGTAAACCACCCATTTCCAGAAGTTCCCAGCAATCACCACTTGGTGCCTGAGCGCGCCGTGGTGTAGTCAAGCTATTCTCCTGCCACAGGGCCGAAGGGATTTGGAAACAACATGTGTACCAGACTGAACAACCATAATTTCATGATTATAATTCATCAAAAATGAATTCATATACAACACAGATCCTTGGGTTTCTTCTGATCGGGCGGTGAGCCAACAGGAATTGTGGGGGGTGTAGCCACAGGGCTTTGAGCAGCTGCAGGTGTGGCCGGGGAATTTGTCTGATTCCGCAGCTCTTCAAGACGTCGCCTGGCAGCCTCATTGAGAAAGTGGGGTGATGTCTGGGTTACGTGCTTTTTTGAGGCATATTGATGTCGATTGGTGCAACCTAGATGCTCCCACAATGTCATCATAGCTCATCGATTTGTTCAGGGTTCTTTGCTCTTGCAAGAAAGAAGAGCCACGAAGAAGGGTACCACAAGACCATTGGCGCGTATGCTGGAACATGACCTATATGACTCAGTGAAGCTTAGTTCACTTGCAATCCTACGTGAGCCCAATCAGAAAAAATAGTCAAAATGATGTACGATGGTGCATACCTTTGCTTCAATCAAGATCCAGCTATGCAAAATCAAAACATACACATTTTCCTTGCCCAACCCCCGAACTCTAAGTACCAAACCCGGCGGCACTGAGAAATGCCATATATGGAGTAAGGTATGGCTGAGAACAGCCTGCCCTGTGCAGGATTCCCAATTCAGGGAATATTACGAATTTGGACCCCAAAATTTGGAATCGGAGCCGATTGATGGGGACCCCTCAAAGTGTACTATTTTTGGAGTAGGTTTCCTACGGTTTTTTACGCCACTTTTCTTTGTATTTATGCCACTTTCCTGCGTTTCTGCCACAGTGTACTATTTTTGGTGATTTTTTTCAAAACGTAGATTTTCCCAACCGTAGATTTTCAGAATCCCGGGGTCCCCAAATCTCAGCCTAAAGGCAGTATTCGGGAAGGCATCCATGCCAGCATTCTGGCAAGTTAAGGGAGTACGATCCCACTAGGTAGCGGATGACTTCTTCCATTTTGGCATCATCCCACAAATCATTGAAGCCTTTGATGGGTGACACGTGGATGCCCAGGATGTGTTCCGGCTGCGGAGCCTAGGCTGCATCAGACCAGGTGGGAAAAAATTTGGAGGAATCCAGGTTCATGCAATATAAATTGGAAATCGACAAATCCAATAGGCAAGTGACATAGCATTGACGTAAAAGAGGAGACCGTTCTTTTCTGAATTTCTTCATGGTCTGTGCAAATCGAACTCCAAAGCCAACCGGGTACTCCCTGAGATGAGGTCAGGAGGCATGGATTGAAATCCCTAGCAATCCCATTACTCATGATACATCCTCAAGTAAGTTTCATATCAAAAAAAAACGTATTAATTTGTGAACCATGGTACTGAGATTTTTGAAGGTTGCCATTTCCCTTAAACCTTTTACGGCCTTTTGAATCCATGTAGGTATCAGCCAACTTTCGACCCACAACTTTGCGTGCTTTTTTGCTCGTTGTAAAGAAACGGACTGCTGAAGAATTTGACCATATAGTTGTTCGTTTGGGCGTCTTGCTGCCAAAGCCCCTCATCCAAAACGACTGTTTGAATACCTCAGGCCAGGCATCAGGTTAGGGGTTGGGTTTGTGAAACCATGAAATTAAGAAGTCATATTGAAGCAGCATATATGGTTCTTCAAATCTTGGATTGCCAGTACGCCAAACTCGTGTTAACCATAGCTAGGGAACTCTTTGTTTGCCAAGCAGTTCTTGGAACCTCTTCATGCGAAACACAATCGAAGAGGAGGGCTGTTCCAAAACCCAAACACCACCTTTGGCAGCAATCAGCTGCATCAGCAGAAATGTCCTGCAAGACAAACAGCTGACATGCATACACACGGATGAATCTATGTATACACCTATGGCCTATATATATATATTCATGCGTATATATGCAATGAAATTATTGGGTACGATTTGAATATGCTATATATATATATATATAAATTATATATATAATATACACACTTGTATTGGCCCAAAGGGTTTGGAGCCACAACCAAGGGTCCTTGCAGCAAGACAGTTTCCTGCTTTCACTGACTGTGCAGTCAAATCCCCCTCAGGAAGGAAAAAGTGTCGATGGGTTGAGCCACGTGATATCATCACAAAGGATGAACATACGAGCCCAAAAGCCACCACCAACTTCTCATCTTTGCCCTGCAAAATTGCAGCCATAAGCAGCCTTAGATCCCGTGCTGAAAAAGGTTATACAGTATATCAATTATATCATATTGTGCTGTGGGTTTCATCCCTCAGTTACATGAATCAAGAAACGCCATGCCAGCGGGAGATAGTAGATCCAGTGGGTTACCATTGCATGCTGGTTTCCTCAACCTTTTGCACAAACGACGTTCGGTGAAGGGATCCCAGTGCTTTATGTCCAGGGATGCGGTTTCGAAGTTGGCTAGCTGCAGACAGCGGCTCAGCATACCAACACCAGCAAAAACTTCCACAGCATCATAGACCTGTCATGGCATCGTGTTTACTAGTTTGCAACTGCAGTGGTTCACTTGGTTCATTTCAATTTGTTTTGATTGGAAGTGATGAGACCGAGCCTGTTCCCACGGTAGCCCATCAATATGGACCAAGAGTACGATGGCTTGCATCAGAACCTGAAGTCTAAGTTTGTCCCCATGGGTGTTTTTTTTGAAGGTATGGTACCTGGTACATGCTGAAACCTCACTTCTTTTCATATCCCAGAAATAAGCCAAGCAGCCAACGGTGCATCAAGGATCAAAAGTCTTCGCAGCACTTGGCGAAGGGCACTGTCTTTCATAGGCATGGTCGGGAAAAAGGGACTGGCACCAATCACACTACCCGTCCAAAGTGGCTATCGGCGGCCCGTGGCATAACTGAAAGCTGGTCGTTGCAGTAACACTTTGATTGTCCAATTCTTCCATCCCCATGTCATGTTTTAAGACATTACAAGGATCCTTTTGACCTTAATGCCTTCCTACCAAAACATCATGAAAGCAGGGGTGTGCAGCGGGTGCGCACCATGACTCTTCCTCTTCTTCGGACGGACGCCATATCGAAGTGTCCATGCCGAACTCATGGACCACCTGGCACGAAGAGACAAGTATCCAAAGGGGATAGGCTTTTTGTAGAAACACACGCACGTATGCATATAATATATACATACACATGTTCACATAATATAGTGTATATATATATATTTATATATATATATATATGTAACCATATACTGCAGTAGTATTTATATATATATATGTGTGTGTGTGCGTGTATTTGGTAACAGTATACAATATGTATCTATATACAACTTACTTGCAGTCTTGCAATAAAGCAACGGGTTTTGAGGTGCTTCCCATGCAATGGCCGCACTCTCATTTTTCAACATACCATTCGAGTTGGATCGGCCACTACTTTCCGGCAGGGCGTGTGGTTAAACAAGCAAGTACCCCCATGCGACCACACTTGTGCCAAACTAGTGTATTTATTGGAGATTTCATCTCAGCAACTTCTTTGCGCACATTCCGGGATGGATACCCCAAAAACAAAATCAAATTGGTCGGACAAGAATAGAATGGGCCATGGTTGCAGATCTCTTAGACACTAGATAGCCAACCCTGCATGTGGCAGACAGTTGCACATAACCCAAAAGAGGAACAAGGGTTTCCCTGTCATCAAAACACCAAGCCAAAGTCGGTCATCATCTCTGGCACAGGTTCCGCTCCACAAGGATCATTGGAAAGATTGAAGCCGCATGGACAGGCGATCCTCAGAGGACAGGGGAAAGGGTCACAGAATGGGGTCGGCTGGATTGAATGGCTGATTGCATAAACAGAAACTTGAATACATGCATAGATGTATAATTATACTGGAAAAATATGGAAAACCATTACTGCAGCTCAGCTAGGTTTCCTGGTTGCGTGTCCGTAGCATACATGGCCTTTCACTTGCTAGTCTTTCCGTTCTTTTTGGCCTTTTTGCCGGTCTTTTTCACCTTGCGCTTTGCCTTGCTGCTGCCATCATCTAGGACTGGTGCTTCTGCAAGCTCAGATTGCTGCTCCTGAAAAACTTCATAGGCCTTCTTACCCCTAAAGGATGCCTTGCGGCATGCTGTGCAACCTCCCCAGATGAATCGACAGTTCGAACAGCCCCAGACTTGTCCCTCTAAGACCTCATAGCGCCAACTTCGGCCCAACTTGACACGGTTCTGGTGAACCTCCCTCCATGCGCTTGGCTCCCAACTGCTAGATGCAACCTCTTCCTTTGCTGAAGTTTTTTTCTTCTTGGGTGCGGGGGCATCAAGTTTGGGATCTTGTTTCACCTTCTTCACCTTGTTGGTCTTAACTGGGGGCTTGGGCACTTCATCATGCTCATCAGGCATGCACTCGGCAGGGAACTTGGTTGGGCTCTTCATCTTGCGAAGGGTTTTCAGGTTGCGCTTGCTACCTGAAACAGGGCCAGCTGTCTTTGCACTGGTGGTTGCAGAATCCTTCAAACCTCTTTTCAAGACTTTGGTGCGCTTGGTGCCGCTTGTACCTTTGCCTTTGGCCTTGCCTTTCTTTGCTTTGCGTCCCCTTTTCATATTCTTTCCTTGCTTCGTGCGCATGTCATGGTGCAAGGTAGGTGTGAGGCCAGCTGCAGGCTTCTCCACCTGAGAGGGGGAGGCCCACGTATAGGGAACAAAAAGGTCCAAATCAACACATGTACAGGTACCAGGATATGGTAGGAATGCAACCGAAACAAACCCTAGCCTTCTCAGGAGTTTCTTCCAAAGTCTTTGGTGGCAATGGGCTGGGAGTGACTTCGGTCGGGGTTGGGTCCACATCACCCATGTTCTCCACATCCATGCCACTCTGGTCCTCCATCTCCATGGGCAAAGTGTCCAACTGCACGCAAACAGGGCTCAAGGCTGTGAGGTGTGATGTGAATGACCGGAAACAAAATGTTTTGAAATTCTTGTCGGCTCATATCCGTAATATTTTTTACATTTTTTACAAGGAATCATGATGAATAGTCACCTGGTTCATACTGGTTCGAACCATTTGCAACTTGAAATGTCCCTGGTGCCTGGTCTGGGTTGACAGCAGGAGGGGCCGGTAAAGCAAAAAGTGCCCGACAAGTACCTTACTTAATGCCAGCAAAATCCTTTTGCTGCTATACGTGCGTTACACACAACATTGCCCTACACTACACACAACATGTTTATACATGTTTGCTTTACGATCCACACTGTGTGGGCATGCAAGCCCAGGCACCATCAGGGGATTCCACCGGTTTTGCACAGCCAGCCACCGTCGAAGCAGGGGACCTAGGGTTGTTCAGTGATAGAAGGTGGGTCGAATCCCAAACTAATAGACATTTGGAAATAAAATCAACATGATAGGCAGCATGTAGTGTTGACAAGATAAATGAGGTATGCACGTTTGGTTGGATTTGATCTTCATTTCTTCGATGCCCGCCAGTAAGGAAGCCAACTCTGCACGCTGGTTGGGGGTCATGTTCCCCCCCCCAATTCCCAACTCAGCTAGTTGTTGGTCAACGATCTCCAACTCTTGGCCAGACTTCGGGGTAGTCACAGGTGTAGGTTCACTAACCACTGAAGTGGGACTAGGACGAGGTCCATCAACAGGTGCATTGTCGGGGCTGTCCTCGTTCATGTACCCCTCATCATCATCCCCGTGCTCACCCACTGAGTCCTCATCCCGAAGCCACTCCTGCTCCTGGAGCTTCCACAACTTACGGTATTCCCCAATCTTCTCAAACAACCGGCGCACATTGGGGTCCTGGCAGGGCGATCCCCGCTCATGAAGGAATGGGAGAGTAAGTGTCAGGTATGGGGAGGTACTTCACCCTCTAAAGTTTCACAAAGCTTGTTCTTTTAGTGCATGAAAAACATATTCAATTTGCAAAACTCCAGTCCCGGGGCTTTTGGCCACGCTTCTGGGTATCCAGTTGACGGCGAAAGCTGAAGGTGTATAGCCTTCTCAAATGCCAAGAATCCATATAGGCTGCCCTTTTGGGGTTCGCCGTGTCATACTTCATCAGTGCATACAAAGCGCGCACCTGACGAGCGGCTACACCCATTCAACGCATATAACAAGTATACCGTATAGTGCATCATGCAAAGGTTATATAAATGGAAACCTCACACAAACCATGGTAGATGTCACACTATGACTAGATCAGATCTTGGATATTTCAACCCCTTGCGCAGACAGGACATAACATGATACGACATGAAACTTAGAGAGCCTCAGCCTGAAGCTTTCCGATATCAATGAAATTGCCCTCAAAGTAGTCCAGCATGCACAGCAAAGCATGAGCATTCAGCTCTAAAGCCTTTGTGCAAATGGGCCGTTTGGGTATCTCATCCTCCTCAGCTCCATCGGCAAGATCATTCCCACCGGTAGTCTCGATGGCCGCCGTTGGCCACTGGATCCATTCCAAGTCCCGCCGGAATCTGTTCCGGATGGTTCGACAAGATTCCCAGTCCAAAGCAAGCTCTTCAGCAGGTCGAGCTTCCCCCATCAATCCAAATCAAAAGGGAAATGACCGAGGGGCTAAATTGATTAAGATCCCTGCGGTATGATTTTTTTGTCTTTGGCACCTAAAAAAAACAATTCAAGATGGTGGTTACTGAGCGTTCACACCAGCATCCAGCCACTGAAGGACCGAAGATCTGAAAGTAAACAAGTCAGTGGGACAAGCTTCAAGAAGGAGCCGGGTGTCCAGAAAGATGTTGTGTCCTGAGATGTTGAAATGGGATCAAGGGGATTGAGGTGGATTGTAGATATAGCACAAATCAAGGGGCATACTACTGCAAACCATGTCGATCAATGGTTCTTACGGGTTCATATTGGGAATTACGGGGGCATGAAATGGGAATACTTCTGTGCTATCGAGGCTCCATACCAAGTCCAAATTGCATGCCATCAGCGGTGGAATCTAGTCTCCTGCCAGGTCCAATCACCATGCAGGGTCTTGAACCACTTGTTGAGATGTGCTCATTGTAGAAGGCACCATCTTTATTTTCTATCTTAGTGGTGACTGAACAAAAGATTTTAAGCCCTTCTTATCCCCCGAAAAAAGTTTAGGCCAATGGTCAAGAGTGAAGGGCTCCTTGGGTCGCAGGATTGAACCACAGCGGAGTGAGAGCACCAATGGCCATCGCTGCGCTAGGTGGGCTGTCAGTAATACAAGAAATGCAACCATAACCCTAGAATATCCTTTACAAGTGGTTGGTGGATGATAATTTTGGCTATCCTATCCCTACCTATCGCTAAAAACCTTTCTGTTGCACACCTGGTCATGCTTTGGCCCATTCACCATCCAATTTCACACCGCCAAAATTTGCTGCGGATGGAGAAGAAACAGTTGGCCTGAGAAGGCGAAGGCAGTGGAAACCTGGATTTGGGTGGTTTGGAAGGGTTAGGAGAGAAGTGTACTATTTTTGGTTAAAGTTCACGGTTTTATTTGGGAAACCCTTAACGTTGCAAATAAAGTAGGCCACTGGACAAAGTGTACCATTAATATAGGCTACTTTGGCGTTCCAGGTATTCAAAAAAATTAGCCAATACAAGAATATTTTGAATATTTTGAATTTTTTGAATTTCAAAATATTCAAAAAAATTTAGCCAATACAAAAATATTCTGAATATTTTGAATTTTTTGAATTTCAAAATATTCAAAATATTCAAAAAATTTAGCCAATACAAAAATATTTTGAATATTTTGAATTTTTTGAATTTCAAAAAATTCAAAATATTCAAAAAAT
>Ga0126342_10021262_pt1 | contig 10832 bp, 12 predicted proteins | sample Cyp1metagenome_FD_92528 | JGI IMG/M metagenome (GOLD analysis project Ga0126342, IMG submission 92528) | Coral microbial communities from Lord Howe Island, Old Settlement Bay, Australia - Cyphastrea 1 metagenome | ecosystem: Host-associated > Invertebrates > Cnidaria > Coral ... | reverse complement strand
TATGGCGCAGCAGCGACAGCACGATTCATTTTCCTTCAAGGGGCGCTTGAGCCACAAAGGGCGTTTCAAGGTACATTGATACATGCACATGACACATGTTCTAGCGCCTAGTTCCCTTTGACATTTCTAATGCCTTTCTATGATTGTCCTGTCCTGTCATGTTCTTTGATCTTCGTTCCGCATTTCCGCGATTCTCCCAGTTCACTGGCCAGTTGAATCTGACCCTTTTGCTTTCTGGGTTCTGAACTGCTGTGCTCTGGTTCTCCAATTCGCTTCTTCAGGCACATCGGTCTCATAGCGATCTTCGTCCTGATGCTGCGGATGGTTGCCCCCATTGCTTCAGAGATGGCGGTGGCATCCTGAATCAGTAAATTGCGTGTGGACGACATGATAAGACTCTGCCAAAGAGTTCTAAATGTCTACCGAGTCTGAGTCTACCAAGTCTACTATCAGAAACACAGATGTACAGCAAATTCGGATGATCCTCGCCAAGGATGTCGTACGACATTTGCATCACCTTGACAAAATGGAACAGCTGTGGCTCTGTGACAACGAAGCTTCAACAAGACCGGTATACCTGGATCATCTCAGAATAACATCGGCTGCTGGCCTCTCTTTGAACGTTGTCAATGCCAGGGATACGACGGTTCTTTTGTGGCGGGAATGCCTACAAACGAAGCTGGATCTAATAGCAAAGGCCCAGAAGGATTGCGAGCAAAACCGTGAAGAAAATGATGCCTTCCATGTTTTTTTCTGCCTAGCCTCTGCATATTTTCTACATCATCTGGCGTTCCCTCAAATCACACAGCTCAGCCAAGCCCAGCCTTTGCACCACCGAACTGTCGAAGGAGATACGGAATGGATACGTTGCGGCTCAGAAGGACACCACTGGCGGCCGTGCCATCCACCTCAACGAAAAGACCATAGCTGGAGACTCCAGCAATCACAATACCGCGGAAGGATTCAGTGATGTTTCAATGAAGGATCCAAGTCCTCCACAAGCCTTCCACCGTTTTAATGCGAATGACTTAGGAGGAAAACCTATTCCGATTATTCTTGTCTTGTGCGTTTGTCTTCCTTTTCTGATAGTGATTTCAATGTCAGATTTCAACCGGCACCGGCCTTTGCCGAGTCCGGAAATGATGCGAATGCCTCGTCCAGATTCTCAGAGGTCACTGCAAGCCTCGTTTCAGATCTCAGTCACCGTTGAGATCCGAAGCAGAAACATTCAGCTTGGAAAACAATTTTATTTCAGTTTTATACCATTTTATCAGACTTTGTCAGACTTTATCAGGTAGTTACCCTGATCTTCGGAAGGGCAATCAAATGCGAAAAATGTGTTCGATACTAGTGACCTTGTTCTCAATACTTTTCTACCCTGTCGCAGGGAGCCTCCGGGCAGACCCCACGCACATTTTCTTATGTCTCATCCCCACACATGTGATACGGTTAAAATCCGTTAAATCTCACATGGATTGACATTTCTATTTAGCAAGCGGCCTTCAACAAAACAAACAATATCATCGTTGCTCTCTGCGTGGTGTCTCTTGGTGTCCAACTTTGACAGTGTCTCCATACGTCGGAACCAGAACAAGCGTTGTCTCTTCAACTTTGATCTGCGGGCCATTTCGATAGCCTGTGCCACAAAGATTGATATGATAAAGACTGATAAAGGCTATCGAGGGTTGGACAGGACTCGTCAAGTTTGGCGGATTTTCTGTCACGGAATGCAAGGCTCTCTCGCATTGCCTGTTCGCATCTGTTCGCTCACATGTCTGCACACAACTGTCTTGACCGCAACCGCTGCCACTTTGGGCAGTGGATTTCTTGACCGCTGCGTCTCGACCTTCACTCGTTTCACTTCTGGCTCAAGACCTTGGTTCATTGTTCAAGACGACAGGTTCCTGGGCTCCAGTTGGGTACTTCAAGTATGTTCAAGTTCAAGTGGTTTCAGTGTGACGATGTGTGACGGGGTCTGACGTTCAAAAAGTCTGTCCAATCTTGCCCAATCTTGCCGGTATGTTTCGGATTCCAATTCTGATCAAGTTGCCTGGGAGATCTGCGCCTTGAAATGTCGGTGTAAGTTGGAGTTGGTGAAGAGCAGCTGCCCACCCGGCAACATGAAGTTCTGCACAGATCCAGGGAAAGTGTCGTGAGAAGTGTGGCGACATGGAAGGGGACACTCACATCTTACATACCGTTGCCATACTGAAACGATCTGAAACACCACAGTACACTATAGTACGCTCCGATGCACATGGTTGATTATACATACAGTTTCTATCAGTTTCTCTTGTTTTCGTCCAGTTCCCCCCCAAAGAAGCTCCGTAGGCCAAAACTGGGACCCTTTCCTTACTTTCCAAAACAGTGTGCAAAACTGAAAATGATTGCTGTTGTCGGCCAACCCTGTTTCAATTTCAGCTTCGACAAAAACTAAAATCCTACACGGGCACTTTGGGTTTTGACCGCTCAATTCTACCTAGGGACCCGTGTATTGCAGTTGTGAAGCTCTTTTTGGGTCCAACACAGGGATCTAACATCAAAAGCCCTGCAATATCCGAGCAAGTGTGTTAATGATTATAGCCCTCCCGATCTGATTTTACCGAACTCATTTTTTAGTTTAAGTAAAACATTAAATTATAATGAATTATAGACCTCATCGCTTTTGAGCCATGCTATTTTGGTGTGTCAAGCAATTCAGGCAATGATTGAGGAAAAGGGGGCCAACACGACTGGATCAACACCGAAGTAGCTCGCCTACTTGGAGGCAAGAAGTTGAAGCAAGGAGAAAAAGGATGGGACTAAGGAGTGGGAGTGGAAGAAAGCAAGGACTCCCTCCTTCCAAAAACGTATACAGATCAAAGTCTGCGCAATCTCTTGCTAAGAACACTCTTGGTCAAACCCCAAAGTGCAGTCTTGATAGTCTTGAATGGGGAAGTGGAAGGCAGAAAGTAGGGAGTGGGGAGGGTGTCTGGCCAAAAAGTACGATGCCCTCCTGCTTTTGGAATCACATCTAATAGTTTTCTTCATCCGGTTGGAGGTACTACAAGTAGCACATGGTTCCCACAATGAGAACTTTTAGTTTTGACACAATCGGAAGTGGAAAAAAACGCCCACCAGAATCGTGAAGATCTCATCGGGTCTGGAGGAGATCTCTTCCACCATGTTGCCAGCCTTCGAGCCATGGGCCATGACAGTCATGGACACAGATAGACAGAGATAGACACAACCGATACACTTCTGCTTCTGGTCAACACCATCACGCGATTCAAAAAGTGCAGCCAGAGCCTTTCGGAAATGGTCGCTTAACTGGCAAATGCACGCAATGCACACAATGCAAACAATGCAAACAATGCAAACAATGAACATTGACATTGGAAGGAATCACACAAAGCTCAGACATTGGAAGCTCAGGAATTCATCCCTTTTCCCTTTGTGATCCCTTAAGCACAATCTCAGACTCTCTCATCGGCCTCGTGAACAAATAGCGTCAAAAAGTTTGAGGCCAACAAAGGGTTGTCCAAAGGTTCGCAGATCAGCGTGTAAACTACCTGAGGCCAGATTGAGTGGAAAGAACCTTCCGTACTTCCATACTTCAACAGTCAATCATTCCTTTCATTTTTCACCATTATTCAAATTATTCATGTTTATCCATGTTTATTCCATGTTCGCCCTCTCGCTCCTTGTCCACGTGTTTCCAGACCACAAGCTTCGGGTATTCAAAGAGTGTGGACGCCTGGCTTCCATCAAATCAACAAATGGACGAACAAAACCAGCAAAGGTAAGCAAAGATTAACAAGCAATCAATGAACTCAAACTCTGCTGGTCAAAATCATAGAAGTAGTTGAGCCTGTAGCCGCAAGATGCCCTCCGTGTAGTCAAAACCGTTCTGTGCTTTGAACGCAGCCTGATACAAATTACTTGTATGGCAGCTGAAGGCACGGCGTGAGAGTGAAGACAGATTCAAAAAGGCACGGACACGGACACACACAGCAAAAACATCACACCATGTTTTTGCACGAATTGTCCATGAACCAATCATCGTGGAGTTGATGAAGTTGCACAGCGAGCTGGGACAAGGACGGGCTTTGAACCTGAGGTGAAGCGGAAGAGCCTCACTCGCAATCCATCTGATTTGGAGAACTTGAGGGCAAAAAACCAGAGCTGCGTACCAGTCCGCATCGTCCAGCGATGAAGATGCCTTGCAGTTCTTGGAATATTGAATATCTAAATATATCTAGATATATCAAATGAATGTCAAATGATGTCAAATGAATATCCATGAAACTATAAATGAAACTAAATGACATGGGATTTTGTCCGATCTGTCTGGATCTTTCGATCTTTCCTATTCTGTCTGGTGATCAGGCCTTCGACTTCACAGTGGTGTGTTGATCGCCGGAGTGCATTTGGAAGAGATGCTCCTCTGAAAATTCTGGAACGAGTCTAACTTTGTCACAATGTTGTTTCAATGTTGTCTCAATGTCTGCAAATTTGTTCGCGGTTCTTGGAGTTTCTTCCGTGCTCATTTTGGTGTTCTTTGACCATGTCTTGACACCGGCAGCACCTCCAAGATTCGGCGCATGATGGTCTGCTGGCGAGTCTTCTTGTAGGAATTGTTGCCCTGCCGTAACCAGAATTCCAAATTGGTGTTTTCTGCTTGCCCTTCTGAAGCATCTCCTTCAACCAAATGTATTCGACCAACATGTATTCCTTCCTCCTTACACTCCTGTTGACACTGTCGCCCACTACTAAAAAAAAAACTACGGTGGTATCCCCAACAGCCGCAACGTTTTATTTGTACAAATCTTTCTGAAGCGTGCTGCGAGGCCAAGCGCTGGAAACACATCAGCATGCTCCATGGCTCTGCACCAAAGCCTCCCGGAACCTTCTCCGGAACCTTCTCTGGAGCCCTGACCTGGCTCTGCACTAAAGCCTCCCAGACCTTCTCCGGAACCTTCTACGGAACCCGTTCAAATTTCAATGTCAAAATGTACAAAAGACACTAGGTTCGGAACACTTTTGGGAGTTTAGATGCCGAAAAAGTGTACACCATTGTGGCGCGAAGCACATTTCGAAGTCAAAATGTACAAAGCACACCAGATACAGAACACTGTTGGAAGTTGAGATGTCGAAAAAGTGCACGCCGTCGTGGCGCGAAGCACATTTCGAAGTCAAAATGTGCAAAACACACCAACATCGGAGCACTCGTGGAAGATGAGATGTTCAATGATGTTCAAAAAGTGCACGCTGTTGTTGCGCGAAGCACATTTGGAAGTGAAAATGCTCAAAGCACCACATGTTCGCGCCACTTTTGGACGTTGATGCGTCGTTTGGCGTGGCAAGCGCAAAGGATTGTGCACCTTGTCAAAAGTGAGCAAAACATGAGGGGTGGTGTAGCAGTTTCAAAAACGTTGGCAGGCATGGGGCATTTAGAGGATCTGTGAAGATGCATTTCGGGCGGCTGCAGCACAAGAGACATGTTCATCGGAGATGTTAGGAGGTCAGGGCGCTGATTTCCTGAGAGGGGTTGCATTTTGGAGCATCAGATCTTCAGGTTTGCTAAGACCTTCACTTTGTGTGGCAGCTTGGCGACGTCGACCTTCACTTGTGTGGCAGGCCAGGCACTTATGGCACTGGGCTGGCTCTGGTGGCGCGCTTGGGTCCCGTCGTCGCCGTGGTCGCAGCGGCTGTTTTTGTGGCAGGCGTGGCACTCGGAGACATCTAGTGGTTGCTTCTCCGGAACCTTCTTCGGAACCCTGTTGAACCTGACCTGGCTTTGCACCAAAGCCTCCCAGACCTTCTCCGGAACCTTCTCCGGAACCCTGTTGAACCTACCCCTGGCTCTGCGCCAAAGCCTCCCAGACCTTCTCCGGAACCCTAACCTGACCTGGCTCTGCACCAAAGCCTCACATTCTCCGGAACCTGACTTGGCTTTGCACCAAGGCTTCCTCGAACCTTTTCCGGGACCTTCTCCGGAACCCTAACTTGACCTGGCTCTGCACCAAAGCCTCCCAAACCTTCTCCGGAACCTCGCTGAACCTGACCCGGAACCTTCTCCAGAACCCTGTTGAACCTGACCTGGCCCTGCACCAAAGCCTCCCAGACCTTCTCCGGAACCTTTGGAACCTTCTCCGGAACCTCGTTGAACCTGACCCGGCGCCTGCACCAGTGCACACCGGAGCTATTCTGGGCTGAAGACCCCTTTAGCTTACGCTGTTAGGGAATATTATGGTTATTTTTCGCGTTTGCGATTCTCTCTTCTTGTCCCTCTTACATTCTCGTAAGTTATCTTATACAAGTCTGCTGCATTTCCCTTCAGTAGTCTCAAATTACCGAGCCAAAGAGACAACCAGCCTCAGGCGTGTAGAAAATTGAGAAGTGTAGAGTCTGACTGGAATCCACCTCCACAACGTGAGAGCCAAAAGATGAACAAAACAATCGAAAATAACCGAAAACAATTGACCAGTTGTAACAGTTGTGCAGAACCGTTGCAGCTCATCGAAGCACAAAAGCTAAGGTCCCCTCGGAGTGGATCATCAAGCCATACACCATGGCTTCCGATTCAACGCTTCGCCGCTTGGCTGCGCCAAAGAGACTGCTCAAAGAGCTCAAACCTCCTTGTTCAGATTGCTGGAGTGTTGCCAAGTGTCTTCGTGGTCAGGTCAGTAGAAGAAGTGGGTACTGGTACTGCGCTGATGTTTGTCTTGTTGCTTCAGAACCTGCTTTCTACAGTGATTCTCTCGTGCTGACTTCAGAGGTTTCGCTTGTCATGGTTGATTATCTTGAGCTCCAGCCGCAAATGCAGATCAACTGCACCCCAAGCCATGATGAATCAAACAATTCAGCGGGACAATGCAGGACCCAAAGATTAAACAAATCTCACACAAGACTCTTGCGGAGTCAGCCACCGCTCGAGCCTCGTTCACCTTACCTTCGATGCGTTTCCGGTCGCGGAGGATGGCACGGCGTTTCATATCCTGCAACTAACTCGGTCTAACAGAGCCAACGTGAGTCAATACCTCAAGAAAACATCGAAAACAAGTGTTTGATGCATTCGCGCAAAACATAACAAAATCCTTGCTATGATTGTCTAGCTCGGGTTCTCAAGTTTTACTGCGGGTTGAGCAGAACCCACAGGTTTCGCCCTCGAGCCTCGCCAATCCTCTGCAAATGCGCCTAGTCGAGTTGGGGATTGGTGGGGACCGGTGGGGACCGGTGGGGACCGGTGGGGACCGGTGGGGACCGGTGGGGATCAGTGAGAATTGTGGCGATTGGTTCTGCCTGGGCCCTGTTTGCACAGTAAACTGCACAGCTGTAGATGCCGTAGGTACCGGTGCCTGTTTCCTTTCTTGTCTCCTCTCTCTTTCCTCTCTGTACAACTTTGCCTGCGCAGAGCAGCGACCGACACAAGTTCAAACACGTGAGCAGCGCAAGACATAAACCAGCGTCACGAGAGATCAATCGGAGATCCCATCAGATCCCAGCCTCTTTGGCCCGCTCGATCTCAGTGACCTGAAATAGGCAAAGAGAAGAGACGTCAGGCAAGGACTCTGAATACTTGCTGTGGCTGCGGCACCAATCTCAGCGATTTCTTGCGTGCAGCACAAGTTCCAAGTCTCAATTCCAAGGAACCGCAGTTGCTTGAAGAGGGCACCACGGCGCTCACAAGAGTTCACACATGATTTCAAGCTCGCAGAGCATGTATTTTGTGAAACATCATGTCAAACACATCTTCGAGTCTTGCAGCAGTGCTGCTGCAGCAGGAGCTGCAAAAGCTGCAAGCTCAGTAGCCCGGTGAATCCTCGGGCATCTGTGGACCTCTCTTATTATTTCTCGTGTTTTTCAAGTCTTCAGACTGCAATTGAAGAAACTGTTGGTTGGAAAGCTTCATTTTTTGTTTGAGAGTCTGCTGCACGTGCTCCAGGTCTTTCAAGCAGTAGACTTCTCTGCTCTTGGATGGTACTGGTGCTCGACGATTTCTCAGGGCATGGTGTGTTGCAAGCTCCACCATCTCAGCCCTTTTCGGATCACCAAATATCCAGAGGCCTACCATGGTCTTGAAATGGAAATCTCGACATGTAGCATGCTTGGCGTATAACCTGATTCGCCAGTCACCTGGAGATTCAGGAAATGGATAGTTGGTCACGCCCAGCTTCAAGATGCAGACATATCTATCCCCTTATATTCTAACAGTATGTTTAATTATGTTTTAACAAGCATGGTGAAAACGTAATATGAATCACGAAGCCAAACCTCAGATGCGCAGAAGAGCTGGAAGCAGAGTGGAAACAGGGAATACCCAATGGAAAACAGAGACATCTGGGACACAATAAAGATATGCTTCAAGACACTCTTTCAACGAGGTTGCTTTCTGATGCGAAAGGCTGCGTCACAGGTCGTTCACATTCAAATAGATTTGAGTACCAGAAACTTTCAGCTTTCTCCCAAACCTGCTCCCATGTTTTTGGTGGCAATCTCACGTTTCGATTCAAGGCATCGTGACACTCCGCAAAGGCCTCAGTACATTGCCTGTCGAAGCTTCGCAGGGCCTCTGAATCCTCTTCCTTGAAGTACCTTGAGGCTGGATGCAAGTCTCCAACTCCACGCAAACCATAGAATTGATGTCTATAGAGAGGGGCTGTTGTACATTGCACAAGCGCCCGGCCGGGGCTTCAGCTGCAGACTTCCGCTTTTTACCTGAGGCATCCCTCGAAAATTCTCAAAACCTATCAAAAACTTGCTTTTTCCTCTTTCCAAGAGGCGTCCTCCTGCCAGTCCTGAGGTTGCGAAGAAGGACTGTGCCAAATGACTTCGCCTTCCACGTCTGGAAGCGTCGGAGTGGCGCCTTGCCAGATACAGCCTGGCTGTTGGCTGTATCTCGCTGTGTCTGCATCTGGATTCCCGGGCTTTGTCTCAAGGTCGTACAAACTTGGCGCCTCATCTTGCAAGGCTGCAAGGCCTGCACCTACGTCTTGACGTCTTGCAAGGCTGCAAGAGCTGTGCCCTGTGGTGGAATCATCGTTTGCATGGCTGTGCTCCATGCACTTGCACGTGCCATGTGTTCCGCAAAATCCGCAAGCCTCTTTTTTCGGCCTGGGCTGCAGCATGTGCCATGTCTTCGGCGAAATCGGCGCGCCTTCTTTCAGCCTCGGCTACAGCACGCCAGGCCTGCACCAGCTCTGCACCTGAGCTATCTCTGTAGCTTCTCGTGCCGCTCCGGCTGACATCTGTCCCGTCAATCTCCAGCATCCTGCCTGCGCTGGTCTCAGCAGGCACTGGTGGCATCCCCATCAGCGCCATCTGCAGCTCTCTATGCTCTGCCTGTCTATTGTCTGCTTCTGCCTTCAGATTTCCTTCCACCTGAGTGAGCAGCCAGGATGTAAAGGGCTTGGGCTCCATGGAGCTTTATCTCCAGGCCTTACAGGACCACCCGCAGAAGCGTCAGGGCCCGCTCCAGCTGCAGCTGGAGCCACAGAGAAGTGTGGACTTATATCGATTCTTTGTTCCATCTCCTGCGTTGGCTCAATCAAGGGCTCATTGCCCTGAACCGAGCCTCCTTGAGAGGAGATCAATGGATTGGCTGATGCCAATCCAAACATGCTTTGAGCCTGCAGCTGTCTTGTCCAAGATGTTTCTTTATAAAGAAAATGAAAAAATGAAATGAAACACTAAAAATAATGAATGAGCAGGAAAAGATTTGCGCGTGTCCAGAGTGGTGGATCTTCAACAATCTCTGGTTTTCAGTGATCCTCTGCACAATTTATTCTAAATCCAATGGACCAGGGGGGCTCTGACGGGCTCTTCTGCTCAAACTTTGCAGGTTCTTCATAAGTTTCTGACCTCTGCGAGCTTCTGCAGATATTGAGCGCGATAGATGCGGCGAATCTCCCGAAGTTGCCTGCAGGCTTCTACCAGACGCTTTGGAGACTTGAATCAAAATCTACCTGCAGACTCGTCGGCGGGAAATCAGCTGGCTACATGTCAAAGGTCATGCATGCAACAAGCAGCAAGCAGCATGGCGGACAATACAAATAATACATAACATGGCAGAAGCCAAGACAGGTGTCGAAAGTTGAACTCAAGAAGGTATAATTAAGTCACGATAGGCCAAAAGGATCCAAAAGGCAAGTGTCCAAAAGCATTTGCAGCGCACTGTGTGGAACCTGCTCCAACATTGAAATTCCGTGAAGTACGGCTTCATTTGGGGCCCTGGTAGAAGGGGAGCTGCCATCTGCTGTTTGACCTTGGAGGTCAGTCACATCCAGTCCTGCCAAACCTACATGTGCACATAGCTTACATAACTTAATTTTCTGGTTGAATCAAACATGATCTCTAGAGTATTCTGGAGTCACCTAAAAGAGACCTTCCATGCACTCCATGCATCTATTCTAGCTGCATAGGGAGTCCAAAGGTAGGATCTTTTTCAGAGGACACAACAAGTCGTCTTGCAATCTTACTTTAATTCATTCGAGATGAATCTTCCAACTGGTAGAGCTCCCCTAATGAAGTACCCCAGATATCCCGAGATCGTCCAGTTTACTTCAAGCGGCAGCATTCTCCGACAGCAGAAAATCCAGCCGCCTCTGAAGCGCCTCTCCGAAAACATCAAAGATTGCGACAAGCAGCTGCTGACAGCTGCTATTGTTTTGGTAGCATACAACCCACCTGAGGACTCACTCGTGGAACACCGTCCACAGCCTCAAAGGAACTTGAGAGGGGGAACACGAAAGGTAGGTAAGCAAGAAAGGAACCGAAGAAAAAATGAAGGGGAAAGGGCAGGGAAAAAAACATAAAGTGGATTCTGGTAAAAGCGACGCGGCCATTTTCTT
>Ga0126342_10021261_pt1 | contig 10832 bp, 9 predicted proteins | sample Cyp1metagenome_FD_92528 | JGI IMG/M metagenome (GOLD analysis project Ga0126342, IMG submission 92528) | Coral microbial communities from Lord Howe Island, Old Settlement Bay, Australia - Cyphastrea 1 metagenome | ecosystem: Host-associated > Invertebrates > Cnidaria > Coral ... | reverse complement strand
CAATTCATTTTCTGAGATCTTATTATCTGATATTATCTTCTATCCCATTATTTCCTTGGGCTTTCTTGATTACAGCTTTCATGCTTTTATTAACATTACCAATCTTATCTGGTACACTTCTTTCAATATTAGGTGATCTTCATTCTAATATACTTTTCTTTGATCCAATATTTGGAGGAGATCCTATATTCTATCAACTTTTTTTTTGACATCCAGAAGTTTACATATTAATATTTCCTGCATTTGGGGTCATTTCCATCATAATTTCTGGTATTTTACAATTACCAAAATCTTTGCTAACCAATCAATGATCTTTGCCATGTCATCTATTTCTCCTCCAAAGATGGAAGGTTGTTTGGGTTGAACATGGGTTAGTCCTCTGGCATTTGTCTACAGAAGAAGATATTTGACATCCCATGTTATAACATCAAATCAGCATTTTGCGGTGACCGTTTGCACATCACCCACTGGTTTCTGACATCTCATGGAGCCATTCGCGAGTTATTTTGCTAAGCTAAGTACGAACATGTAGATAGGTAAAAGCTGTCATTAAACCAACCCATTGGAATGGAGGGGTTGGGAAAGGATTGTAAAACATCATTCCAGTACTTTTTCCAACACTTACCCTCTGGTAAATTAACATAGACCCTGAAAACAGCCTAGTTTTAATGGAAACATTCATCTTCCAACCCCGACAACTGCCAGGGTCCAACTGTTAATTTACCAGAGGGTACAACCTTAATTGTTGGACCCATTCATTCGTACCCATCATTGCATCAAGGCCAATGATTATAAGGTGTCCTCGGTTCCATTCCTACCATGTTCCTACCATGGGGTTGGAATTGGACCAATTCGACTGTCGAAATCTGCGCAACTGGTGCCCCATAGTTAGACTTGCTGAAGCAGGTTGATTGTTGATTTTAGTGGCTTCATGGTAGACATATCTATATCATTCTATATCTGTATCTCCTCTCTTTGCTCTTTATACTTTATATCAAAAAAATATGTTGGCTTTACACAGCATTTTTCGCTGCCAAAAAAAGGGCATGAAAAGACGACGTGTTTGGTGATGAACCTTCCTCAAACACCAAAAACAACATATTTCGGGCCGCAGCGACTCACAGGTTTCCACGAGAAGTTGCCGGACCTCCTCGCTGAGGGCTGCCGGGCGCTGCGCCGCACCGCCACGCAGGAGGGGTGGCGAGGTGCACGTTGCTGTTCGGGTCTAAGGTATGCCTCCCCCAGTGATGTTTCTTGGTAAACAAAACCATCAACTATGGAATTATCGTGTCTCAGTCCAATATGATATTCATAATTAGGGTTTATGGTACATATGGTTTTTGAATTTAGGTAGCTAAGTTAAGTTGGTTAATGTTAACCCCCATTAACTAGTTTAACATATGTATCATAAACCTTAGTGAAATTGAAATTATGTTTACCAACTTGGCGATTTCGAACTGGGGGCGTTCCGAACTGGGGCACCACCTTGTAAGATTTCACTTTCCCATTTTGGAAAACAAGAGTACTACTAGTAATGACAATAATTGAGTGCATGTACAATATACAAGACGTACCCTTTGGTAAACTAACATGACTATGGAAAATGGCCATTTATGGTTGATTTACCTAGTAAAAATGGTGATTTTCCAGTTTGCTATGTTAGTTTACCAGAGGGTATTTGGAAACAAGACAATATAATATATCAGATGAATTGAATTTGATGGAAACTCAGCGAATTTATTCGCCCCCTGCCAGCGAATATCATGTGCCATATGCAGTAAAAACATCATGTTTCAGACCTTCATGCTTTTCAATCGGATGTGTTACTTGATGGCTGGTGTTTTTTTTTTTAACATTTTAAAACATATTTTACCAGGAATAGTGATCCCCCATCTCTGATATTTTTTGGTGCTTTGACACTAACTAACCAGATGCAAGTAAGGTATGCCACCCACAAAAACTGGAGTCATCATCCACCACACTTGAGATCTTTTACCACCAACATTGAGAGTTCGACCATTTTCCAAAGTCATGGGGGCACCCCTAAAGCTATTAACATTTTTCATCACTTCACCCGTCCAGGCGACGAGAGTTTCCTGCGCCGTTGTGGGGATCAACGGGAAGACCTGCTGCGACACTGGAGGTGTTAAATTACCCTCTGGTGAACATAGCGAACTGGAAAATCACCAGTTTTATATAGCGGTAAGTGGTCTATAAGCGGGCCATTTTTCATTGTTATCTTAGTTGACTGAAGGTTGTCAAACTTCTTGCAAGCATCAAACATGATTCATAGTATGGCCATAATTCACGGCTAACATTGATACTAAAGTGAAGGGCTAATACGAATGATTGATTTTTAGTATGAATGAACCATCCATTTTTGGGATACCGAATTCTTACCCATTGGTCCAATGGAGTCTTTTTTGGACCAATGGGTGCTCTGAGTCTAGAATCGTTTCGCAGCGGCCTTACTGAAAATGATGGCAGGTAAATGTGTGATAGATAGATAAATTATAGGTGATATATATCATTATGTATCTATATCTAACGTATGTAAGGGAAATTATCCTAAGAAATGCTTTATATGTGGGAAGCGACCAAACACATGTGGGTGGCCCCCCAAGGGGTCTGAAGCTTTGACCATATACAGCAACCCTTCAAGGCTCAAAAGTATGTACATGATGTAAATATGTATACTATAATTATATGATGTGTTAGCACATGATATGGGATACATGGTAATATGATATGGTATATGTATGTATATATATATATATAGATATCATCTTTGATATTTGTTTTGATTTATAACACATGATATATGATGTATGACGTACAATATATGATATCTAATTTATGACACATGATACATGATATATGATATACGATATATGATTAAATATATATAATATATGATATTTGATATATGATATGTTATATATGATATTGATATATTATCGATATATCATTTTGATATATGATATATGATTCATGATACATGATAAATGATGTATCATGCATGATACATAATACCTGATACTTGATGTATGATGTATGACATATGACGTATGATATTTGATATATGAACAATTGTAAAAAATAGTACTTTACACATGATAAGTTACAATTTTGTATACAATATTGGACGTCATAATTTATAATATAGGATATTTGACATGCATATTATTTTTGACATATGAAACATATGACACATCACATATGATATTTCGGAGAGTAGAACACACACACAATATATGTATATATATGCATACTCACATATAATATTAGCATATAATATGAAATATATAATGTACAAATGTTTGAGCAAATGTTTGCACACTTTTTCAGTTTTCTGGATCCCCGGCGGCCAGGAATGAATACCTGAAACCGGAAGACCATTGCGCCGACCTCCGTCGCGCCGTAGCAACTTGGAGAGAAAACGGCGACGTGCCACCGTGGTGTTTTGGGTGTCGGAAAATGGTGTCTTATTACCCTCTGGTAAATTAACATAGCTATTGAAAATGGCAATTTATAGTTGATTTTCCCATTAAAAATGGTGATTTTCCATAGTTTGTTAGTTTACCAGAGGGTACCCTCTGGTAAATTAACAGTTGGACCCTGAAAATCACAAATTGTTAGAGGAAACTAATCTTCCAACCCCTATCTACCAGGGTCTATGTTAATTTACTAGAGGGTATTAGATATAATTAAGCCATATAAAATACCTTCTAATTATTTAACATAGCTATGGAAAACAAACCATAGGCAGATGAGGAATATGATTATTTACGGAAAAAAAGATCAAAGGGCAACCATTGTAACAGGGGAAGGTAATGTAAACCAATGGATTTTGGGATACCCTATTTACAGACAAATTGCAGACCAGCAACTTGTATTCAGATTATTTAATTAACAACATGATACATGGGGTAGTATAATAACCCCGTGCATTGCATTTTAGCTTGGCTTGCACTTTAACACTGCCAATACGTTGCCGGCCCAGAAAACGACAAGAGGAAAAACAACGATAACGATGCTCATATATATATATATATGAAAATAGGGTATCCCCAAATTGGATTGTTAATCATTTTTCCCATTAGAACTGCCATTTTGCGGTGTTTGTATATGTATATATATATATATTATATATATATACATATACACACCCCAACTTTTTCGATATACCCACATGTAACAAGGGCCCCTATAATGAGAAAATGCCGATCCACTTTTGACGCTAAAACTTAGGGATTGACATGTGATTACCACAACATTACGAGACAAAAGGCGTCTTGATATGACTGCGACGTCAAACATCACTCCAATTGCGGTTGAATTGCAGGGGTAGGAAAACATACCGTCCCCAGACACGCGTGGGGTTCTCTCAGCACCCAGGATCCCATTGGGTCGGGATACTTGCCATCCTCGTGGGGAGCGGTAGATTTGTCCTCCCCAAACAGGACAGCTTCATGTTCCAACGACAGAATTCGTGGCTTGGGATGTTTCTAGGTCAGTGCTTGGATGAGCGTCCAAAAAAAGGCACAATTCCATTTCTCGTTGGGGCATACCGCTATGCTTGTCTCTAAGTTTCTAAGTTTCTATCCATCCACCCACCCATCCATCCATCGATCTATCTATAGAATGAACATCCAATGGTCCAAGGTACGTCCTTTTCCCCTAGTAAACAGCGTATAGAACCCAAGTTTTCAAGTCCCTGCCAGGTGATGCCGGAGGTGAAGTACCTCAGCAGCAGCAAGGCCAAGGTCCTGATGGACCTCGACGTCCGGCACTTGCAAGGCTTTGCTGAGGCGTATCCAAGGGATGGGACTTCGTCAGTGAGAAGTGGAGGTTTCCTAAGGGGGTACCCCCAAAAATCATCCATTTTAATAGGATTTCAACATTTCCATTAAGCCATCCAGCTATTGGGGGTACCCCCATTTATGGAAACCCATTTTTTTAAAAAAATAAATCCATGAAATAAAGCAGCGACTTCGGGATAGCCGATAGCCCCATTGACGGAAAGCCCCATGTACGGAGCGATTTGGCAGGAGCCTCGCATGATTGGTGTGCAAGATGATCATGGCAATCGGAACGAATGAAAGCTGGGGATTTGTCTGATCAAACATTATAATAATTATATATATATATAACTAATTCTAGAAATGTGATGTTTGATGGGAGTCAATATCCCATATATACATGAAAAGAGACCCATTTCATCATGTTTCATCCCACTCGGCTCCGATATAGGCAAACCCCCAGACACATGGCCAGTCAGAACCTGGATTTAGATGTGCCGAGCCCTTTTCACTGTATCAACCATACCAATTTAGGGTACCAGCAATTGTGACAGAGACATCTACAATTAAAAAATCAAACCTGGCAAGGGAAAATCTTACATTCACATTTTTTTTAAAAAATATCATTGACCTCCATTTACAGATGATTTTCCCACTGAAAAATTGGCCACAGGTTTGATGACCCCCAGGCTTCAATCCGCGTCCTTGTTTGACGCCGTAGGCGCTGATTCCCAAGTTGTGCCTGGAGGTCTTGTACCAAGGCGCACCGAGATGGGTCGAGTTTTGGACGATTTCCATGGGAACCGTGGATTTCATGGGAGAACACATGTGGATTTTATGGGAAACATGGAGAACCATGGAGAAACATGGGGGATTTCGTCCAATCTATGGGGAAAACTGGTGTACTATTTTCTTTGGTAAAGAAGAGTTTGCTCTTGAACATCAACATGTTATACCATGGAAACAGAGGAAATCTTCGAACTTTTCACGGGTTGAGGTGGCTGCAAGAGACCCCAATTGGTTGATGATTAGTTCAGGGGTTAAAAAACAAACTGCCCTCTATTTATTGGGGATGATCATGATCCATGAACTGGGACTTTTTGGGACCTTTTGTTCTTAACCAACCAGGATTAAATGGAAAAATTAGAGAGGTTTGAAGACTGCTCATGTATGAAGTATAACCCCTGAAGGATCTATGGTTGTGAAGTGCTACCCAGGGAACCGTTGAAAATGGTTTCAACAATTAATTAATAAGATATCTGTAAAAAAAAGTGACCAGAACTGTACCCGGAAAAAACTAGTGAAAAAACATAGTGACCAGAACTGTACCCGGGAAACAAATAGTGAAAAAACATAGTGACCAGAACTGTACCCGGAAAAAAATAGTGAAAAAAAAATAGTGACCAGAACTGTACCCGGAAAAAAATAGTGAAAAAAACATAGTGACCAGAACTGCACCCGGAAAAAAAATAGTGAACAAAAAATAGTGACCAGAACTGTACCCAGAAAAAAAAGTGAGAAAATGCAACTTGTGAGTAGGGAGAATCACAAATAGAAAAGAAAGTGTACCCTTGCGAGGAAAACAGAAAAAACGAATAAAACACATGCATTTTCCTTGTAAGGGTACAAGTGTACCTTTGCGAGGAAAACTGTCAACACGAATAAAAACACGCATTTTCCTTGTGAGGGCTTTTTACTATTTTGAAACTTGAAAAATAGTAAAAAACGTGTACTTTTACCAGGAAAACAGTCAAAACGATAAAAACAAAATCCCTTCACAAATCTATGGTTTTATTGCAACTGGAACTTGGATGCAGTTCCTAGTTCGATTTGAATGGAACTCCGCTTGAATGTCGATCCCTGCAGGTTTTCCATAGCTTCTTTGATCAATGGGTAGATCATCGAAATGGTTCATGGCTTCGCTTATTGCTCGGCGAACTTGGAATCCTGATACCACTAGCAGCACTGCTCAGACTGCTCACCTGGCCTCCAGGAAATGTCACGCGAAAAGACTTTGATCAGTTGATCTCCACCCTTCCAGAGACTTGGGCGATTTTTAATGCCCGGAAGCCACTGATGTTCGGGTGGAACAGCCCCTGCGGGGGTGCCAAATTCAATCGGTTGCAAACTATGCATCTTGCGAATGGACACTTAGGCATAAATGCTGCTGGACATTCCCAGTTCCACGGGGTTTTCGCAAGTAACTGAGATTCTCTCACAATCTCATGTAGTCACTGCTGTGCTGGGCTACTGGGTAGATCATGTGGCTTTGGATTTGCTCGAACTTCAGAGTTGAGAGAGAAACACTCATGACAGTGTGAGAGGAAACTATGCGCTCGATGATGGTTGAAATTTAATAAAATACATCGAACATTTTAGATTCTGATACCACACAATGTGGCAAACCCAACACAAAACCTACCATGACTTGGTAGAATCCCACCCACAAAAAATGGTGATTTTGGGGATGGTGGCAGCTGAGGATCTGCTGGGCCGGGATCCAGGCGTGGTGAGTGGAATGCATGCGCCACATCCGCCCTTCAAAGTCGTGGAGGCCGTAGACTGGTAGCCCTGATGCGGGTGATCATAGCTACAAAGCCAATAAGATGACTTTGGGGTTATGCTCGTACCATTGAAACCATTGGAATGGTGGAAATTTCAACCACCCAGCGGTGATTGTGACAGTTGGCTGACCCCTTTTACGGGCTCCGTGTTCAACATGCAGTCCCCATGGGATACCCAAAGCTGATCATACCATGGGATATCGACGTTGAATCCCGGAGCCCCAGTCCATGACATCTCCTGGGCTCTGCAGACGTAAGGTTTGTTGAGTGACTTTTTTGAGTATGAACAATCTCAAAGAAGTTCTTGTTTTATTGAAGATGTCTTAAAAAAAAACATGGTTTATTCAATGGTCATTTCAGGAACCGATTTATTGGAGGTACCGATTCCATATATAAGGCCTAAAATTCAGGGAATATCCCAACAAAATATGGCCCAAAAAATGGTACTAACGTACCTCCATTTTTGGATCCTGAATTCCCATTGATCTATTGAGGACACCCGAGCAGACTTGACCCGAGCATCCCCATTGGACCACAGGTGCCCAGTGGCCAGCCCATCGCCTCTTGCTGGGACGGGAAAAGATGGGATTTTGAGGGGACACTTGGAGGGAAACTATGGTTATCAAATGGTTTTGTATGATAACCATAGTTATGACATGTTATGACTAACAGGGCTAGCCATGGTTAAGCCATGGCCCTAATCGAAATAGATGGTTTACCTATTAATAGCATGGGTGGATCTTTCCATGGCAAAATGTGAATGTCATAACCAGATGCTATTAAAAGCATGGGTGGATCTTTCCATGGCTATGTTAGTCAAAAATCAGATGGTAGAGTAAGTTGTCCTCCATCATTGGTGTCCTTCACTTTTCCCCATCATCGTTGTCCCCATCATGCGCCAAGGTCTTGATCCAAGACAGCCCGGATGCGAAGAATCGCAACATTGCGGTGGAAATGTGCCCTCGAAGTTTTTTTGGCGCGACAGGATCCATGGATCCATGGCTGGTCTCTGATTGGATTTGGTTGAAGGGAATGTTGTCAAAAACCATGCTACAACCATAAGATTTTCCTGAAAAAGCAATTCTCCAAATCTAGCAGTCTTTGCCAGATGACATTCCATCTCCAAAAAAGTCCGAGATGGGTGCATTCATGAACTCAAACCTCCAACATTCTCGTTCTTCACAGGAAGCAGGTTGAACGCCTGGGAGGTACTGGCAGTTGGGTCGTCCCAGCCTTGCTCTGGAGTCCAGAGAGACGGCAAAGGCTTGATGAACAACAGTGATTGGTTCATGTTGGTCTTTCATGGCTCCTCCAAGAATGGAGTTGCAGAATGCAACACTGAATTCTGGCAACCGATTTTTTTTGGGGATGTGAATGACGTATTTTGAGCCCCTAGCAGTTATGATTGTCGGTTCATATTTGCATCAAACTCTAAATATTATGGTGTATACCCTCTGGTAAACCAACATAACTATGGAAAATCACCGTTTTCAATGGGAACATCCACTATAAGTGGCCATTTTCAATAGCTATGTTAGTTTACCAGAGGGTACACACAATTCTTAATCATTGGCATCATTGGAGCTGTAAACCAACTTACCTATCTACTAGGGTGTGCATCCCAGTAAGTGCGTAATATCCATATTCATATTATGAAACACCAGTTATCCAGGTAACAAACCACTAACTCATGATATTCCCATGACATACTCACCACATATCCCATTATTGTCGGGTAAATCATTATTGCTGGTTATCAACCCTTTATATCCAACTATTTATACTGTTATCGTTATCACTATGATGATTATTGCTTTGATATGTACAATGTAAGGGGAGATCTTATCATATTGGATATCATTATACATCATTATTGTTATCATATTATCATATTTACCATTCTCATTACTAATAACGATTAGATAGTGGATAACTTATGTATCAACTATGATAACTATGATGATTATCTTATGGGATAATTGTCCCCCATGTCCCGACATCACCTTGGGTGACCATGGCCTCGTAGAGGCGCGTTTTTAGAGCGCCGAACGTGCCCAGGTGGAGCTGCTTTCGGCCATTTTGACGGAGCCGTTGTTCGATCAGCTCCGCACCAAGCAGCAGCTGGGCTACGTGGTGCCATGGCAGCGATGGCAGCGATGGCAGGTGGAGGTGGAGAATCCCACCATGACCATTTTGGAAAAATAGGGATTTGCCATAGATGACCATATACTGCTTGGTGGTTGGAACATGGCTTTTATTTTTCCATATATTGGGAATAATCATTCTATCTGACTAATATTTTTCAGAGGGGGTTTGACACCACCAATTAGTAGAAGTTTTTGGAAAAATGGAATGATTAAGATATTTACTGATTTTGGGGTTTTCGTTTTTTTTTTGACTTATAACCCTACTAGTGTCATTAGTAGTGCAACCGTGACCCAAGATTTTACTGGTCAACTAGTTAACCCAGCATTTTTGATGATAAAATTGCCTAACGTAAATCATCATTTTTCATGGTGAAACTCAGTAATTAAGCTCCCTCCAATCTCAGCTGATTCACACCCATCTCGTGCCTGCGTTGCACAGGCCAGTTGTGGTGCGCGGTGGACGCACCACGTGCAGGGCTTCTCGGTTTGGCTCATGTGGCTCGGCGCCATAAACCACCCCCCAGTCATCACCATTCTTTATGGGTTCCACAATCCCCAAATGGTAGGTTTATGGTTTATGGTTTATTCGGTTTACCACATGATATATATATAGTTTTCGTTTTGAGGCCCCTGAAGCATTATTTGCTTTACGCATGGGGGTTTTCTGTAATGCTGTCGGCAAAAATGGCATCCGTTTTCCCTCATTGATATTGAACACCCCATGCCCTTCGTCCTGGATCTAGCCATGAAAGTCATGAAACGAGCCAGTCCCCGGATGGGTTGGAAAAGACTTGGAGCTGCTGTTTGGCCAATTTGAATGATGGCAAAGACAAGAAATGAGCTCAAAAATAGCTGTAATATATCCAACCACATTCCAGTTTAGCTTGCTTACTGTTGATTTTATTGCCATGCAACAATTTCAAGTAAATCGACTAGACAAATAAACATGTGAACACACGCAGTTGAATACATAGCCCCAAAATCATTATGGGTTTGTTTCAAAATATGGTACAGTCCCATTTTTGCTAGACCCATCTAGACCCAAGACCATATTGTATGTTTGTTGTATATGTATACGTATGTATATGTATATGTATATGTATATGTATATGTATATGTATATGTGTATATGTATATATGTATATATGTATGTATGTATATATGTATATATGTATATATGTATATATGTATATATGTATATGTATATATGTATATATGTATATGTATATATGTATATATGTATATATGTATATATGTATATATGTATATATGTATATATGTATATATGTATATATGTATATATGTATATATGTATATAT
>Ga0126342_10021260_pt1 | contig 10832 bp, 9 predicted proteins | sample Cyp1metagenome_FD_92528 | JGI IMG/M metagenome (GOLD analysis project Ga0126342, IMG submission 92528) | Coral microbial communities from Lord Howe Island, Old Settlement Bay, Australia - Cyphastrea 1 metagenome | ecosystem: Host-associated > Invertebrates > Cnidaria > Coral ... | reverse complement strand
TGCATCCTCGTTGGGACGAACAATGCCGCGACACGATGATGACAGTCCCTCCGCAACTCACCTCTTCCCTTCCTTCTTTCTCCTACCCCGCTAGCTTTCGTCATCTACCCCCGGCCTCAAGTTGTCAACTGTGCGTCTCAATTCCATTGGTTTTATTGTCCATGTTTTTCTGTGCGCTGGCCATCAAATATGGACATTTCATCCCCAGGCCCCAGAAAAGTATTCAATTTTTGGTGGGTCATTTCACAAAGCGACAGTGGGGCCATGGTTTTGGCACATGAAAGCGGTCTTTTGTTCTGCGCCAAGGTTTGGTCACATCTGTGCCAAGGTTTTGCCAGTCAGAGACATCAGAAACGTAGTTGGAAGTTGATAGAGAAAAAAACAACGTACTTGGGAGATGTCTTACAAGGGATGCCAAACTACTTGGAAGCTGATAGAGAAGATAACAACGTAGTTGGATGGTAACATAGTTGGAAGTTGATAGAAACGATAACAACGTAGCTGCACTAAATCTGACCAGAGATGATAACGTAGTTGGAAGTTGATAAAAAAAATAACACCATAGTTGCACGAAGTCGGACCAGAGATGATATTGTAATTGGAAGTTGAGAGGGAAGATAACAACGTACTTGGAAGATGTCTTACAAGGGATGCTAACGTAGTTGGAAGCTTATAGAGGAGATAACAACGTAGTTGGATGCTAACGTAGTTGGAAGTCAATAACGTAGTTGAAAATTCACGTTAATACCCCACCCCACCCCACCCCACCCCACCCTACCCCGTGCAAGATGTTAGAGAAACCAAAAACGTAGTTCTGAAAGTTCTTACTACAAGGATGTATAAACCTCACCCCACCCCACTCCACCCCAAGAGGTTAGACAATTAGAAATAGTTACAACTACACGTTCGGTTGTCCACCCGTAGGCTTACTGAACCAAATATATATATATATATTTTTATTTATATATATAATATATGAACAGATGAAAAAATTGGATTTCGGGGTAGCCCTAAGTTTTGGACAACCCTTCCAACTATGTTTCCACATGATGCGATGATTTTTTTGAATTTTTCGTCCGATAATTCGATAGAAAGGACGGAAACGGATCATCGTCCGCACCCAGCAGTCGCACTGGTTGTGCCTCAGCAGAAATGGCGTCGCCGATGAAGAGATATTGAAGTTGTCCGAAAAACAAGAAACTAATTAATAAACAAATGGCAAATAATCATCAATCAATCAAATCGAAAACATGCACAAACTATATCAAAACAATATCAAAACAATATCAAAAACAATATCAGACAATCTCACAGCCAGTTGGATCTTCCAATCGCTTCTGCGCAGTTGGCACCTTGGTGGCTCCATGTTGCGCAGGTCCTTCTTCAGAATTCGCAAGTGCAGGAAACCACCCAGGATTCAGATAGGGATAGGCTGGGATAGGTGGGTTACACCGCTTGCATCTTGGGGACATCTTGGGGTAAGGCTGCTTTGATGTACAGTTTTGATCAGTTTTGGCCAGAGATCTGATCTAGGTTCGCCAACAAGCTATGGGAGTGTAACATCCTTCAACCATCAAACCCTTGGTCAACATTCAACATCAGTGGTTTGGTCGACGAGTGGTGGGTCACTTTTTTCGCCATACATGCAGAAGAGACAATGTTTCACAAACAACAAATTCCACTGATCTCTTGCAACCAGGAGTCCGAAGGTTGCCAACCTTGATCGCATCGACAGTACCAAGAGTGGCGCAACTGAGAAATCTGTGACCTTGGAGATGCTTGGTTATAGGGAGAGTATATCGAAGCCATGGAAAATGGATCAAGATGGACTTGTAACCTGGAGGGTTCCCAACTTCAAGGGACGACATTTAACATATAGTTACCTTGTGCATCCAAACCCCTAAAATACCTCGGTCATGAGGGTAAACCCTGATTATACCCCCTACTATTCAGAAGATAAAACTGCGTTTTCTCGGGTAAAACCTAGGTTAAAGGTAAAACCCAGCTGTTTCCTTTCCAGTGGTGGCGCCAAAAACATGTCGCTTATCCGCTAGAACAACATCCAAAGAGATTGTGCGTTGAAGGAGTTCATAGCGGTCTAATTAGTTGCATTTTTTCAACTTTGCAGGGGAAACCACAGTTGAAGGCCTTCCGAAACACCAACGCGTGAGTTGCCCGTGATTGCCCGTGATTTTGCCGTGCAAAGCCGTGATTTAAATCATGGGTTTGGTACCCTAAGTTGCATCCCAAGTTATTTAGGGACTCAAATGCGAAATCATGTTACCTGCTGTACTGGAAGCATAGCTGTGGAAAATGCCCATTTCTTGCTGACTTACCTTTTAGAACTGGTGACTTTCCATCACAAACTGTTTAATTTCTAGAGGGTTAAGATATGTTAAGATTCGCCATTACCCATAGGATCCATGGTGCTGCTATATATGGTAACATGGATGCCATCAATATACCCCCTTTATGTTAGCCTATGTACCATACATGGATCCTATGGGTTATGATCGGTGGTTAAGAGTTGCCTGGTTAAGATCCCCCAGGAACGCGGTGCATATCTCACTGTCGCATCGGGTGGAGATCCCGGTGACTTTCGCCCAGACAGGGCATCCCTTCCTGGACACGCGGCCCATGAGTCATCCCAAGGACTCACCGTGATCCAAAACTTCACAGAAATGATTGGTGTGTAAACTGTCAAGAATTGGATGGGGGAAAAAGACATTTCATTGTTTTTTTTTCGGAATAGTTTGTGGGATTCATTTGATTCAGTTGGGGTTTAGTTGTTTATTGTTTGTTTATATCACGCTCAGATGTAAGTCTATATATCTAATGGTCCAATAATTAGATATCCTAGATATCCTTTTGGGGTATGGCTTTTGAATTGCCCCCCACCAATGGTACAGTTGAGATTATTTGGCTATGGTTTACCATCGAGTTTGCCACAAGACATCATACCATGACATTCCAATGGTTCAAATTTCTCCAAGTTGGCGTGGGGTTGTTGAACTTATATCACCAGGTTGGGAGGTACAATTCACAGAATTGGATGATGGGAAAATTTACAGGAACCCCTATATTTGGTAAAAACCATGGTTTCCTGTAGATTTTCCTTTAAACCAATCCATTGAACAATAGGTTCGCTCACATTGTCCAAGTTGAGCGCCAGTTGAAACCCTTGGTTTCCCCGGAAAAAGGACTCGTGGCTGATGAATACGGCCGCTGCGCGCGCCGTGCAAGCAGCGCATGAACTCATCGAAAAGGTGTCCTCGCCGATGAAACCGGAGGAGATGAACAGCCTCAACACAGCAAGTGGGATATAGTGGGATGCTAGAACCCAGGTTTTATGTAGCATTGGGTACTTGGGATATCTTGGGAGTGTATTTACCAAGCTCTGTTTCCGCAATGGGCTGCTTGTCTAATTTTTATATAATCTTTTATCATCTGGGTATATACTCGTTGGCCAGGATCAAACTTGAGTTATTCCATGGCAGTCATTCTTAGCAGTTCACTGCGTCATTCTCTGCGTCTAGGAGGTCTCTAGCAAGAAGAAGCAGTTGGTGCAGCCACTGACCAGACATCATTTGCCGCTCGGCTAGGGCGATGGTGAATAGTGTTGGCCAGCATATTTTTGTGGCGGTGTGGCTTCGTTCCGAAACTCCCCGTCAAAACTCAACATGTTCGCTCGACGAGACCTCAAAATGCACGGTAGATGGCATTGAAAGTTTGCTTTTTGGGCAAATTTTCAATGATATCATACTTGCACTTTGACCTTACCAAATATTCTGAGGGAAGTGAAGTTTGGAGCCGCTTCAAACTTTCGTGGGTGATATCAGGACAAATTAGAAAACCCAGCTTCTGCCATGAGAAAATTACAATGGATACAAAAGACACTTCATGATGCACCACCTTTGATTATATACGATGTGTATTCAGTCACGTGTCACGAGGCCTGCATTTTTTCCACAAGAAGTGTAGGCTTGGCCCAAGATGCATTCATTGTTAATATACCTTTTGCCTCATGCTTTCCATAAGCCGTGTGTTTTTCTGAGGCTTCTACTGACACCAGAGGGGAAGCCCGAGGTACAGTGGGTACAGTGGGTACAGTGGGTACAGTGGGTACAGTGGGTACAGTTTGCTTCCCCAGTTGCTTCCCCGCTTTGCTCAGTAAATCCATGGGATGAATCCTTCACTGATCCTTCACTGGTGCCCCAAGCATCGTCCAATTGATGGCATCGGATAACTTGTTGCTCCCATCCCCTTCTCAATATCCCCTTGTCTAATCTCGTCTATACCTATTGAATCCTATTGACTTAGTGATACCCCTTGTATCTATACCCAAGATGAATAGATATCTTGAGTGGTGTTTTCTTTTTAATGTTATTTGATGAGATTAAGGATTCTACCAGGGTTAGGCCTGGTCCTGGTGATCGAATTCAGGAGCGTTTAATTGAGACTTCCATGGGCCATTTATGCACCTCGGCTTCGGCGCGAATTCAAAAACAGGCGGTCGAATCCAGCCGGGCAACGCAGTTAACACACTTCCAACATCTACAAAATGATGATGAGAAGGTGATAGAAGGTGAATGAGGATGAGGATTCAACAGGATGTGTCATCAGATATGGTCATTTTCTGGCACACCTCATCTCGTTCCTCTGTCTAACATGGGTTGAGGGGCTGGCATTCAAACCACCATCCAAGCTCCAAGCATCAACCAGCTTCATGGTCCCGTGATGTCCGATAGAATTTTCGTCCACAGCCCAGTCAAGGCATCAACTTCCCTTACACCTTGATCAGAGTGGCGCCACTGCACCTTCCGATGTTCCTGCTCCTTGGTGACATGGGCAGTACCTCAGTACCTGTCTGGTGCCACAGTTAAGTTCAACGGACCATTTTCATGAACTTATATAATTATGGGATATTATGGGCTAGCCAACAGCATGGTTTCCTGCATTCTTTTGCTTTGGTTAAACCTGTGACAGGCAACCTATGCCACAACCCTTCCAATTCGATTAATTCGTGACACCTGAAACTCAGCCAGCTATCCATATAGCATTCCCCAAAAATGCTTGGGCTTATGCAACATGTTTTTTTTCTCATAGAAGGCCCATTTGACATCAATTTGATGGGTCCATTGATGCTCCATGTCCCGGTACCCAGGTGGCTGCTGGCGGCAGTGCTCTTTGTGATTGTGTTGCTGTCGACCTTCGAATTAGAAGCAAGATTTGCGCTGGTTGCTGCCATCATTAGCACCTTGACTTCAGTTATATAATTATTGCCCGGTGGAATTTGGACCAGTTCCGAGTGTTCTGAGCTATGGCGATTTGAGTTTCCCAAGCACATGACAATTGTGCTGTGCATTCAGCATCAAGCCAGTACCACTCATTACTATTACCCTCTGGTAATTTAACGTAACTATGGAAAATCACCATGTTTAATTAGTAAATCCACTATAAATGGCCATTTTCAATTAGCTATGTTAAATTACCAGAGGGTACCATTCTATCAGTCTGGTGGGGGTGAACACAGTTTTGCATCGTTTCTTCCGGTCTTGGCAGATGATTTCATTGCAGCACATGGGTAGCAGAACGAACATCATCCATATCATCCATGTCAATCGTTTAACAATGCAACATATATATATAATAACATAATAATACATAGTAATTTCATGTAATTACATAATATATAACTCTTATAATTATAATCATATAAAGTGGATATATATATATAGAACGACGTTTTATATTCCCAAGAAACGGGTATAATTACATATTATAATCATATTATATAACTATGTGATATAACTTATAACTATGATATTCATAGAAAGCACCGAGGGTCGCTGCAGACCAAGGTTTCGTCCTTGCGCTTTTGGTGACCTTTGTCCAGTGGCGATTGACGCCTCCCACTCTGAGGCAGCACAAGCTCAAGGTGCGGGCGATGAATCAACGGCTACGGCTATGGAGGTTTCCATAGCTGGATGGTTGAAAAAATAGAAGATCCATGAAGATCCATCTATAAATGATTGTAAATGGATGATTTGAGATATTTGAGGGTATGCCCATGACTTGGGAAACTTGGGAAACCTCCATATAAGGGTTTTAGTCGAATCTGCCACTAGGAGAGAGCGCTTCGGAGCTACAATGGGTATTTGTGTCCATAAAATAGCATAAAATGGGAAGCAAGGGCAAGGGAGCTACAAAGAGTTTCGGACCACATGACTGTGGTTTCGGAATGTTTCAGACATGTATTTTAGGATGATCCCAAAGACCTCTCTTTTTCCTGGTTTGGCTTCCCAGCAGACGTCCGAGTGGGAGTCCACCAGGGAAATTGTGCCAGCCCTAATGAAGATCAAATTCAGCAACGTATACTTCCCTCTTCCATCCTCCTAGAAAATACGTCGAATGAATAGATCTAATCTCACTTCCTCGCCGATGCTATGGCAGGATGACCTGATGGCGATGTAAAGAGAGAGAGAGAGAGAGACATGGACCCAATACTAAACCATGAGTTTGAGCGGAGGTATTTAAGATGGATTACTCATGATTACTCAATAAACACATATATAATTAATGATACATACATATACACACACACATATATATATATATATATATATCAATATGAATGGCCTCTTCCCAGTGGTTGGTTGACCAACCAGAGAGCACTGCCACGATTTTGTTCCTGCCAGGAACATGGCAAAGACTTAGAACGGGTAGCCTGGCACTGCGGCTTGCGCGGCTGGTCGTGTAGTTGATTTTGTGTAGGTGACGTGACCCGTTTTTTTTTTTTTTTAACCGTAATTTATAATTTTATAATGTATAACAATGTACAATAAAACATGATAATCATAATATTCAATAAATAATTATATATATATAATTATATATATATATAGATGCCTCAAACACATGGGCTATTAAAATGATCTTCATATTACCAAGCTAAGCTAAGCGATGCCAGATGCCAGCTCTTGCGGTTGGAGATGTTGGAGATGACGAATTTCGCCAGGATGATGATGTCAATGATATATATAAAATAAAGCCAGTCAGGCACCCCAAAAAAAAAACATAGGAGCCATCCCGGAGCTCTCAGCAAAAAATTGGTGTCTCAAACCAAAAAAGGGACCCTAAATAATTTCAGGTCGATCAGTTATTTTTTGCTTGAAACTACCCGCAGGGTGGTCACACCATTTTTTCCAGAGGCTATGAGCCACATTATGTCAAAATGAGACATGATTCGACAACCCCAAAATATAAATGTCCTAGTTTAGGGGAGACCATTCTGCCCCTGTTTATTGGGGTGAAAAACCATGGTTTTGGGGTGAAAAACCATGGTTTCAGTTGCAACCATTGATTTTTCATGATTTTCCCAACAAGAACTATCCATTGAACATGTGGTCACTAACTTAATACACAGGTACATGGTCATAAATTGTCATAGATTAGGGCGTTATTCATATTTATTCCAACTAATGCGGAGTGAGGCCAACCCCATGCCTCAGAAGTGTGAACGCGGGCCTGGGCGCGCAGTGCAAGCGGGGCAGTGCCTTGGAGAAAGCCCTGAATTGAATGGGGGCTTCACCATGGGGGTTGATGGGGTTTTAACATGTTTTAACCATCAGAATGTGGTGAGTTTTTCTGATTTTGGGAGTTTAGACTGCCACGCTTCTTTGCCATCTAATACGGCTTCTCACCCAAGCGGCTTTGGTGGAAGAGATGGGAGACGCACAACACCTTGGCCCTGTCCTAGTCAATGTGTGAGGGGTCACACGTGTAGATAGAAATGGTGCTGAATTAGGCTGAATTGAAGATTTTTCCATGATTTTCCCATTTTCATCATGGAAACAATCTTTCTCTGCGATATGGAGATATGGAGGTTATGGCGCTTCTTCCTGGCCTTTGAGACGCTGATACGTGTCTTGGGATGTGACATTCATGGAGTTCATTTTTGAGGGAAAACTGGCAGGAAACTATTTAACTATTTACATGTTTTTGCGCTCCAAAAGTGCGAAAAACATTGAAAAAGGAGGTTTCCTGAATTTACTGAGAGTGGTTTCTCTTTAACCAAATCTGAGAATGTTACTTGTATCATGGGTCTGGTTTATATATTTCATGCTTGATGGATGTTCATGGTTTCATGTTTGTTCACAATGTTTTAGTTATATATTTCGTTCTTCCCTGGTACAGTGTACACACACATATATATATACGTATATACATATTATATGTATATATATATTATATTGTATATTATATTATAAATTATATATAATATATACTTTTTTAAATTATATGTTATATATTATATATAATATATTTTTTATATTGTATATGTATGATATGTAGATTTCATATTTCTCATAAAGCTTTATTAATCCAGTTGGCCCTTGAGCATCCAGCATCGATGAGGTCAGCAGAGGAGCATGTACTACGCCTCTCAGCGATGGCAAGATGACTTTGGCTTGGTGAACCCTTTGGTAAACGAACATAGCTATGGAACATCAGCTATTTGTGTTTAGGGTCAACCATCAAATTTTGGACCACTTTCATCCATCTTCCATGGCTATGTTAGTTTACGGGAGGGAATGTTATTCTATATTGTATTCTATTATTTTCTACTATGTGTTTATATTTATTGTTATGAATATCGTATCATGGGAGTAGTGTGGCTACTGCATTTTTTAACATATAGATACACTATATAGGGGCTTTGACTAACATTGGGATGGGTCAAACCATCCCATATGATGAACGGGTGGATGAAATATCCATGACCACCAGCTGGCTACCTTGTGAACAGCAGGGATCGGGGATCATCAATGCCCTTTGCTTGGGGTGTGTGAGTCATAATTGGGGTGATGATCATTATTGAGTGAGTGCGGATATATACACCATACACAAACATGAGTTTACTTTCGTACATGTTGGTGGAATGCTCTTTATTTCTACACCGTCGCGTTGTGTCACCTTCGTGACAGTGGACCAGCATGCCACAAGCAACCGATGTAGTAAGATCTGTCTAAACTGCATGGGTCAAAATCCAAGATGTCCAAAATTTGATCGTTTAAATTCAATATGTTCTAATGGTATCTAATGGTGAGATATGCATGGGATCTGAATATTTTCAGAAAAACCATGAACAAGCTGCCAATTTGTGAGCCACTGGTCCCCCCAAGTCTGACCTTCAGCTAGGTGGTTTCCAATTTGCTGATGCCTTTGACCACAAAGCGGCGCTTGTCCTACGCTGAGCTGGTAGGCAGGGATCCGCCTGAATTCTTATGGATATATAAGGCAAGAAATTTGGCAGGAACCCTGCCATTTGGTAACCAGGCTTCCCTGAGCCAACCTGTTCCACAAAATTTAAAGCATGTCTTCTATGCTAAAAAAAACATTAAAAAAAAACCCAGGTAAGTTTCAACCCGTATCATCCCACTGAATGAAGACAGGCGTGCAGGGTTTCAATCCAAATCAACCAATTTCGTGACTTCAGTGGTAAAAGATGGTAAAATGCCAGGTTTTCAAGCCTCAAAACCTTCAAACCAAACCGCTGGAAGGTCCACATCAAGTCATGTGGTTTGTGTCGCATTTCTGGGGCACCTCATTCCGTCACTTCGTGCAATCGGTGCGGAAACATGCGGAGAGCGTGGCGCCCTACTCGTTCTTCGGCTGAAGCAAGGGGCTGCGCTGGGGGTTCAGCCACTACGACGATCATTATTTTTCAAACATGTTCATTGCATTATATTTAATACATCTATAGATATAGAATGATATAGATAATAAATGACAATAGATCGATCAATGCATGGTGGGAGGATAGATAGCTACGAACACATAGTACGAGATGATTTCACCTGAAATAATGACAATAGTTTCGGATCATTCAATATAGTCGGGTATATGTGGCCTCAACCAGGCCAGGTTCCGCAGATTGGGTGGAAGGAATGGGGTATCAGCATCATGATTGGGTCATCTGGCTCTGTTTCTGTTTGTTTCTATAATCCCTTCCGAAACCATCGTGTTTCTGGAATGGATTTGTTGGGATAGATTTCATATCACCAATTTCCCTCACTGGATCCCTCTGGTGACATGGCAATGGACTATAAGGCCATTTTGTATCGAATCTTCCTTCTCCTGAACTGTCCCTCAGTACATTTTGTGAATCTGGGGCGGGTATTATTCCATGATATTCCATGTAGTTCAAGGATGTCCACATTTTTTCACAATATTCACTATGATACAGTTGGTTATTCCATGTAGTTCCATCAAATATCCATTAGTATTTTCAGCACGATACAGTTGGATCAGTGGCGACCACGACACGTCGTGACACGTCATCGGATTTTTGAGGCAATTGCCGTGGTCATCGGCAGCCTATTGGATTTGCAGCTTCAGTACTTTGGCGAAATCCCGGGAAATCCACAGCTTGGGCAGACATCATCCATTTGGGACATGAGACTGTCTATGTTTGTCTACTGTAGGCAGGCTACGCCATCATATATATATATATATATTAACTATATTACACCATACACATATACATACATATAGTATGCTGTAAGAAGACGCCGAGTATTCAATATTAATATTTGATCATATTTGTAGGTTTAGAAAAAATAAACTGAATTTGACTTGTTTGATCTCAGTTGCTTGATTCTGTTGCTTTGGTTGCTTCCTGGCTGGACTATTTCTGGGGCGATGTCTATTACCTTTCGTGAGTGAAGAATCTGCAACTTTCAGAAAAATAAGAAAAAATAAGTGTGCACAAGTGTGCCCTCAGTAGTTTATGTGTTTTGGGGCACCTAATGACGCAAATCAGTGCAGTT
>Ga0126342_10021259_pt1 | contig 10832 bp, 4 predicted proteins | sample Cyp1metagenome_FD_92528 | JGI IMG/M metagenome (GOLD analysis project Ga0126342, IMG submission 92528) | Coral microbial communities from Lord Howe Island, Old Settlement Bay, Australia - Cyphastrea 1 metagenome | ecosystem: Host-associated > Invertebrates > Cnidaria > Coral ... | reverse complement strand
TTTCTTTTTGGAGGGCTTACGCTGTGAACATAAGCTATGATAGGTTTAGTCTTCGTGTCGTATCTGTTCGTTGGTTTAGCATTAACGGCAATGTTTGAAGAAGATGACTTTGGATTTTCCTCAAAGCATCTGTTCGCTGGTTTGGCATTAATGGCAACGTCTGGGGAGGACTCTGGATGTTGTTGAAGTGATTTTCCGGTTTCGAATGCGGACTTTTGGATGACTGAGCGGGCTGTTGTTTTTGAAACTGTTTTTCTCTGGTCCTTGCTACTTCTGACTTTCCCAGACATATTGTTACAGATACGTATTCAGTCCGAACTGACACGTTGCATAACTTGGTATTTATACCAACAACACGGATCGAAAATTGCAAACGCTGATTGGCTAAAATTCTCGCTTTATTATTGGCTAGTTAGACTGATTGTTTCCTATGTTGTCCGTTGAAAGCGTGACTTCGACAAAACAAACGGGAGTATGGGGCAACACAGTACAATTACACGAATTTTTCAAAACGTGTACTGTACGTATAAAGTTCTGAGAAGTCAGTGTTACAAAAACAATTGTTTTAAAAGAACAATGTTTCTTTTACATACCCTCTATTTCGCGCGCTTAAATGTATTTGTTGCATGTAAACTGCGCTTCGTAGTTTCAAATCGCACGCAATCTTTGAGGAGGTCCAGGTCGCTTGTGTCTTAGCCACCTTTAATATCTTTTGTAAAATTGAGTTGGCTTTGAAATCATTTCAGATAAATTTTTTTTAACTTAACAAAAAGTTGAATACTGATATGCTGATCATTATTCAATGGTAATCATGTAAGGCACGCAATGCAAGGAGGAGCAATGACTTGTCACTGTAATGAGGAGAAAGCCATTTCCGTAAGTATCAGATAGACGACCGCGATAATTCTTTTTTTTTGTTTCAGTTTAGATCATGTGATAGTATCTTTAAGATTATTTGAAGCTGCTGTAAATTATGCGTTGACATATTTTTATTTGCTTTAAAGGGGTAAGAAGGGAGGTGAGGTTAAAGCAGGGAGACTAAAGCAGAGGCCACTTAAATTTAATTCACATTCATGCATTCAGTCATCTAATCATGAGCTAAGGACAGCTTTCAGTTATGTTCTTGTTGAATTAAGTGTGCATGAAAGAATGTGAATTGGTTAAAATGGGTCACTCTTTAGGGCTCTAGGATTGCAAGGTTAGATGGTTACTTTTTAACTGCATGGTATTTATTAAGTAATGAAAGACATTGAGATGCTTTCGTGACAAAATTGGCAGTTTATTTTAATGTATAATTCTAACAAAGTGTTTGTTACTGTAGTTTCATAGAGTCAAAATGAATATGGTTTGCAACTGTACTAGCCAGTCTGGAAAGATGCCATGACTGTGTAATAATGTATCTTGATTGCTTCTTTTTATGAGACAGCTGACAGTGCTAGATAAGTCCAGTCATTCCAAAAGCAGAAAATCATCAATATATGATAACAAACATGGTACAAGCAGCAGAATTCAGGTTGTAAAGTTGATGTGGCCAAGCATAACTGTTACCCATGAACTGTGGATTGAAGAGTTGCCTCATTGGTAATTAAATCAGGAGATATTCGGTACAGATTTCCTTTTAGTGGAGAGTGTTACTGTTAGATGGTATTTCCCCTGATTTGTTTGAATATATAAGCTGAGAACAACTGTGAAGAATCGCAGACCAATAAATTGTAATCAACTCCAGTGTTATGGGCACTATCACTTGACAGTGGTTCTTTACGGTGCAGATACTAATTCTGAAGCAAGTACATGTAGAACAACATCATATGGTAGCAAGTGGAAACTTTCAATGGTGTATCTTGTATGTTTTTCTAAAATAGAATAAAAGTGGGAGTCAATAAGTTTCAAAACATATTAATTGATTATCATACGAAAATATTAAATGTTTTAAACATCATTATACAAGAGATACTACTTTATGATTAATTTCTTCACATAATAATAGTTTACACTGGATGTCAACATTAATCATTATCATCACACATGTTCTGTACTGCTGTGAGAGAGCCAGAACAAGAAACAACCATTTCTACTTACCTAATAGGTACAGTTGCAGAATGGAGGGTTTGTGACCCAAAGGGCACATGGAATTTATAAGGGACCCTTACATGTATTTATGTGGACACTGACAGTTAGTGATCTAGAACTCTAACAATGAAATTCACATTTAATTAAATAAAATTATTCTGAATTCAGTTATTCTTTTTAAACAGATTTAAAATTGTTCTGACTACCTTATATAATTAACAGTCACAACTGTCTAAGAAAACGAGTGCACTTTGTTATGGACACAGAAGTATGTCTCTAGAACACTAGCTTGGACAGTTGATTCATTAAAATTTGCATAAATGGGATTGATTGTAGTGCTGTTATCAGTGGTGAATTGTAAAATATATTGTATGTGTCTATATGACACAATCATTTGTTGGTATAAACTATTCTTTAGCACATCATTATTACTCAGTGTTACATACACATGTGTTCTAGTACAGTCTATTCTTTTCTGACAGACATTTATACTGAGATGTTACTGTTATCAGCTTGCAAAAGGGTTATAAATTTCCTCTTATTAATTTAAACATCTTTAAACAGTGGCCTGTTAATGTGATTTGTTATTAGTTTATTTATTCGTATCAATTTTGTGCTTGACACTATGGCAATAATGCATAAACATATAAAATGATGATCATTCCTGTTAATCAATCTGCCTAAACCATTTTTAAGTGTTGCTGACTACACTGTATGTTTAACAACAAACAGATGTCACAAGAAAAAAAGAAAAAGTAAAACAATGTCTTCTATACAAACTTGTACATGTGCATAAGAAATAACATATTATCTGTTTGTCTGAAATGGGTAGAATTTATCTCTACAGAATAAAAAACGTACTAACTAACACGACAGTTTGTTGTAATTTTATTGTCACATGATTGTACATTATTTACAAAGATGTCAAGGACATAAAGATTGGTTTATGATCACTGTAGTAAGACTCTAGTGTACCTGCTGATTGCAGAAGGTGTGGTATATTTGTGTAAATGTGATCTATCTGTGTGCGGTAGTCAGTAGTATACTGGTTGATCAGCTGTGTGTATCCTTTGTTTGTGATTAGAAATGCTTTAAGAGCTTTTTGTTCTGTACCGTCCTGCATCAGGTTAATGTTGAAATCTCCAAGTAGTACAGTAGGAATTGTAGGTTTCATCAATACTGAGTTATGAAGATGAGTAAGGGCTTCAATAAATTGTGAAATTCTAACACTTTTTGAGCGGTAGATACCTACAATGTGGAAATTTGGAACTGGATGGCTGACAACTGTTACAGTAATTTCTACATCATTAGTATTAAACCTGTATGGAATTTCAGTACAGTTCAAATCATTTTTAATGTACACAGCAGTTCCATAGGAAGTTCTGATATTAGACTGATTGAAGTCATTTCTGTAAAGACTAAATCCAGGGAGCTCATATGTGTCATTTCTATCTGACAAGCAAAGTTTTGTTTCAACAAAAATGTTAACATCAGCTTTTTGAATGTTGTAATCAGTTCGAACATCATGAATGTGTAAGTGGAGAGATCTAACATTCTGAAACAATACTGTTTTTGTTTGGGGTGAATCTATATTTACCTGCAAGACTGCTAAAGGCTTGAGGATTGCCTCTGTTCTCAGTCTATTCATTTCATTTTTAACTTTCTCACTGACCTTAATTTTTTTCTCATTCAAATTGAGAACATGTCGTGAACAACTGTTTCGAACTCGGCTCAGGCCGACATAATGCATGTGCTCTCTTGTTGATATTGGAAAATCAACAACTGCTTCATTTAGTGTATCCCCTTGACAACGGTGAATAGTTTTGGCAGCAGCAGGTCTAAGTGGAAACTGACGTCGAAGAATTTGTATTTTGGTTTTTTTATTAATTTGGAACTGTTTTGTAACTTCCAAAATTGGTATCCAGTTTTTATTTATGCCCGTGTTGTACAAATGTGCACGTTCTTTGCACCATTTTCTGCCTATTTCAAGATGTGGAAATGATACCCAAATAATACTTGGTCTGGTTGAATTATCAACTCTATAGTCTATTTTCTCTACCATACACTCTGCACCATTTGTTAGCCCATCAGTTACATCAATATTGGTTGTAAGGTCATACTTTGCCTCAGTTGCAACCGATACTAATGAATACAAACCCATTGTCTTCTTTGCATCATCTGGGATTTTATTTTTTATTTGTTTTTTTGAGATCGTCTGATATATCCCCTATTATAATGTCCACAGCATTTATCTGAGCTTTGTCAGTTTCAGATAGAGTATACAGAGCATTATTGTGGGCATCTACTGATGCATTTGTAGTAAATAAATGTGTCATGTTGATTGGATAATTATCATTTTCTGGTGTTACATTCAGGAGTCGTTGTTTTAAAATGGCTATATCATCATCAGCATGTTTTCCCTCTCTCAAGCGATTAAGTAGCTCTGCAAATTGCTTGTCATCTTTTTGTCTCATTATTTGCGTCAATTCGAACAGGGTGAAGTATTCTGTCCAGATGTTCGTTGCGAAAGCATTGTAGCCATATTGACAATTTTCAAATATCCACTTATCAAAAACTGGTTTTAACTGGAAAAGATCTCCAACAGTTATCACATTTATTCCACCAAATGGCTCATTGGTTCCCATTATTTGTTGCAATCTTAAATTCAAAAAGTTGAACATAGCACTTCCAACCATAGAGATCTCATCAATAAATATAACGTTAAGTTTCTTCAGTTGGGTTCTAACAGTGTTTAGTCTGTCACTATCCAGTGCACAATATTCAAAACCTCTATTGGCAGGTATTGTAAAAGCAGAGTGTAGTGTATTACCTTTTATGTTGAATGCTGCTTTACCAGTGGGGGCTGTTTTTACAACTTTGATATCATCTGGATTTTCGCCTGCAATAGAATTCAAATACCTAGTGAGTGCTTCATACAATGCATTGGTAACCGTACTTTTGCCAACTCCAGCACCTCCACTTAAGAATAATCTAAGAGGATCATCTTTAGTTTTCACTGAATGTAGGACATGATAAAAAAACTGTCTTTGTTCTTCATTTAATGAACGGACAAGTGTATAATAATCATTGTCAGACATGCGCTTTGTAAGGAGCTCTTCATCATCCTTATTTCTGGGGAAAATGCCAATATCATCAAGCAAATCATATTGACTATGCTGCTTATTTTTTCCAGGGTCAAAGCAACCAAATAATTCACTAGGTTTCTGCTTGACTGCACAGTCCTGCTTATTTAGATGCTCTGCATTTGGAGCAACATTATCAAAGTTGTCATATTTGACATTATTCACATCGTGCATTGCTTTATCAAGTACTTCTGAATGGTATTCATATTGGCGTCTATTGCAGACAATCTCATCCTTAATCTGTTCAAATCTCTCTTGGTAAGTTTGACAGTCTTTAATCAAATCACTACCTTCCTTTCGCCATGATGTATAAAGCATTAGTTGCTCTCTATAATGGTTTTCTGCATCTTTATCTTTATTGTACCTGACAGAGCGGATTATTTTAGGTTTTTTTCTTTTTACTAGTTTCATATCTCCTTTTAGTTTGTATTCATTTAGTTCACATTCAGACTCAATGACTTTGATATTATCAGGGTCATCATCAGTGTTATCTTCAAAATTAGTTTCTGGTAGAAAATCATCAATGTCTGTGAATGATGGGTTATTACTAGCACTACTGCTATCACCTTCTTTATCTTTCACACAGTTAAACCATGCAACAAAGTCAGCCAAGCACATCTTTTCTAATTGTTTTGGTCTCCTTTGATAACGTTTGATGATATTGTCAGATTCTATGTCAGTTGAGTTGTCAGGCAACTCCTTGAGCTTATCTAATTTCTTTAACAAGAATGTCCTTTCATCTGGGGGTGAGGTACTGATAAATTGAAAATCTCGGGAGGACCTTCTCATTGGCATTTGTAATACAAGATACACAGCTTCTTGAGCACTAATCTCAACTGCATTTAGAAATTTGTTTCCAATCTGCCTTACTCTATTTGTGATATTGTTGTTGCCAGATTTAGCTTCTTCAGATGCTTTTTCTAGAAGTCTGCTCATACCTCTCTGCCCTTTTGTAATATAGGACAGTATGTATGTAGCACATGCATAAGGATCTAGTACATATTGCATGTCCATGTTTGCTCGCCAAGCTTTTATCAAATTTGTGTTGTAACTATTAATCCTTATTTCTGATGGTGCCCTTTTCAAGAATAATGTGTCACGCTTTAATGTATGCCTTATAGCTAAGATATAACTTTCTTCAGTCAAGTGTAATTTGTTGAGAAAATTTTCAAAACTGATATCTTTACCATATTTCATGTTTTCAAGAACTTCTTTTAATTTTTCAGCATTTTCTTTTATTTGTTTCTTGTTCTCTTCATCAAAGCAGGAGTTGTCAAGAGGTGTTAAAATCACTGTCTTTGGCATAGGTGGCAGAGGAAAGTTAAATCTACATATCTTATGTCCTGACTTCTTACATGTCTTGGCATGTCTGTGCATTTGTAAGTTTACAAGCTCTTCCATTTCACCGGAAATGTCTGGTTTGTGGCAAGTAACATACTTATCAACAAAGCTCACAATTTCTTCATTAGAACTTTTTTCATATTGTGGGGCTTCCTTTACCCAAAATAAACCATGAATATGTGGGCTTCCTCTTTGTTGAAATTCAACTCTGTAAAAATAATCAGCTATTTCTCCTATTGGCATTACACTGCTCTTTAATACATCACGGATAAATAACTGAACCATGTGCTCAAAGTTCCTAGCACACGTGACTGGATCCTTTTGTATCAATTCTGATTTCTGTTCCCATGTCATTTGTTTGATTTCCACATCAGTATATTCTTTCCTATCTACAATTCTGCCTAAAGTTTTAAGAAGATGAGTCCACCTTGTTTCAGCAGCTGAGAAAGAGCAAAACCATGCAGGATTGCCAAGTTGACAAATCATAGCAAACATGTCTTTTTTGCATTTTTCAAAATACGGTGGCAAAGATCTAAGATTCCTTAAAACTCTGAACCCTTCATCAAGATGCACAAGCTTATTGAGATAATTCTCTGATTTCAGGTCACCAGCAGTGTACGTCTTTCCCTTTGTCTTACACTTTCTAAGAGCAATACAAGCACTATCTTGAATTTGCTTGATTTGCAGTTTTTTCAGCTTGTAAAAAATGTTTGGCACAGACTTTGCAACTCTTCTATCCTGACACCTTAATTCCCACTTGGCAACTGTACTATATGTTACAGGGACCTTTCTTTCGTTGCTGTCAGGTCTTCGTTTCCCACAGAATAATGTAGTGAATGATAGATATTCAGAATCTTTGTCTATGAATATTCCTAATGGTTTGTTTCCTTCTCCTGGTGCAAAAGAAATAATTCTATCCCCATTTTCTGTAATATCTGGTTCCTGTAATAGTGTATCTGTTACTCCTGAAGGACGTTCATCAACTTCAGACCAACCATCATCATTATCTTTTTCTCTGTCTGGATTATGAACATCAGCAGTGCAACTATTGTTTTGACAGTTTGTGACAATCTCATTAGTTTGCAGATCAGTACTGGATCTGTTAGGGTTTTGAACAAACTCACCCCATTCTTCATGGGTGCTTGATTGTGACGTTATGCTCTCTACCCATGCATTTTGCACTTTTATGCCTTCAGTTTGAAACAATTTACTAGTGTCTACAAGATATTTGGCTGCATCTAGTACTTTCTTCGGTCTGACATTCTGAAACTGATAGTGATGCTTGTAACCAAGTCGCCTCTTAAGTTTTATTGGAATGGTCTGTGATTCACTTATTGGCCTTGGGAGACAATGAACAGTTGAATTTACATCACTTGGCACATTGACAATGTTTCCATGAATAGACAATTGACCACCTCTAGGTAGTTCACGGATTTGCATAAAAGGTATACGAGGTGAAATTAGTCGCTCTTCTAGTGATGTCAAATTCAATACATCAGGTTTATGAGGAAAACCCATCTTGTTAGCTTTGGAACAACTCGGTAACCTGCCTTTTTTTAGACTTGAATTGCAAGTTATGCAGATCCACTCAGTGTCATTGACAGTTTTAAAACCAGTAAGACAGGACTGAACAATGTGTGGCGAACATGTCTTATATTTGTTTGGATCACATTTCATTACAGAACACTTGAACCACAACTGGTCACAACAAGTGCATACATATTCTGGGCCACATGCAATGTTTTTGTGAAATGAATTTATCATAGAAATTGCATTGTATTTGTCTTGCGATACACTCACCAGAGCCTCAGTTTTTCGTCTTTTTCTTACCGACTGTTTGTTTATTTGCCTTATGTGCTGCGGGTTCTCTGCTTTTCGTTTTCTGAAGGAGCACCGTTCAATTTCTCTGACATGTTCTGGGTTCAATTTTCTTCTTTTAGCAGCCTGGTCTTTCTTCTTCCTAGATGCTTTGCTAGTCATGTTGTTGCCTTGCACTCGTTTTTGATTCTCATTTTTTCTAAAGTTATCATCAGCTCTTCTGTCTTTCATATATTCTCTTATGTATTTTTTTCTGTAAGCTTTACGTGTTTCACTCATCAACGGCTTTGTTTTCATCTACATTTTTTGTTTGTTTGCTGTTGTCTCTTATCTCCAATGTTCTACTTTCTACTGTGGAAACATAATGAAATTCACCAATGTGTCCAATATAAATGTTTAGGGCACTTGTAACATTGACTGGTTCGACAACAGTGACTGGAGAAAGAGTTGGATTTGATTCAGCAATATGAATTGATAAATTAAGACAATTGGCAACAGCTTGAATTATGATAGCATCAGCCCATGTTCCTTGACATGACATTCTTTCTAAATAACCTTGCCAAGAATGCTCAGTGTTACTCTCTATAAATTGATCAGGGTGATTCACTAAATACTGAATTCCAACACTGCGCACATAGAAATGACTATTAGGATTTCCATAGAGTTGATGTGATACGGCTCTAAAAAAGCAATCGCCACCTCCTCCAACATCAATTGCAGCTCTACCTAACTGAGACAATCTGAATTCTAATAAACAAACAGGATCTGTGGGTGATAAAGAAGGTACTGATTGGATATAATCATTCTCGGGACCAGGATTTGATTCCACATCTCCACTCAGTGATATGATTCTGCTAAAAAAATGATAAGTTATCCTTTGGAGCTGCCTTAATTTTCTGAAAATATTACCTTCAGCAGTCATACAGAACATAGGAAAAGGTCTTATGCTTTGGAGTCCTTGTTCGAAAAATACACCAGCTTAGCGTTTGTCTACTGAAACACTTCTTTGAGAAAAACATGAACTTTGAACCTCTATATCGCTCTAAGAAATGATAACGATGGTATCCACATAACATAGCCTTCAGCTTTGACGATTTCGGGACAAATTTCTTAATGTATAATTTCACTGACTTTGTTTTTTTTCCATAAGAAAGTCTGGTGACCATTTTGTAAGAAATTCTGGAGGGTTCTCTTTCACGTCTCATTCTTAACCGAGGATGAGAGACAATAGCAGCTCTACAACTCCGTACATTTAAATGTTTTCCTGCATTTCTGTACTGACAATTACTTGACAACTGAAGAGGTCTTTTATTTTGATTTTCACATTTCTCTTCAACACATGCATTTACAAACTGCTCGGGTATTGCAAATTTACCTTCGATAATCATTTGCTCCTTGGTATTCTGGACTTTAAGTTCTTTCTCCGTGTCTTCCTGGTGGCATTCAGGTAACGGAACATCTGTTTGGCATTTGTTTGCTTTTCGATATTTTGTATTTGCTATGGTATTTGTTATTTGACGTGTATTGTATTTCACATTTGTTTGGCAGTTGTGTTCAATATCTATAGCTGTCTCGCTTTCCACAGTTGTGTCCCAGCGAGAGGGGAACTCAACGAAAGCTTCATCGAAACTGTTCGTCTCCTGGCCTTGCAAATTACCCTGGCCAGTTGAGGGTTTCCATAATGCTCCTGTCCCTGAATACATCAGAGACTTGTTATAAGCTTCTTCTGTGCAAGCTAACTCCATGGCTTACCCCACTAAAACAGCTAAGTGCAACGCAATTGAAAACCATGTGCTTTTGTCATGTGACATTTTCCGAAAGCGTTCGAACGAATTGGGAAATATGAAAAACGCATTTAATTTTAAATCATACGTTCTGTGAGCTTTTTTTACAAAATTCAAAATGCAATATAGTAGAAGCAGGACAGCTTACCTTTTTTCCCAGACCATAAAGCGTTAAATCCGAATAGTTCGTTTTGTACAATCTTGCTACGGCTGATCGATTCCTCGTCGTCCAAATCCCGGCCAAATGTATCTTTGTGACATCGTCACTTTTAAGACATTAAAACCCATTTCTTTCCACTCGAACATTCTTGACCACGTTTCCTGTTCGTTCGTGAGGTCTTCAAAAGTGTATTTTCATCGAAGAAACGAGCGAAAACCCGCCTTGACAGTAACAGGCGCCATTTTGTAAACATGTACTGACGCCTTTGTCCCACCCCCTCCCCCTACATATATGTATATAAAATAGCACGACTTGAGCACAAAACCAAACCTAGTACGGGAGACAGGGGAAACGGTGTTTAATTCACATTTAATGCGGATTTAATGCATAAATTAATTGTTTACGGGAATGGAGTGACAATCCAACCATCACGATACCTCATGGTATGATGTACATACCATGAGGTAAAAATGATCCTCAGTCCCCGTGGGGGCTACTCCCTACAATGGCCTATAC
>Ga0126342_10021258_pt1 | contig 10833 bp, 10 predicted proteins | sample Cyp1metagenome_FD_92528 | JGI IMG/M metagenome (GOLD analysis project Ga0126342, IMG submission 92528) | Coral microbial communities from Lord Howe Island, Old Settlement Bay, Australia - Cyphastrea 1 metagenome | ecosystem: Host-associated > Invertebrates > Cnidaria > Coral ... | reverse complement strand
TTCCAATGACAAGAGTTCCGGGCACTTTGGACAGTGCCCAAAACGATGGGCACCAGGCTTTCCAGGTAACTACTTCCACATGATCCATAGATATCTGAAGTGGGCGGAAACAGCAAATTACAACATCAAAAAAAAACAACTCTAGGAACCAAAACCTCCAGGGTTCTACAATGGGGGGAGGTCAGGTGACAATCATATCGCGTACCCATTCTAGAACCCTAGAATTTACCCCCAGGGGGGTACCCATTCTAGACACTTCGTACTTGAGGGTATTATAAATGGACATTTATATATGGAACATCATCTTAAACTATTGTTGGGTGATTTTCCAGCAAGCCATGTTTGATTACTAGAGTCACTAGAGACTCACGACCCTCCAAAGGCATCCGCAGCACCGATGCTCGTTGCGCCTTCTCATTGTTGGATGAGTTGAATTGGTCGTTCAGGTTCTTCACAAGGTCCTGAACCTTCTTGAGTTCCTTGGTTTCCAGGTCAGGTACTCTTAGGATCTCCTAGGCAACTTGTCGTGAACTAGAAGGCAAAAGGGAACCAAGGTGGATTGACTGCTGAATCCCACCGAGCAATGATCCATCATGCGACAAGGAGGCCCCATGCGCAAAAAGATGTGCATTCTCCAATTGCCAATGGCAGCACACTGTTTGAAATCTTGTTCAAATTGATTCAAATTGCCTGTTTCTGGTTTCTTTTGTCCTCCATTTTCAGAAAAACAACATATTGGACCAGCTTTGACAGGCTCCTTTTAAAGGCTTTGGCTAATTTTGGCTATATGGCTCCAAATTAGGGACTCCCTTGTGCTGCTTGGTGAGGCGCAGCATTTGCTTCTCGCAATTGCTTCTGCTTCGACTCCAGCTTCTCTTGAGCTTGGCGAAGCTTGTTCCTGGCCAGCATGGCATACATTCACCATGGCGGGGATGTGCCTGGATGTTCCTGCTACATCTATATCGTGCGGAAAAAAGTGTCGGTCACATCTTCGGTCCTTTTGGGTTCCACTTCTCGATAGATCTCTGCATAGATCTTCATCGCATGAACCCATTGACACAATGCACCAGCCGCCAAAGAGACGTTTGACCTAAGCGGAGCAACACCACGGCAGTGTGAGCTTCGAACAGTGCAAAACTTACAGTAGACAGCTAGAATTGCGCATGGCGGGTCCAATCATCCGATCGAACAGGCACCCCAAAAATAGACTTGATTGCCCCACTGAAAGTGATGAAGCATGATGAAGCTCATCGGCAAAAACAAACTGAGACGTTGGCACCAACTTTGGCGTGAAGTTGGAGTCTTTTGTAAATTTCTCAATCTTCCGGAGGGTGGTGTCCTTGATATTGTCCTGACAAGACATCTCCAGCAGCTCCCAATGATTTTTAGGCTCCCTGGCCACCCTACGAGGGGGTAAAAATGAGTCGTTTTTTAGAGGTAAGAATGATCACTTGTTCCATCATTTTCCCCAACAAGTGGCTATCATTCATCCAGAATGGTTTGGAGCAACCCGGATCTCCTTGTCAAAGTTCTTAATCCTGACAAGGAAGTTGGTATCGTTCAGCTCAGTCTTGGCCTTGTGCGGGATCCATGGCGACGCACCCCTCATTCTCCCTCTAAAAGCCCTGATTCTCGTTTTGGATTCATTTCGGGGCTCATAGGGCTATTGAATAGAGTGACTGATGTAATAGATTTACTATTGGGTAGATGGCATTATGTGAATTTATTCCTGTCTCTTCCATACGTTTGAGGCCATGCTCCGCTGCAAAAAGCATCCGCCACTGAGCCACGCCTGCCCCCATGAAGGTGTCTTCTCCATGACGGTCATCACGGCACACATGGTCTTCATTACCGCCTCTGGTGGCTTTGCATAAGCTTTCACCTCGGGATGGGCATGATGGGCACGGGCCAAATGGACCAGCCCCCGAGAATTGGGTGAAGCGGCTTCTGAAGCGTGTATCTTTGTGATTTCTCCATGTTTGATATGTCCAATAAATATTGGGCATTTACATGGATTCCCCATCAAAATGACAAACAACTTGTTTTTTCGTAGAAAACACGTGGTCCCTTAAAGCCAGCCCAAAGAAGAGGAATCTCTCAATGTTTTTCCAAGTCCCGCCTCCGCGATGGATTTCTTGTCCAACTTTTCCAAAGCATCGACAGCTGCATCCAATGCAGGCATGGCCTTCTCCAAATCGCGTGTGGCATCATCTGCCAAAATCTTTGTCTCCTTCGCAGCTTCCACGATCACCCTGATCTTCAGTGTTTCTAACAATCCATGTCATGCGGAAAAAAAAGCCCAGTATCACACAGTTGTTGCACAATTCTTGCATGCAAATGACATTTTGCCGGTTGCGTGTGGCCAACCTCAATAGGCTTCTTTGCAAGACTTGCAACCAATGTGTGAGATAAAATCTGCCAGTTCAACTTTCACAATGAAATATAGTCATTAAAACTGTCATTCAGATGAATTATTCTTTAATATGTGCCATGGTCAAAATACGGTATAACATGGTATAACGATATATTGGTCATTCCACTCTCATTCGTGATTCCCATCCGCCAAATTTTAAGGGTGCATCTCGTCCACCGCTGCGGGCGCTGCGGGCCTTGGCTTCTTTTTCGATGCGAATCGAATCCGCCTCGACCTGCGCTTGCTGCGCATCTGCTTTGGATCTTTCGGCTGTAATGACCTGCCGGCGAACTTGGTGGTTGATTCATATCCAAGAGAAGGGATTAAACATGGGATATAATATGATTTAATGAAATGAATGGGATATTATAATATGCTATTATGATATAACAAATAATTATATAGTAATGATATAGTGGCTAGTTGATTCATGGTGGGATTCCCAGCTCATCGACGATGATATTCAAGAACATCAAATAATTATAGAGGATAGTATCCACCCATGGTATCACCACAATCATCAACCAACAGGGCTCATTGGTCAACCGTCAGTCTGCCAAAAAGTCTGCACCGCCGGAGATTTCCAAAAATCCTTGAGGTCTCCGGTAGTCGGATGTTAGTTCATCTGTGTCGCTGAATCGCGCCTTCAGGAGCTCCTCACACTCTTTGGCCTTTACGTCACAAATCTTCTGTTTCTCTTCCTCGGGGGCGGGAGCTAAAAGCGGGGATCGTCAAAGATGCCGTAGAAAAAGCAAGAACAACAAGAGAAGATCAAAGGGACACTCTGAAAAAGTGATTGATATAATAGTTGATATAAATTAAAAAAATAATAGTTAGTTATATACATATATAACATAAAAATATATATATATATATATAATATCATAATGTTCTTGTTCTTGGAAACTGATTGGCATAGCTCATCCCAGTAATTCACCCCAGTGAACCCAGTGGACTAACTTGGACTAACTTGGACTTGTTCACCCCCATGGCAATGTGTAGGGGGAATCCATAGTGATTATATAATGCATTTTATATATCATATTTTATCTGTTTACCATAGATTTCCGTCAGTCATGCTTGGCAAACTACTGCTTTCTCTGCTGTTTTTTCTTCAGAGGCTCTAAGTCTATACTCATCTCAGCAACTTGCACGCGGGCATCATCCAGCTTCCTAAGCGATGACATGGGCACAACTGGCGCACAACTGGGGCAGTGATGTCCTTGTCCCAACAACAGACATATATAAATTCGGATAGCCATCATGAAACTCTTAAAACAAACCGCTGGGGCGGAAAAACATGGACCAATCCCAGCGGATTTCTGTACTGCACAGTTGAAGCGGACTCTGAGACCCCAATGAGCTCCAGCACTTTCCTTTATTACACGCTTTTGTCTGAGAATGGCATACTCCCAAATCCTATGCCTCAGAAACATGTTCCTCCAGAAAAATTGCTACAAAAATAATGGCTATACAGATCTATAAAGTAGTATAATATGGGCAAATTCTCCACAATTCTTAGGGCTAGCCTGACCGACCGCAACAAAGTGCAACCGCAACGAGTCACGACAAGCCGTTCCGCAGCTTGTCTGCCGCAGCCCCAAGCTCCTTCTGCTTGTCCTGTTCAGGCTGGGTCAGGTGACGCTGACGTCAAGCGCATCACTTCCAGGATGTTCCAGGAGACAGGATCAGAACATGAAAAAATGATGAATGGTTTGATCATGGAACTATCATGGAACTATCATGGAACTATCATTCATGAAAACATGTTCCTGGTGAATATGAATGGTTTGGAAATGGTTTGTCCACCGAGTTTGAAACTCTGAGACCCGTCCCTGTGAGTCCACTGCCTTCAACATCTTCATGTAGCCCTGCACGAGTTCCAGATAGTTGGTCGGCGTTACATAGTTCATGCGTTTCTGCTCCTGGGACGGAAGCGAATGACGAGGGGTCCCAAATCTGGGGTCTTTCAGCAATGTTAAGCAATGTTAATCATATTAGAATCAATGTCTGTCCAAATCCACTGGTTAGTCAATGTCAAAGCAATCATGTTCCCTATGAAAATAATGTTTAAAATGCCCGTAACTTGAAGGTATGCCCCAACCTTCAAACACCCTTCGACCATCACGAACTGCACCCGTCATGGCACCTGGTAAATGCGCGTGGAGAATCGCATGACGGTGGTGTGTGCAGAACCAAAAATTTCAGCCACCGGTGGGCGGAGAGACTCTTCAAGTTCGCCTGATGAACACGGCGCGAGCGACATAACGAGTCCCATTCATGGATGGCTGATTTTAAGATTCCAATCATCCAGCTCTTGCTTGATCCCTGCAATTCATAGTTGCCAGTTCTGTGACTGGAGAAAATCCGTATGTCCCACATCACTTTTTTCCGTGCCCCCAAAAAAAGATAGACATACGTCATATATGCGATACTATATAATCATATAATATTATAATAATGTATAATATATATATATATACATATGTTGCATGGTCGTAACAAAAATCCATGAGTTGTTGGTTTGAGATGCCTCAGTTTCCATATTCAACATCCTTTAGGCAATTCTTATGGATTCGTATGGTAGTCGTATTCCTTGGATTGAATGACTGGAAAATTTACAGAAAACCCTTATATTTCATGGGGAAAGCCATAGTTTCCTGCATATTTTCCTTTCAACATCCTTTAACCAATCCAGCGATGTATGCTGCCTGTGAACTGACCATAACTTGAGCAGTGTTCAGTCGTCTCTTGTCGTCCCACTTGTCGTCCCTTATGTCCCTTGAAAAACTGGTTGGTTAATAGGATTTGCATGGATTTCACATAGTTGGATGGTGATAAATCCCAATTTGTCGGGGGGTAGTTGGTGTAACCCCCTATAACCTATAATCATCAATATACAGCTGTGTAGCAGCCACTTCTCTCTTGGGTTAGTCCCAAAAAAATAGGGGAACCCCCCAATTCCAATGGATGCTCATCATCTTCATTCATTTTCTCCATTCTTTGATGGCCCTTTAACATGGCCAACTGGATGAGTTTTTTTCACCAAAATAGTTGGTTAAGAATAGATTTCCACATGGATTTTCCATACTGGATGGTGATAATCTGATAATCCCCAATTTGGATAAGTATTGGACTATCTATGTCTATTTATCACCATCCAGTATGGGAAATTTATGATAAATCATTTACCTGGATTTCCCATAATGTGGGTAAAACAATGCCATCTGCACCATCCCCCAGTCATCACCAGAAATATATATATATTATATATATATATATGTGCTATGGTTACCATTCCCAGTCATGAGTGGGCCCTGCCACGTGCCCTGCCACTTCCCAGTCCTTCCGTGAGGAACTTCAGGGCCACTTCGGTCAAGGCTTCGGCAGGCCAGGGCAGCAACCAAATGGCCGTGGTACAGCTCACCAGCGAGGGGTACATTCCTCGAAGCCAGAAGGGGAATCAAAGATGGTCAAAGCATGGGGGATCCATAGAATAGAAAACCATGATGTATAATATTTATAGGGGTTATAACTAGTTCTAATTACTCTGAATATTTCGAGATGTGGGGGGTTTTGCTGAGTCATGGGGGTTCCCCAGTCGTCACCATGGTTGTTGAGTTAAGCTATCTTAGTAAAATGGTCTGACCATGACGACTGGATGATTTGGTAGTACCCCCATGACAAAACGGAAACCTCCATGTGGTTGGGAAATTCTGCATTTGTGGCTCCAACTGGCTCCCCATGCATACGGAAGATAATGGAAGATGGATAGCCAGAGTTCAGCTCAGTGCTCCCCCAAAACCACTGGATAGTTGATCAATAGATTGATTTTCTTGGCAAAAATCCACAGTAGAGGAGGGCTTTAACCTCCGATTTTCTGGGCTGTTCTTTTCCTGTAGATCTTCCCCAGAAAATTTTGGGAGATCACGAAGCTTGGGGAATCATCATGATCTATGGGGATGGCCCTCCAAAGAATACCATTTCAGCTGCCCTCCAAAGCTGCTACTTTGAATATGAATATATGAATCAATCCAATTTGGATGCAGCCATTCACAGTCATCACTTGGATGCAGGGCTGCTACAATGACTACATACAACGTCTACACGCGGCGTTGGCGTCAAGCGGCGGCAGTAGTCGCGGAAGTTGTTTCCGATGTAGGACATGCAGAACACCTCAGCGCTGCGATGATTCCCACATACCAAACCAAACAACCTGTGATGATCTGATGGACCGGAAGACTTATAATGGGATTCCATTAGATCATGATTTTTTCGCATTAATAGATGATGAAACTCCCTGAAACTCCCCAATATCATCAATATCTAAAGGAAAGTATGAGGCTAAGTTGCAATGTGAAGGTTTTCGCGCACCCGTGAGATGAAGAAGTCATACATAGCTTCTGGAGTCTGCGCAATCTTGGCTTTCTGCAACTCTCTCTGGGCACATCTTTAAAATGGACCCAAAGAAAGACTCCTTAAACAGATTCCATCATGTGTATACATACATATTATAAAGATATAGAATTATATATTATATATATAATTATAAATATATATATATATAAGTATTAAATCGACAAAGCGTCAACAACTTCAGCCTTCAGCAGTCCTTGCCAGCTTTCTCCAAATTGGCTCGGATCGCTTGCAATTCATCACCTGTGAAGAGGTTTGGCACCTCACCCGAACTCAGCATGTTCGCGACATCCTCCAAGAAACTCTCCTCCACAATCTCAGTGTCCTAATCCCGGTGATCCCGGTCATCCCGGTGATTTGAGATGTCCGTGTCACGAGTTTTTAGTGAGGAAAAAACTAGCCACTGCCAGTATGGATAGATATTAGGATATGATTGGTTCTGATATGGAGATATGTGCAATATATATCAATATATTGCAATATGCCAGTAAATAAATAAATATACAGTAAATAAATAAATAAGATATGGAGATTGGTTATGATTGGGGTTCGAACGGACACAGTCTGGATAAAGTGAAACTGTCCCCATTCTCTTAGGACTGCACTCCAATGAAGCCCTCATGAATTGATGACTGAGGTCTCACTGGAACTGGATGTTTTGTTCATATCCAGTCACCCGTCCAAGCTTCTGAGAACAAGAAAGTCAACTTCTGATTCTTCACACCAGTAAGCTCATAGAGCTTCTTCAAGTCTTCCAAGAAGGCATTATGCTTGTACCTCAGTTGTGAAGGATGATCTTGTAGAAGCAAAAAACAAAAAAAAACAACCAAACAAACTCTGTCACGGAGCATAGCTCTGGTGGTCATCTGGTCGCCACATGAGAAACAACAACAGCTCGGGTTCTTTGCTCACAGTGGCCACATGTGGCCACTATCTCTTCCGCATGTTGACACATATCAACATCAATCGATCAACATCGATCCACTAGCATCAACTGTTTAATTACACTGCAGTGGAGTTGCTGCTTGGTGATCTCGATCGAGAAGCACTTGTAAAATGCAATGAAAGAAGCCAATCTCGTCTGACAATGTCGTCCAGAACCACCCACACCGATGAGAAGAGCATTTCCTCCAGGCATCAGTGAATCAGTGATGACAGTGATGAATGCCGGCGCCTACCTGTTTTATGTATGGCCTGTGGAGCCGGCCCAGCGCCGAGTCAGTGTGGGTCCTTGTGGCTGCTTCAGGATTCGCAAGACCTTGCAGCAGATCTCCACAGCCTCCTTGAACCTGAGATCCAAACATGGTCAACGGAAAAAACATGAAAAACACACATACGAACTATGCATGTACCGTTTGACCCTCCAAATACCCACCAAAAAGTGGTAAAAGTGCTAAGATGTACTAAGATTATGGTGTAAACACACAATTTTCATGGCTACAAACTGAGGGTCAAACGGTACTCACATGCGTTTTTCTACGTCATTTCTTCATGCGGCTGGATTGTGGTTGGTCTCTGCAGCCTGAGGAGCATGACCAGGGACATTGGAGACTTCTTGAACATTGCATTGTAGTCCTGGGCCATTTGGCCATGATTCCCCAAATGGTGAGGGAGAACAGTGAGGTCAGTATAATTTACCCAGAAATAATCACAATAGATTCAATAGATCATCATTTAGATTATCATTGTATATCGTCATGTGATAGATTATCTGCCAATTGCAGCTGCAGAGATCTGCTCGTGCACCAAAGTGTACAGCTGCATCTGGCCTCGTTCCTGCTCTCCATGAACTTCTTCAGACCTACGTCGGATGTGCAGGATGGGACCCTGGTGCTTTTCAGGATGGGACAACATGTAGCGATGTGATTCGTCTTCATCAGATGGTGGAAAACACGAATAATATATGTAGAAAATATTGTATATAAGGGACAGTCCCCCAACCAGCACAAGGGACTCCTTGGAATTACTAATAGATATATAAGGCCTTATTAATAGGAACATGTCGACGATGGTCCACAGCCTCAGTAGAACGAGTTCCTCCCAAGTCTTGTTTGATGTGACGCATGAACATGTATTTCAGAACTTACTTTCTTCCAAAAAATCCCCACCTTAAACACTATTCTGACATAGTTTCTGACATAGTTTCTGACATACCATCTGGATCTTTTTACGGCGTATATATTCTGACATTCTATTTGACATCTTTCTGGTATCTATTCTGGCAGTCTATCTGGCATGAATTCTGACATTCTCTCTGTTTGGGGCGAGCTGGAACAGAAGTAGAGAAGAGGAGGCGAGGAGGAGGATGAGAAGAAGAAGGAGTTGCACCTTTGTTAACATCTAGAGACCCTCACCTGGCAGGTGGGCAAATATGTTATCCACCAATAGAACTACAGCACCCTCCTGTACTCAAACATGGCTTGCTGGAAAATCACTCACGTATAGAGATGAATTTCTCAGTTCCAGTTCGGATTTGTCCAGCTAGCCATGTTTCATTTTAGACTGTCCTATCCGGATATGCTCAAATTCACCAACAATGTTGCCATATGGCTATGGATCAATACCTATTAATACCATTTTTAGGGGGATGAACATCCATTTACCAGCTATTTTGATGTTCACCAGGGGTACCAGGGTTTTGACACACTGCCATATCGTCATTGGGGCATCGGGCCATCTGGCCTGAATCACTGGTGCGATCGTGCATGTAGTCGTAGACCGCATCTTCGGCTTCTGGGTTGCTGAGATCCAAGGCCGCGAACACAAAGTCGGGATCTCCGCCGTCGATCCTTGAAACGAACAACGAGTTCTGTGAACTGTTCACGGAGGTCGAAAAAGAGGGGCCTATACAGAAAAGCCATGTGGGAAGATGTAGCACTATAGATGATGTATACATAGTATAGATGATGCTGATGCGAATAAATCTTATATAATTGTAATATAAAATAAATATAATATAATATAATTATAAAAATTATAATATATAATTAATTATTGTATATATATATATATTATAAATTATATATAGTATATTGATAGATAATATATGATAATAGAAAGATCATAAAGCCATGGACACAGCCATGGATTCACGACGCCAGGATTCTCTTTCTGTCTCACCTGCAGGCCGTTGTCCATGGCAGCATCTAGGAGGTTGCGGAACTTCTCCCGGTCCTGGCAGTCACGACATGTCACGACATGTCACGGCACGGCACGACACGAGGTTGGACACGATGGTTTGAGCATGTGTTCAAAATCTAGGTATATAGTATTTCACTACTAGATATTACTAATTGTTAAGTTATGATAATCAAAGGTTATCAATGGTTATCATATTTAGTGATCCCTATATTGATTTCTTGAGCCATCTTGATACTTAAGATATCTATAAGATCCATATTTTCTTGCTGCCCGACCTTCGCCTGACACATGGCTCTCTCTCTCTCTCTTTTGCCCCTTTTGCCCGGATTTTGCCCCTTTTGCCTCGTGGTTGATGAGGCGATCCATAAAGACGCGACAGCATTCGTGGTACCACATGCGCACAATCTGCTCCTTTTGCTCATGCACCTGGAGATTCGTGAGATTTATCATGAACTCATGGGGCTACAGGCAGCCTGGTTTGACCCGACTGAAGCGCTTAAAAGTGCTAAGCTAGCTGGCTGGACTGCTAGCTTTGGACAAATTTTTGTTGGCTCTAAGCTGGTTCAATGAGTATTGCAATCACCACAAGTGCAAAAGCAGTACCTGTGTGAAGTCCTTCAAGGTCATACAGTACTAGTCTCTTCGGTTTCATCCTGTCTGATATGATTCATTGACTGTTCAGACTTTCCAGAATCCCAAGTCAAGTTTCAACAGAAACGATCACAAAGCTTTAGTTTCTCTATTTTACCAGGTCAACCGGAAATGGGGATAAATACAACAAACCGTTAAGCGGTCAGCACTGTTTTGAACCAACGCTACAGAGTAGATCGATGATATATACACTACATGGTTTTACTGCAGGA
>Ga0126342_10021257_pt1 | contig 10833 bp, 13 predicted proteins | sample Cyp1metagenome_FD_92528 | JGI IMG/M metagenome (GOLD analysis project Ga0126342, IMG submission 92528) | Coral microbial communities from Lord Howe Island, Old Settlement Bay, Australia - Cyphastrea 1 metagenome | ecosystem: Host-associated > Invertebrates > Cnidaria > Coral ... | reverse complement strand
TGTTTTTTAAAGGGGATCAATTAAAAGTCAAATTGGCCAAACTGAAATTTTCGGAAATTGGAGATGGATGCCTGTTTTTAGTATTAGGGGGACGTTTAGTATTAGGAGGAAGGGATTATATGTATAATATTTAATATATGATATATAATATATAATATATCATATATGATATATTATATATAATATAATATTATATATATATTATTGTATTATATATATATGATATATTATATTATATATCATATATATTTATTATTATTATTATTATTACTATTACTATTATTATTATTATATTATACTACATATTATATTTTATTATATATATTATTATATATGATCTGATACTATATATATCATATTATTTTATATGATATTATATGATATTCATCATTTTATATGATATGATATGATATGATATTATATATATTATTATACATGATATTTTATATATTATAGTGTACGATTAGTGATGCCTATTGAAAACATTAGATATGTATATGTATTAAAATCATCTGGGTTTGTCTGAGAATAGGGTATACCGTACCCCAAAATAACATGTTAAGAAGGACAATGATGATACACCCTTGAGTTACCTTATGTTTAGACAAACCCATATAGGATATGGTGATAATCAGGTTGTTTTCAGAATTCCCCAAAATCTTGTCGGGTGAATTTGAGATGGGCTGGTGAGATGAGATTTCTTACATTCTGGTGTTTGATGTTAGCTGTAACAGTTTGAATTCCAATTTGGATGAAAGGATAACCTCCGAGTCTTACCTAATTTTAGGATGAACGCTAACGGGTTCCTGCACATTTCTTTCATGAAAATCAGTTCAATGATGCATGAGCAGAGATTAATGTTGATTAGTTCAATATAGGAGGGTCTACTGGTTCATGGGGGACTTTGTGACCCACTGTGGGACTTCCTATCAACCATGGTCTATGATCATAGGTTCCATTCAAATTGCCAGTTTATGCCAGACAAGGACACATTCAAATTGCCATTTTTTGTCATTTGAAACTAGAGTGCCCCAAAATCTCTGGTGTTTCATCATTTTGCATCCACTGGTTTTTTGTCACTATGGGTATCCACCCCTTTTTCAGACCCGCATGGCACATGACGGATCATGACACGAGGTTTGAAGAAGCCTTGCGAAGCACGTTGCAAAAGGCGACGGTCGAACTGTAGAGGCTTTAGGAAATGGCTGGCCGCGGAGAAGGTTGCGCGACATGCAGGTTGAGGATTTAACTAGTAGGAAAATGGTTTAAGATCATTTAAGTGTGTCTGAATAGAAAAGGAGATGCTGTCTGAGGGCGATGTTTTATGAACAGTTTCTAGTGATTTTAGATTTAGCTGAAGATTGATGTTTTTTTGCACAACCCAAAAGGTTCCAAGTTTTTTTTACATAACAACCTGCCCAAGTCCAGCAGTCATCGATTTGGACCATACAAAAATGAATGCTGTTCACACCAAACAGATCAAAAGGATGTAGACTAAACATTGGCAGGGTTTACTGTATTCGCACCCAATAGTTTGGCCCCAAACTTGTTGACTCCATGTTGGAATGTTCAAATAGTACCACATAGTATTAAACGCATTTAACCTCATAGTTCAAAATCACCAATATGTTGTGGGTTCTTACCACATTCCTTAGCCCTAGCGATCTTGTCACGTGACTCCCGGCAGATCCAGGGTGTTCGCTTCGCCCGCTGTTCCATATCGAACTCAGTTCGGCTGTCGGGGCAACCCTGTACAGTGCTCAACTCCTCGCAGGCGATCGCAAATGGCGTGGAAACTGGTGGGGTCGGTCTCTGATGGTCTCTGTCTATTGGGGATATGGGAGTCATTAATATGGATGTCATACTATGTTAATCTATGTTATTTATGTCATATTTATGTTCTTATTGAGGACTATGATAAGCCATTGGGAAACCTATGAACCAAATGGTGGAACATATGTTTTAGAAACACTGCCCAGATGATTCCCAGCATGAAAGCTAGGTCCCTTCCTCTTGGGCATTCCTGACGTTGACATGTTCCACCTTTGGAGTATATAACTGCATCGCAACTGCATGAAGGTCTCAAGATGATACTCATCCAAGTGACAGGCAAAATGCAAGGGCAAAGAGCATGAAGGCTCTGCAGTCCGTGTGTTTGTTTCGTCAAAATCCATTGGTTGATCATCACTTTCCCTATGAAACCTGCCATTTTGGGTGTGTGTAACCCATTTTCAGACACAGCCATGTATCACTACTTGGTGGGTAAGATCATGTAAGATCCCATTCCTCCTGGATGATTTCCTACAAGTGCATCAATGCCCACATGACTTGGACGTAGCTTCTGGAATCACTTGATTCTCGGGATCAAGAATAGCTGAACTGCAGCACATCATAGCAGGATGTATTCCAGGTTGTATCAGATTGGCATTTAGTGGGTCACATCTCTCTGGTTTGAAGCACTCGCATCTGACGTATTTTGAAGAGCAATGGCTGCTGCTCGCAGACATTGTTGAGGCCCGCTGGAAGACGCAGGGGAATCATGGAATGACGAACCGCGAAAGGTGATATGGCATTGAATGACATCAAAACTGATGGGGGGCGGAGCAGTTTTTCCTTCCTCTCCACTGGCTAGTTTTTTTTTGGCCAAATCCTCTCCCAATGGAGAGTTCCATTCCCAAACATAAACTGATGAAGGTGCAATTAGTTCCGGGTCAATTCAAGGCCAGACATTTTGCAGAAGGGCACCTTTAGCATGGGGCATGTGTATTATTTATACGTATAATATTTAATATGTAGTTTGTTCAAGTTTAACATGTTTTTCTTGGCGGTAAACATTGAAAGATGTGGAAACACCTATCAATCAACAGTAGTTTACCTGAAGGGATACCCTATTTAGACCTGTCAGGTGAAGAATCGATCGGGACGGCAGGAAGAGTTGAGCCATGCTGGAGGCTCGGGTCAGGGAAGTGGCACAGGAGACCTCTATTTAATTGACATGAATTGATTCAGGATATTTCAGGATGTATATGTGTAATATATAGCTACACCTACCCTACTCGAGGATCATTGTCTCCATTGACTCTACATGTCTGTATTGGGATGATTGGCGCGATAAGCAGCAAATGTCCAGCAGAAATCCTGGAGGGAACCTCATTCCAAGCCCATATGATACCATTATAGCCATGGGTCAAGATCGCCGACCCTATAAGATGTCTATGGTTCTTTGCTAAAATCAACGTCTTGAGCCGTACTGGCTGCCATGCTTGCGTTTGGCTTTACGGTCTTTGAATGAACGCGACCTCTCAAGACCTCTCAAGATATCTCATGTGCCCATGGGATGATCTTCCATCTGCATCAAACATGGCTAGCAGCGGCTAGCTGGGAAATCCCCAATGGACATAGTAAATGGGACGAACATCTTTATAAATCATACCGTACCTAGCAATTTAAGATCCCGCATTTGTCGATGATTTTCCCATTGAAACCTCCATTCATGGATGATGGGGCCAGATTTTTCTATTGTTTTCCCATAAACACATTAAACCTACAGCTAGCCATGTTTGATGTCCCCAGAGGGTATCAATTTGCTGCAGCTTGAGGCTGAACTTCGAGTGGCACCGTGTCTCGCAGATACGGAGAGTCCTGCGGTATCAGCCTTGAGATAGTGAATGAATATGGTTATTTCATGTTATTTCATGGGACATCATGTCATGGGTTTTTTTTGTGGTTCAACAGTTTGACGGATATTGAGTGGATGTCCAAGGGGATGTTTCTTGTTTTTTGGATCGTCCAGATAGTAAATGAACAGTACAGACAAATGGAGGGAAACCACCGCCGATGCTTGATCCTGATCTTTGATCCAATGCCGAAAATTTTCCCAACCACAGATGGGTGGCATCCGCTGGCCCATTGTCAGACATACCCAGAATATCATGAAATGTCCTATAAATATATGCATTATATATATAACAGATTATAATTGTATATCTATAAGAACTCCCCCTGAAATCACTCTAAACATATAGTTCATAGTTGGTCATGTCCTTTTGTCATGTCCCATTTTATCCCCTTGAAACTCCTCTGATTATCCCAATGTTTGATTAAGTAACTATCAAATATGCTCTTACATCTCATTGAATTATACCTATGAAATATCCACCATGATGGTACAATGTGGTGCCCCTCCCAGTCAAAAGTTGGTTTATGAACCATAGCAACTAGTTCGATATATTGTGATATATAAATATATATATATATATATAAACCCAACAGTGATTGGAGATTAATAAATCAACTTAGCTATCTTGGGCACCACTTGTAGATTACCGTGAATTTCACTCACCATTCATCCCACTTCCCACTTTCCAGACACGTGCGCCGCGGCGAGTGGCGTGAAGCCCTCTGGAAGCTGCAACGGGTCGAAGCCCTGGGCGGGCGACCGACGCTGGACCGCTGGGAGTTTTCCCATGGGCTTTTTCTAGGAAAATGATCTTTCCCATGATTTAATGGTGATTTAATGGGGATTTAACCACTATAAATGGTGATTTATGGTGATTTAATGGTGATTAATGGGGATTTATAGGGGATATAATGGGATTTAGCCTCTGGTTATTTAACGTAGCCATGGAAAGATCCACCATGTTTAAAAGGTAAACCATCTATTTCAATGGGCCATCTATACCATGGCTATGTTAAATAACCAGAGGGTAAATGGTGGGTTTTCCACTATATTAGTTCACAGGAGGAAACATTGTGTTTTTTTTGTTTAGGACAATGACAACAGAGGTATATCATGGGTACATAGTCGATATGAATAGCATATAAGCATATATAAGGGATGTATAATTGGGATTTAATGCATGGGCATATGATATGACATACAGTAATGGATGTATAAATGGAAAGGGGATGAAACCGGATAATAATGGGAATATCATCAGGGTAGAATGTGTTATCATGCGATATGACCAACAATCAACAATTATATAGTGATTTCATGGGGATTGTTTCATGGAATATACTGGATATTGATGGGTTACAATCAATGGTACACTTTTTCGGGATAATATCGATGTTAAACTGTGATTTTTGTAGGTATAGAAATCAATGGATGCGAGAAAGAACCAAATTGGGATTGAAGCAGCAAGTTTTAAGGGATTTTGACACCAAAAATATTGGGATAGAACCCGGTGACTTAACGGACTTTGGTGATGGTTTGAAAGCTGGCGAAAATACCAACCCAAAAATATGATCGGGAAAATGATGATAACGATTTTTATCATCTATCAACATGTGGGTACCTCCCAAAATTTGGACAAACTCAAAATGATCTCTAAAGTATTCATCCGGCTTTTATCCAGACAAAAAACTTAGCTGAATAGTGCAAATATGCGGTGTTGCATTAAGTTTCTATCAATTAATGTTTTAGCTTTATGTGTCCAGTCTTATCACATTTCCTCAGATACAGAGCTTAAAGGTTCCTATCCAGTGTTTACTCTCAGATTTTGAGTTGACTGTCATTTCGGAAGTTAAACAGAGAATTTAGGGCAAGTGTTAAACGGAGTAGAAACTCAAGATTTTGAACACGAATGCTGTGCGCTTTCAGATCGGCCCAAAATGGGTTGGCTGAGCTGGTGGAACAATGGGTTTTTAACAGAGATGTTCATGTGGGAAGAAGCCACCAATATGGACATATGGCCAATACAAGCTACAATAGTGTGAATTTTGATGAATTTTGTATACGGAATTTGCGTTTCCTGGTATCTTGAAACCATGATGGTTGCTTCCTGCTTTCTTCCTGCATAGGTGAGAGCAAAACACATGTTTTCCTTTGAGACTTTCAGCAAGTTGCAACAAATGAGTTTTGAATGGATGAATTATATATAATTATATATAATTCATAAATTGATGGACGGTCATGTCCAATGGCTGGTACCTGTGGTCACACTGTGGTCATCAATTCGCCAAGTCAAACTGTTTTTTATCCACCAAGGAATGCCGTCGTTCGGAATACTGTACTCAGTGTTTCTGGGACAGGAATTCTTCAGCTGGATGCCATGGTGATTTGAAAATGCCGGCATCGGTTCGTTGGTGTTTCCGAAATATGTTCATGTTCTATATTCCTGTGTGGGATGATGATCCAGGGTCAACGAATCTTATATTACGTCTAATTACCATAATTATATTATATATAATTATATATATTATATATAATATATATATATATATTATATATATATATTATATATATTCAACATATTGCCATATATTTACCTGTATTATATTCCCATGGTAAATCCCTATATCCCTATTCGTGGGTCAACTAGTCGCCATATTTTAACCATTTTTGTCCAAGGATTTCAACCACTAGGCATCCATGATGTCGAAAAGCGGGAGAAAAGACGCAATCCCCACGAACAGTTCCCCAACCGAAGAGATCAAACAGCACCAAAACTGGAATGTTTGGAATTCAAACGGATAAAGGTGTCTTAAAAGAATTTTATCTGGTTGGTGGTTTGGAACATTTTTTATGTTTCCATATATTGGGAATGTCATCATCCCAACTGACTTGCATATTTTTCAGAGGGGTGGCTCAACCACCAACCAGTTATTTGTTTATCCTCTATGGGAAGATCATCCCCAAACTCTTTTCATCTGGGGAAGGGGTTGAAACCAATCTGATGCCAATATGGTTCTGACCAAAATGCAACTCCTACCGACTCATTCAGTCGCGTTTCTCAACCACATGATGGTAGAACAATAATAACCAGCAAGGATAGGTCATGAAATCAGTGGACAACTTTCCCAAGACTGTCACTTTTTTGATTTGATGGTCAATCTTGGTCTGAAAAAATATCCAATAACTCCAGTATTCTCCAATGATGTGTTGCTAAATCCCGTATATGTTGGTCAATTCTCCCATATGTTGTTTGAGTAGGTGACTGGGTTAATGCTTGGGGACAGCATGACCAATGTCTGACAACCAATGTCTGACGGTTTATCCAAATTTTCCCCTCGAAGAAGTACGTTGAAAAGGGGGTGAAAAACCTAGTCAATGTTTCCCTTCCCCTACAAATCAATGCAATGGGTTTTTTGATGAATCCAACCCCACATCTGTTGGCAAATTTCGGAATTTCCCAATATGTTCCATGGAGTTTCCATGGTTTGCCAAGGTTCTTAAGGTCGCGAAACGTTGGCAAGAAGCCGTGGAAATCTTTGCCCTCGCGCAGAATCGGCAGCTCGGACGGCACGTCAAGGAAGCCATGTTTCAGAAGAGTGACTAATCCGAGGAGAGTGGTGGATGATGGTGGATTTGATTCGGTACCTATATATATATACAAATGGGGATGTGTCAAAACCCTGGTACCTAGTGAACCCCAAAATAGCTGGTAAATGGATGTTCATCCCACTGAAAATGTATCTATAGGTATTGACCCATACCCACATATGTGTGTGTGTATGTGCAAACAGACTTTATTTTGAGCAACCTAATTTTGAAATTTCAGCAACCAAGAGTTGGGATTCAAGCAATGATAATGGGGATATGAACCTGAATGATGACAACATTTGCAGGGGGATGACCATCCACAAATCACAACTATTTGATGGTTGCCAGGTTACCAGGGTTTTGAATGGTTTTGACCCATACCCATCAAAAACATGTTCATGTTTTCCTGGTTGTTGATATGTATAGGCAGAGGTTAGCAGCACCCCAAAAATGTTTCTGCCATCTCGCAAGAATTAAGGCTGACGTTCAATGTCGCAACTTGATGGCAGCTTAGGTTTGCTTTACATGTGAGCAGTGTTCAACAATCCTGTTGATTGGGGCTGATAGGGAGTCAGACCACATAATATACTGGGGCATTGTGGCAATCCCTATAAACTAACCAGTGTATATAATGGAATGAGGGTTTTGAACACAACCTATGTGCTTTGGTCCGGTCCTTTCTGACATCATCTGACATCCAAATTGGTGGGCCCAACAAATAGGGAGGCAAATCCAGTTGCTCCATGATGAAATCATGGATCCCGGATGCATCTGGGCATACGACATCGCCAGTACCAAGCCCTGGTATTTTTCTTAGGGGCTGTTTATTGTTCGCCCTACATTGAGAGCAAGCACACTTATTCTAAAAGGCAAGAGATAGGCTCTCGTTCAATACGGTTGCAGTTAAAGTAACAATAGAATATAATAGGAATAATAACTTTGTAAGATTGGAATAGAATATTATCCTGATAGTTATATTATCACATAGGTTTGAAGTGGCCTTATATTCAATCTGATTCAATCTGAAGACATCTAGAAAATTCCACCTGATCTCCCAGGCCAGTTTTGGAAAGGGTTAGTTCACCCCAGTCAGAAGTAGGGTAGGGGCAAGGTGCAGTTAGCTCATGGCATCTCATGGCCATAATTTAATAATCCACTTGCGATTCCTGGGACGAGCCACCGTGTAGTATATATGTGTTTTTTCGTGTTTTAGTTCCAAGAAATTGGCTTCCTGTAGCCAAACATTGCCTTGTTCAGAGGCTGCTACGGCCCTCGCAGCTGCTGATGTGTGGAGAAGGTCATTGATCTTGTTGCAGCAAATGATGCTTCTTTCCTTGTTGCCGGACCCTGCGGGGGGATGAGGTTAGGCTTTGTTTTTCCATCGTTTTTTCGGTTTGTTACCCTTCAATGTCAAGGTGTCATGGGCCATAGGCTCTTCACATACGAGGGACGTAGCCCTGAAGCCAGGTATGGCTTGAAGAAATCCATCCGGTAGAGTATGATTGCCCTTAAAAGGATTCGAATCGAGCTCGTTCGATGGACATCAACCGGCCAAGACGACTGGGCCTTGGAGGATCCTGTCGGATCCAGTTGTGATTTCCAGCTTCATCCAGGACCTGGTGAACATGAACAGCTCCATGAATCTGTTCAAAGGTCGCCATTGGCTGCTTGGCAAACTGCTGGGGGAGACCCTGATCATTAATGGGCCAAGTAGGGTTATGACCTACTTACTGGGATGAACCACCAAGTGCGCGGTGAGTTTATTGGATGGCTCAGCATATCCAACTAGCATCAATCACAACAGCTTCCCAATGGATGTGATGCGATGTTGGTAGCTTGTGACGAAATTGATTCCGGTCCTACAGGAAGGGCCACCCCAGTTAGTGTTTGTTGGTTAATAAATCAATCTCGTAAGATGAATATAGATGCATATAGATATATCCACCAGAAAGCCTAACTATTGAAAATTGAAAGCAACTTACCTATTGTAGGGGGGCCCTTCTTGTACCAAGATCATGAATAATATCAGGTCATATCTTCTAGATAGCATCCTCGTCAACAGCTTATTTATGGGAGTGCTCCTTGGCAATCAACAGTTTTAGGAGCTCAGCATCGCTAAATGCAGGCTGAAATATTGATTGAACTTACGAAAAGGTGATGTTGGTAGGGGATGGTAGGGGAAGTGTAAGGAAATCTGATGAACATTGACTATGTGAGCATATTTAAGACACGTTAAGTAATATGTCAATGTGTATATTATATATACATATATATATATATACATCTATTGACTATTACTAATAGATCTAATCCAACCATCACACTATGAAGAACCCTGTCACCTCCGCCTCCCGGTCCCAAGTCCGAGGCCGAAAACCCTGAATTTGCTGGGCCAGATGTCACTGGTGCAGCTGGAAGCAGACCTGGTATCTTCGAACACCTGCAACTTGGCGTCTGGAAGCCTGGAATGGATTTTTTTCAGCATAAAATTATCTGATATCCCCAAGAACAATGAAAGAATATGGTGAATTTAAGTCCACCTTTTATGGGTATTGGAAAATGGATAGAAAAGAATTGCATAAAAACCCTCCGAGAATCCAACGTGTAGCAATGGAACATCACCATATTATTAAAGATCATCTGCAAATGAGTCATTTTTGTAGCTATGTTAAATTACCAGATGCTATACTTTGGAAGGGGGTTGGGGTCAGACGTAAGATGACTTTGTTTTTTCCAGATATTTTGTGGAGGCAGAACGAGTTATTGATAATATTGGATGCCTTATCTACAGGACATGGATTCTCGAGTCTGTTTCATGACTTCCACATGATTCCACTGTTGGTTGCAGCTGTAGCAAACAGCGTTCAAAATGGTACTTGTATGTCCTTCTCCGAAGCTATGGTACCCCCCGAATCCGCCGCTTCATGATCATCTTCCCCATGAAAAGAAACTGGTGTGTATTGAATCAATATTTCAATGATACCCTTTGGTAATCAAACATGGTAGTGGAAAATGATTGAAAATGATCCAGTTACAGATGATATTCCCATGAAAACAACTACATTTCTAGGGGATTTAACATTGGCATGTTTGATTACCGCAGGGTAAACTGATCTAATTGGTTTGGACACGTCCTCACAAGGCATTGCCGCCTGCCAGTGCCTTGGTTCATAGCGACGTGGAGGGGTTACTTCTGCCTGGTCAGGGATGCGTCGGGTCACCTTGAAATGAATGAACGCAATTTGACAACAAATCTGGGGGTTTCCATTAATGGGGGTACTCCCATATGGATGGTAAAAATAAACGGTAGATCTCATCTGTAAATGGATGAGAACTAGGGGTACCCCCATTTATGGAAACTTCCACAAAAATCATCACAAAACCATCACTATCATCACTCAATTCTAAGAGAAATTGCCATTCCTGAAATGTAGGGAAGATGATTTATATTGATTTATCTCGAAAGGTAGCGGTGAGCTACCTGAGTTCCCCCTTGCGTAGCAAGTATTAGGGGGCGAGCGGTGCAAGTGCAAGAGTTTGGGCCGGTTATGTCTCGGTCCGCCTTT
>Ga0126342_10021256_pt1 | contig 10833 bp, 13 predicted proteins | sample Cyp1metagenome_FD_92528 | JGI IMG/M metagenome (GOLD analysis project Ga0126342, IMG submission 92528) | Coral microbial communities from Lord Howe Island, Old Settlement Bay, Australia - Cyphastrea 1 metagenome | ecosystem: Host-associated > Invertebrates > Cnidaria > Coral ... | reverse complement strand
AATCAGACTCATCGTCGATCTACAAGTTGTGGTGTGCATCTGTTGAACGGTGCTTTTCTTTTTGGGTCATCAAGAACTCAAAGGGTGGTCAGTTTGTCAACTTGCGAAAGTGAACTACATGCTATGATCAGTACCCTCAGTGACGGTATCTTCTTGAGACGCTGTTTGGAGTTTGTCTTCAACGCTGAGGTGGAGCATGTGCTTTTCACAGATTCTTCATCTGGCCGCCAATTGGCGATGAGGCAAGGTACTGGGAGAGTGAAGCATTTGTCAGGGAAGGTGCTTTGGATTCAGGATGCTGTTAGAAATGGAATCATTCAGCTTTCACAGATCCCTACAATTTGGAATGTGAGTGACATTGGAACCAAAGCGCTGGGGGTTCAGAGAACTCAACTTCTTCTTCACGAGCTCAACATAGCCTCAAGCCCAGATTTCTTCGTTGTGGGAATGCCAGAATATGAACGACAGTGTCAACGCCATGGAGGAAACAAGCAATTGACGAAGCTTGTGAAACATGTCACCCGAGTTTTGGTGATGATGGGCCTTGAGTCAAGCACCGCTTCCGGTGTGGCTGCAGTTTCAATTTTGGATTGTGATGACAGTTCGTGTTTTGGAACGTGCATGATCGAGCCCAATGTTCAAGTTTCAGGAGGAGTCAATTTCTCCTACTTGGTGTTGGCATTCTTCTTTGGGATGTTTCTGGGAGTGTTGGTGGTCTTGTACAAGACTTACAAAAGAGCCCGTGATGCTTTCGAATCATACGAACACATGTATACTCAGATGGCGATCCTTGACTCTGCATACAACAGGCTGCAAGACCAATAAGAGGGTCTTAGGGAGCAACATTACACTGACATTGCCATTTTGGACAATCTGGTAGATCAACATGTTCAGGAAATCAAGGTGCTCCAGGGACAAATCACAGGTTTCAATGATGCAATGCGGAGACTCGGATAGGCTCAGAATGAATTAGAAGGAGAGATGGAAATGGTATCAGAATCAGCACAACTTGTGCACTATGGCGTGATTGAGCTTGGTGGATTCACACCATTTCGTTCTTTGATCGCCAGTGATCGACAGCACATGTTTGAAGTTGAACGAGCCAATCTTGTGGCAAGGAGAACTATGGGAGCTGACCGTTACCTCACAACGGTCACACAGCAGAACACTGGAGTTGCGCAAGTAGATGATACAGATATGAGTCCTCTTGGAGAAGGAGGAGAAAGCGAAACAGCTGAACGTGATGATTTGGTCGAGCCAAGGACCAATTTGAGTCAGACTGTTGAGACGTTCAGGAATTAGCTGAACGACTGTTTGGCTAGGCATGACTATGCAATGGCTGCGCAGTTCCAACGCTGCATCATGGCCATTCTGGATGCCTTGAACGGGACAATACCAATGACCAATGAGGTGAGAGTAGATCTTTTCAACATGCTTAGGGATTCTTTGGAATCTATGGCAGATCAAATTCGCAATCAAATGCCCAACGTGGCTGAAAGGTACAATGCCTATGGTGGACAGCTGCGTGAGATGACACATCGAGATTGACAGATTCTTTGCATGAATTGTTTTTTTCTCAAAGGAGAAACTTCAGAGACAGTTGACTGTGCCATTGGCGGTGAAAACCTTTTGGAAAGGGGTGCGGCCAACCCAGTTTCAACTCACTTGGCCGAGGAGGAGTTCGAATGTTTTACATCAGTACTCACTGCTGAAATTTGGTTACATGGCCACTGCACAAAGGATGACATGCACAAACGAAACCAGTGGATGAAATTCATGTGTCATGTAAAACCACATGAACATTCAGTACACAGAATATCTGTGGATTGCGTTGCAGGCCCTAGTTCAAAAGAAAACGTTAGAGTTAGAGCAGTGCCGTTTTCTGCGCATTTAAACATTTTGGCACGACAACGATTCATTTTAAAAAACATCTGACATTGGACGTGCGTCAAACGTTTACTCACATGTTAAATCATCAACGTGAATATACAACCAAACTGCCCCTATCGGCCTATCGGGGTTTGTTATATCAACTGAAAACGTTTGCGCTTGTGCCATTCATCAACAAAGCACCAAGGGTGTTATCATGTACTTGAGTTCTAGGTGATTCAGCACACTCTTTAGGGGTAAGGGGACGGCAGGGGTGCCATATGCGGACCAAGAGATACGATGCAACTATGGCATGTGAAATTGGTTTGTGCATGTTTGTTCCATACAATGAAACTGGTCGAATCAGTACCAAACCGTTCAACTCCTTGTTGGGTGGCATCTGCAATTTCCACCATGTTCAACAAGGCGATAAAATACGACAAACTGCCTGCACTGTCCTGCGGACGATGGCGAAATTCCCAAAAAAAAATCACCACCTCAATTCCAAACTGACGCCGGCTCTCCAACCACAGAAGGGTTACAAAGGCAACAACGGGCAAAATGTTAGCGCAATAGCGAAAGGAAAACTGGAAGGTTGCACCCGCTGATCCTGGAAGAACCGGTTGTTGTTATTTTTGGGTTGCGGAACTTGCGACAGTTGAAACTGTGCTTTTAAATACCGTGTAACGCCCAAAAAAACATACATGAAACATACGGAAATATAATATTACAAAATTTTGAGTTTGCAAAGCAATGAACCCAAATGAAACCGCATGTGGCCACATTGTATTGTTTGATTCTGTTTTCAACACGCGCCCTGTGCCATCGACGCATCAATTGCCAGGGCACAGAAAAAACGATAACTACGCAACATGACAATTGAAATGTTCAGTATTGCTCTGTGAACGTTTCAAGGAAACAATGAAATTTAAACGCATCAGGCGAACATGGAACACAGTTTGCGACCGGCATTAGCACTGGTATGGTTCACAATACCCCTGAGGAATCCTGAGGACATATTCTACGAGACGAACTGCCAAAAATTCCAAACAAAACGTGCAGCGCAATTTGCATGAGACAATTTATTTGGATTGATGTCGATGATTTTGATCCAGACAAAAAATACGACCCAGAGGAGGATGATGCGAAACATGGTGGCGTAAAAAATAGGTTGACACCATGAGACAAATTCTATTCTCGTGTGAATTGAATATAACATTTCTTGTATTTTTTGAAATGCTGGCCGGAACACTTTGGTGAGAACGATTATCCAAATTAATTTCCACGATGGTATGTGTTCAAGATGCTGGGTTTGCCCCGCGTGCAAACAGGGAACCCAAACCCTGACAGGGCACACAGTTTCGCAGAGGGCCCCAACCAAAAAAAGGCAGACGTCCGAAATGGTGGGATGATAACAAAATTTGGAGATGTTGTTGTTGTTGTTGTTGTTGGTCTTGTTGCTGTTTTTTTTGTTGAATTCGCTAAGAGTCAACGCCAACGCCCGTCAAAAAAAAATGTGGCAAAAACCGTCGGCAACATGTAGGTAGGGAACATGGGGCGCCCATCGAACTGGTGGGATGATACGTGAACAGCGTTTTGCCAAAACAATTTTCCCGAATGCCAGCCGTGGTTCGACGCCGCATGACGCCCAAATTAGTTTGGAACATAGTTTTGAAGTGAATTTTGTAGTTTGACGTGTTCATTAGTTTGACCTGTTCATGTGCCTGACATGTTCTTAGCGCCCTGTTCCTTTCATACCAGTGTGCACTATCGGTCCATTCGGCCCCATGGTTTCGCAATTGAAATTGCGAAGCCGACGCGTAGTTATGTATTAACTATTTTGGTTGGTTTGTTCTACTTCGTCAACTTTGTCCTAAATAATAAATGACCGAATTAGTTCTCTCAATGACATGTTGTTCGGATGCTTTTGTCGGCGGCGCAAGACATGATGCATTTTCCATGCAACAGGAGGGCCTCAGTGAACAGCTTGTACGCGTCTTGCAAAGAACAATGCTTCATTTGATTGCGGGCAACCCCAGTGAAGGACAAATTCCCATCATTTTAACTGATCGCGTTAAAAATGCAATGTTTTGGTATGGTGAACGTGGGCTATACGAGGATATCGCCGGCATTGCCAAACCAGCCTGGTTCTTTATAGAGCGGGCTTTGCATTGCAAGGATGGTAGCGTCGAAACATTGTTGGAATTGTCCGAGCCAGCGCCGTCGAAGTGCATCTAGAAATTTCAGAAACGCGACTTTGGAAAAATTGCAGTGAAAAATGGTGCCCAAAAGCGGAGACCACACTTTGTGCGAGCCTGCGAAGTCGAAACGCGCTTCCACATTGCACCATGGCTATGCGTGCGGAAATTGAAGGAAAAAGGCTGGGGCCCACAAGTGATCCACACTTCGGTGGAGCCTGCGGTCGAAATGCACTTGGATATTTCAAAGCAACAACTTTGTGCGAAAATTTATAGGTTCAAATGCGACAAACCCGCTCGAACATTCTGATCAAGCACCGTGCGAACTCGTCAGTGTGGACGCATTGTTTGCGGACTTGTATGGAACCAATGAATTTGATCGACACCTTCATGCCACAATCGGCGGCCGGTTGTGGGCATAAATGTGACACGACAAAAGGATATTAAAAAGTAAAACATCTAGCTACCACCGGCGAATGTCACAAATTCTCGACACAGATTCTGCCAGGATTCGGGGCCCAATACGTTCAACATCTCCGGTGATCCAAATACTTCCACCGGCAAAATTTTGTCAGCATGAACAAAGGGAAACATCACTCGAAATTGACAAACAAAATTGTTTGTCCCCAAGAAGTACGGCATCCTCCTGACACAGCCCCCTGCATCATACACAGCTATGGACCGTGTTCTGAGGAGAAACCTGCTGTTCGAGTGCAGGTCAGCAGATTGCAAAACATACTGTCAAATTTTTAACCAGCTGGTAAGGACAACAGCATGCTTCCACAAATCTGCATTTAGAGGATTAAGGCATTCCTGGAAGAATTTGTGGCATATTTGCATATAACATCCTCCTGCGGAGAGGGCGGCGTTCCTTTGATGCAGTCTTTCTTTATTTTGAAACAAGATCTTTTGATGTGTACAACATTCTTTTCGAGAAAGGATATCAAATATAAAATAAATTTCGGACCAAACGTTGTGTTTCTTCCATAAAATGGTTTGTCAAAGAAGGGTGGCATCTTTCTAATATAAATTTGTGTATTCACATTCTTTGCTCAAAAAACGCGGCGTTCCGTTAGGAAATACACCATGATTTCAGGACACAGTCGAGTCGAGCCCCTGCATGCCCGGAGGCAACTTTTTGGGCGCAGGCCAACCAAAGTATATACAAAAAACTTCGGCATTAATGTTTCACTCACCGACTGATATCGCAGAACATAACAAAATCGTCTGTAAATCGTAACCAGGTTTTGCCTTGCGTGGCTACATCTTCCCGGTTGCCGCAGTTGTTTGCACCGGGAGAAAGGAACAATTTTGGTAAGCCTGATGTTGCGGAGTTCGTGGAACACGGCCGCCAAGTGGCACCAACACGACGGACCCACCGATTGGTCGGCAAACTTGCAATGTATTTTTCAAAAATGAAAGGTAAGGTTCCAATATTGTCCTACACATTTGTGAGGCCAAGTCTCCAAATCATGCTGTCTTCTTATTGTTTCAATTTTTTCCGTTCCAAATATATATATAAAATTTGAGGAGTGCGTTGGTTTCTTTATTTGCAGTTTTTGTAAAATCGGGAAACTTTTTCCAGGTAGAAACCATTTGCTAAATTCTAGAGACGCTAGAAACTATTTACTAAATACTGGAAACTATTTGCTAAATACTGGAAACCATTTGCCAATTTTAGCAACAATTGGCTAAATGGCTAAATACTAGAAACTATTTGCCAAATTCTGGGAACTACGTGCAAAAAACTAGAAACCATTTGCTAAATACTAGAAACCATCTGCTAAATAAGTAGGATATGTATATAATTTTTTTTTCAAGTAAAGTAGAACATGTAGAAACCATTTACTAAATCATTTTGATTTCCGAGAAACGATTATTCGAATCAAAAGGGTAATATTTGCAAGTAAAAATTGACATTGACCATGTTGTCAGGGCAAACCTGGTCAATCTTGGAACACGCATTTGCCAATGGTAGTTTGTGGTGAGAAAGAACCAATCTCCTTACCGCACATGCCAGTTTAATAGTACTAGAGCCTCCCTCACCCATGCCTCACCACACTGAAACTGTTGACGCTTGAAACTTGAAACCATCTAGAATCCAATTGGGAGTACTACCGCGCATACCAGTTGCAATGCTGTTTCACTCCAGGAAAGGGTGTGTCAAACACATACCCTGCCCCAGCGCAGTTTTTGCCAAATGCACCATACAACGCCGCGAAAAATTCCACATGCGATACCCACAAGTTGTGGAATCAAAAAAATGCCCCCCAAACAAAACCATGTGGCTGATAGCCTTTGCGGGTGAGTTGGGGGATGGTGTTAGCAGGCCTGTGCCACATGGCTTTTTAGACACCTAAGAGGATACCCAAGTCAAGGTTTTCCCCAAAAAGTCCGGACTGGTGTGTGCCTGAACTTTTCTCTATTTGTCAAGGTTTGTCGCGGGAACCCGGGGGATCCGGTTTCGTCGGGAGCCTACCAGCTTAACCTTCCTAAGAGGCAAATATGAAAGGAACTATTTCTTAAATCCCAGAAACTATTTTTTAAATCCTGGAAACTATTTTTTAAATCCTGGAAACTATTGCGTAAATCGCAGAAAGTATTTCTTAAATCCTGGAAACTATTTCTTAAATATTTCCTATATCCTAGAAACTATTTCTTAATATGTGGCCCAAACTTAGCAACCATTTACAAAACCTGGATTGCTTTTACCAATCCCAACCATTGGACAAGGATAGCAGTTAATCACTTAAAGTCCAGAGATTGCCTCAGACAAGTGAGCCATGTTCTCACCGAGAGAGAGGGGCTGCCACGCAGGCACCCTTCATTCTGTTTTGTTCTATGCTTGCCATAGTTCATGTGAAAATTGCATTCCCAGGAGGACCGGTTCCGAAAACATATTACCTTCACCAAAATAACAAAAACATTTGAGATCAAAAACATTAAAAAAATGTTCGAAAGGAAATGGTTGGCCAAAGGCACCACACAGTGCCGAGATGGCATCACGAAAACCATTATAACAAACTCCATTTATTGTTTTGATTTTCGTTTTTTGGCAAAAACATTCGAAAAACTGAAGCGAACGCACCGGAAAAAAACATTTGTCTATACATGGAGGGGGTGAGTAAGTAAGTGAATGAACTTTCTATGTTTGGGCGGCCCATTGACGGCACAGGCAAAGGAACTAACTACAACCGGCTCAGGTCATTGCCAGCCAAACTTTTGAAAACCTCTTTTCATGATTGGCCCCAAAATTCTTCATCCAATGCAACTTCGCGCCACGAACCTAATGTGCACAAGGACAATATGCTTTCAATTTGTCATGTCATTGCTGTCAAAGTCGTGTGCCGGGCCGATGGTTTCCACCAGTGTCACGATCCACAGGTAGGTTTGCGATAGCTGCATCAAAAAAACGCCTGTATTGTTCGTACCACTGGTGTGCCCAACCTTTGATGCCGGCTTCCTCCACACATGCAACTTGTCATAAATTCAACTCATGAAGGATCGTGTGCCACTGTGCTGACCACCCAGTGCCACTGTGACCATGTTAATTTTGGAGGGCAACAATGCGCCGTTCCAATTTGCAGCTTTTGGATTGGACAATGACCACTGCGTAACAAACAGCTGAACTGACAACAGTGTGGGACAAACGAAGGCGATTTTTAGAAGCAGATTCTTGCTAAATTTTATCGGTTTGCATAACAATATTTTGGTGCGTGAGTACTATGGTATGACGTTTTTGTGCAATGACATCTCCTCCCGCGTATGCAGCACCTGATGTGGTTGACCCGCGTTCGTCAATACACCGTCTTTGCGAATCAAACAATGTACTGTAGCCCATCAATCAAACCGAGCCGCATGCACATGCGCGCAAAGGAAAAATGATCATGTCGAAAAATATTGCGTGGTCAGTCGGATCATATATTGTCATGATAACATTCGATTTTTTTCACCACATGCGCTACATGCTCCTTGTGATCACACATTCAAACAATTGCACGTGTTTAACCCGAAATTTTTGATGCCGTGCAGCTGCTTGCCACGCTTGGGTTTCCAGGTGGGCAGCATCTTTCTGCAGGGGCGCGGATGCACAGTTTTGTTTTCCGCCTCCTTCATCTCCCAAGCTCTGTTGCCTGGAAAATTGCTCGCACACCCGCAGGAACAACATAAAAAACGCGGAAAAAATGTCTTAAAATGGCATCATCACGGGAGCGGGTTGCTGCTGACTGAGGAACTTCGTTTTTATCGACTCACAGTTTTGCAGCGTGAATTGGATTGCATTTTTTTGTGAGGCGTCAAAAAATTACACAATCAAAATCAAAATTTATCGTTTCTCCCAGTTAACAGTGGGAAAATGAGAAATCGCAATGATGGGAAGTGTGCGGGTGCCAAAGGGCGGCTATCTCTGGGCCATCGCGATGGAGGCATGTAAATGTAGCATTGCGAATTCTGGATGAATTAGTGAACGGTTTTCTTACAAGTAGAGAGCTGACGCAAGTCTTGGCAAAGGAGGATCATTGCTCGCCATTTAAGTATGGCCAAGATGACTGCCAAAAAGTGTAGGCAATTTTGCCAAACAATTGCCGCAATGACCCAGCGTGGCTGAGGGTCAAGGGTGCGTGATGGTTGGCATCGGCTCACAGTGGTTTAAGTGGTGGCATTGTGCTGTCATGTCCATACATTTCAGCGACTCCGTCGGAAACCATTAAATTACAGGGGATCATTTTTTGCCCTGTTAAAGTCAGACAATGTCAGACCCTACAGGAGAACATGATTATCGACAAGTTCAACCAACATTATCCCATTTTGGGGGTTGGGCCGTGCCGCATTCCCATAGGAATTGAGCGACATACCACATGACATAACAATCCGTCAAAATTGCCTGCAGGGCCCGAAGTCCAAAGCGACTTATTATTATGGCTGTGAGCCTCCTGTGTCAAAACGGTTGCGGACGTGATTGTGGCAAAGGTGCCATGGTTACCATGGCCTGTGTTTTAGCATGGGCGATTCATTTCTTGGGGTTACATATTTTCACTTCCGAACCAGCATGGCAGCATAAAGTCCAAATGACCGCCCTGTTCAAACCAATTTCAAACACATGTTTAGAGTCTGTCCTAATAGCTGTAACAGTCAAAAAAAGGAATTCTTTATATTTTGGGCGAACGTTATTTTGAGTGTTTTCCTTCGTGCACAAAATCGTGCTTTTCGGTGCTTTCCCTCGTGCAAAAAATCGTGCTCTAGATCGTGTTTTTTGGTGCGCTCCCTCGTGCACAAAATCGTGTTTTTTGGTGCTCTCCCTCGTGCCAAAAAAACCGTGCTCTAGATCGTGCTTTTTGGTGCTTTCATTCGTGCTAAAAATGGTGCTTTTTGGTGCTCTCCTTCGTGCATTGCTCTCCTTTGCCCAGTCTCCTTCGTGAACAAATTCGTGGTTTTTGTTGTTGTCCCTCGTGCCAAAAATCGTGCTTTTTGGTGCTCTCCCTCGTGCCAAAAACCGTGCTCTAGATCGTGCTTTTTGGTGCTCTCCTTCGTGCCAAAAATCGTGTTTTTTCGTGCTCTCCTTCGTGCCACTGTTACAGCTATTAGGCTTGTGTCAAGACATGTTCATCAAGTGAGATAGATCATCAGCCAATTTGTGGGCATGAATTTTCTGGAAAAGGGAAACGCCAAACATATTTGACTGGTTGTATTTACAATTTACTCCAACTTGTGTTGGTTTAATCCATTTCACCCATTAGTGATTAATGTCACATCCGGTCATTCCCAACTGTTGGGATGTTGAAACTTCCTGGTTTTTCAACAGGCCCAAGGTCTGCCGCAGCCGGAAAAACGTAAGGTTTCACAACATGCTGTAAAAGCTGCGTGCCTCGGTCGGAAAGCCACATTGACGCCCATGATCAAAAAAATGGTCAAACAATTTTCTCCAATAAACAGACCACGACATGTTCCACTGGTTGAATTTGTTCACTTTGTTGGGCACACCATTCTGAACGGGAGGAATAATTCAATGACGTTGCCGGCCCGTTTGTAGCAAAGCACGGGCAGCTCTGCCAAATATCGTTGAAGACACCAACACCAAACAACGCATTGTTTTGACAGCTTGGGTTTGACGACAAGCTGCGTTTGAGGCGAGCAGATGATCCTTCCCCAAGCTAAACCACAAATCCTGGATACCAGAATGTCAACAAATGCCTGAGGCATACCTGAAGAAAGAGAAAGGCACGTGTGGCCACGATATCGATTGCGACATTCGACGCTTGGTTGGGGTTTGCAGACGGGATATCATCCAAGATGGAAGAAAACGTATTCTTCAACTGTCAAAATTTTGAAGGTTCAGTTCCTATTGCGATCATCACTCTTGCCGATTTGTCAGACATGGGATGTAAATCTTTGGGTTTGGCCATCCCGATCAATTCAGGTACCTTGGTTCTTTGTTTGTCATGGTCCTATTGCCCGAAAGATAGGAAAATCCAGAAAAAACCCAGGGATTCTTCAAACCATTTATTGGGTCACCAATGTTCACTCAGTGGGTCCATTGGTCTTTGGCTAAGTTACCAGAAGTTACCCATATGCCTTCCGCTAAAGGAAGGGAAGAAGAAGCGAGGAACATTCTGGCCCGTGCCAACAAAAATCAATGCACATCATAGCGACACAGCATGGAGCGCTGATTCAACAAGCCTACGTAGCAGCCAAAACTCATGCGGCACGTAGTAAGGGACCCATTGATCCCAAGGACACTGCAGGATACTATCCTCTCCCAGATGAGCTT
>Ga0126342_10021255_pt1 | contig 10833 bp, 11 predicted proteins | sample Cyp1metagenome_FD_92528 | JGI IMG/M metagenome (GOLD analysis project Ga0126342, IMG submission 92528) | Coral microbial communities from Lord Howe Island, Old Settlement Bay, Australia - Cyphastrea 1 metagenome | ecosystem: Host-associated > Invertebrates > Cnidaria > Coral ... | reverse complement strand
TTAGCAAAAAGACTGGGCAGTCAATTGGGTACCCTCTGGTAATTTAACATAGCTATGGAAAATCACCATGTTTAATGGGAAAATCCACTATAAATGGCCATTTTCAAGGTAGTTACCATATGTTACCATGGTGTCCATGGCATCAATTTTGATCCATTTTGGGCATCGAAGTTCCATGGCAGTCGTGCCTTCTTCTCCGCGTCAGAGGTTTCCTTTTTCAGTTTTGCTTTCCTGAGACCGGATTTCAGGTTCGACGGGGAAAAAACATGGAAAAACATCCATAAAAATCCAAAACCATTCAAATCCAGGAGGCTTCTTATTGTTGGAGGCAGCATGATCAAAAAGGCTCCGTTATCACTTCCAAGTAGTTCAAAAAAAACAATATCAGTCGGCCCCTGCCGACAGAGGAGAGCGTCAGAGAAGATAACGGACGAAGCAGAAGAAGAAGGGTGCAAGAGGTCCTGGGTTCAATTCCCAGAAGAGCCCTTTGTGATGTGGCACTGAAGCAGAACGGAAGATGAAGAACATGATGATGATGATGATGATGATGAACATGAACACGAAGAAGAAAAAGACGAAAAAGAGTCAAAAGAGTAAAATGAGGAAGATAGAGAAGAAACTTTTCCAGACAGATCAGAAAGCGACATTAAGCACTGGCACAGTCTGCCATGATGTCTTATAGTTTTTATAGTGTTTCGAAAGCGCCTGCCAAAGGTGTGGTGTGTCTATCAGCTCACCTTACATGGCCCTGGGCTCGCCCCCAGATTGCCTTAGCCTAGGGGTTAGCCAATCTGGGGGGCAGGGATTTATGTTCTTGAGCATGAAAGAATCCAAATCCACGAATCTAGACTATATCTCTATACATTAGAATCAGATGAATTTGGACCATCTGCAGGGCAATGCTGGCAAAGCGCTTGGCAGCTTTGATGGCTTCCTTCCGTTTCTTTTCCAAGTCCTTCTGAGCCTCAACATCGCTACCCTCTGGTAAACGTTTACATAACTATGGAAAATCACCATGTTTTATGGGTAAATCAACCATAAATGGCCATTTTCAATAGCTATTTTGACATAACCAGAGGGTAATTACCATGGAGACTACATGATGATAGGAGTTGTGAAACAATGATCATTGATGATCCTTCAAAACCATGAAGCGTCGCTTAAAAGCACCTTGAACCTTGGTATTCTTGGTGACCAGTGCCTGTACCCTCTGGTTATGTCAAAATAACTATTGAAAATGGTCCATTTATAGTTGATTTACCCATTAAAATGGTGATTTTCCATAGCTATGTAAACGTTTACCAGAGGCTACCATATTCTAGTCAAAGATGTGTCGTCATCCCTTCACTCCGAGTCCGAGTCGTGTGATTTTCCAGATGGGCCCAGCTTGGACCTATGGCTGCAAGACCTATGGCCCGATTCGCCTGCTTCTTCTTCTCAATCTCTTCCTCTTCCTAGGAGTGCAACAACTCAGTTCTGGCACAGAAGGGCGCAGAATTGAGAAGTCTCGATTTTCAAAGCGCTGCCCATGCTCTAAAAACATGCGAAAAAAAACACATGCAAAAACATATGGTCATCTATACGATATCATACGATATCACAGCACATATCCGATATATCCCCTCAACCCGGCCCAACAAAAACCCAACGAAACCGGACCTTCTTTGCGCTGATTTTGAAGTCTTCATCCCCGGTGGAGCGAAGCGCCAGGGTGCCATCATGGAGCAGCACCTAGGATGGTCGCAGTCGAGGTCACGAGGTCACGGCCCGAAGTCATCGATAAAGAGGACATCCACTTAAAGTCATCACATGATATGTATGATCCATTCTATATCTATTCTAAATATTTCTAAGTCATGAAAAATTATGATAAACCATGATAAATCATGATACCTGATCTAATCATCTGTATCCTGGGTATGCTTGGTCCTTCCAGATTTGCTTTTTCGCTGCACTGAGGGAGACACCAACTGGGCACTCGTCTTGCCCCACATGGCCTGGCTGGCAATCTGCTGGCGGCTGGTCGATCCAAGATGATCCAATCCATCCAACCCGCAGGCCACGCCACAACCCTGCCAGGCACCTCCTCTGCTCTGGGAAACTCCAGCAGTGGAGTGACCTGCCCAGATGTTGGCGCCCAATCCGTGGGGAGCTGAAGAAATAGCGTCAAGCTGTACGCCTGCGCGCAAGGGCAGATGCAGGCCGTAAGGCCTGTGAGTTTCACAGGCCATTGGGGAGGTCATGGGTTTTGAACGGACATTTCTATGAACATTTATTGGGGGTTTACCCTCTGGTAAATTAAATTAAATTAACAGTTTGACCCTGAAAATCACCAAGAGGAAACTCATCTTCCAACCCCGATGACTACCAGGGTCTATGTTCATTTATTGGGCTTTTAATGGATTTAACATGATCTGCCCATGGATCAAAATGGGACTTACATGGATTTCACAACAAAATCCGCCCAAAACTCGCACGCAATCTTCACGCGAAATGATGATGATAAACCACTGGAGCCACTTGATGCCCTATTTTCAGCCACATCCAGCCAGTGTTCAATCCCAAAAGGTTCTCTGCCCATCCCGGTACCCAGTTTGGCGCGGTTTTTCCGCGCAAGGAGTTGCCCAGAAACAGAAACAAATCAGTTCTGAATCAGTTCTGAAGATATGTTCATTGGTTTTCTAAGTCTCAAATCATGAAAAAACATCATGAAAAATTATAGTTAGATAATGTTAGATAATGATAAAATCATATAGTTCATCTATCTATAATTATCATTAATTATCTAATGTTAACTCATATAGTTTTCAACTATCTATTCATATAGTACTATAGATGCATTTCATCATGTTTTATATAATTTAACAATCATTCTGAATAGTTGACTATCTAACTATAATTACATTTAATTACATTTGGATAATGATCTAACTATCATGAGTAATTCTAGATGTTAGATAATTAGATAATGAATTTCTTAGATAATGAATAGTTGTTTAACTATAGTTGTTTAGAAGATAAATCATATACCCTCTGGTTATGACTAACAGTTCGCCATGGAAAATGTCGATGGCCCTAATCGAAATAGATGATAAAATCCCATTTATAATATTTATAATATAGTTGTTTTTCATCTATAAAAATATGACATGTTCCCATTTATAGTATAGAAATAGATGATTTTCCCAGCTATAAACCTCCATTAATTTACGGGATTTTCCATGGCAAACTGTTAGTCACAACCAGATGGTAAATGGATTACTAGATGGGAAAAGTCATCTATAAATTTCAGATTTTCTATAAAAATATGACAAAAAAAATCCATTTATAGTATAGAAATGGATGATTTTCCCATGTTTTTCCCATCGAAATTCTGTCCCAAAATGGCGCGTGCCATCCCTGATGCCGGTGCCTCCAGAGCTGGACGATGAGCGCTGGAGGTCACCAGGCCACGAGGTAAGTGCAGCTCCAAGGAGGCTCCAGCCTACCAGAAGACTCCCACAGAAATCATGGAAATGATATGGAAATGATATGGAAATAATGTCAACCCCGGATTAATAAACCATGGTTTATTAATTAGGGGGGTACTCCTCCAATAGTCATAATCTGATACTTAAATGGTACCCTCCCAACTAAACAGCCTAGGGGTTTATTCATCCAGGGTTGACATTAATATGGAAATGATATATAAAAAAAAATACACCTTACATTTCGAATGTGTCATTTTACGATTCATTTTCTGCAGTGACTAACTTTTTGGCTGATGTTAAGTACGTTACAAATAGATTCTACAGCCGGACATCATGATATATGATGAATCACACCTGTATGAGCCGAGTTTATGCAATGACCCCGATGCTGCTGATGGTGACGGCCGTCTTATCGGCCCAGCCATGATGACTTTCAGCCCAGGCAACGGACCGAACATATTCAGGACCTTGAAAAAGTGTAGGAAAATATGAAAATACATATAATCTATGTAATTCAATGTGTTTTTTAAATGGTACAGTATTGGATATGCAATGAAACATAGTGAAACTATGTCACACTTTTCATGAATTTCTTTCACTGGCAGGATCTGGATCGGGGGTCCTGAAGAATACATCGCTTCCTGTCTGGCACCAGAGAGTCGGGATCAATTTCAAAGTCGCAGCCTCGGTGGCCCGAGTTTCAGGAGAGTTGATCACCAAACTGACCATCAAAGAGAAAGAAATGCTGCATCATCATCATCATCATCATCATCATCATCATCATCTGCAACTGACTGCTTCTAATATCTTCTTTTTTTGCACTTTTCGATCCTTGATTCAGGAATTGCGAGCCCTTTAAGTGTCACCTTTGTGTGTCACCCCGCCCCTTGGTTCGCCCTTGAGTCTCGCAACGATACTGTGGCACGGTCTGAGAGCCTCTGGGTAGCCGTGAGCGTTGGAACGACCATTCAGCCGCATCACCTGCCTGCAGTTGGGAGTTTTTCCACAAAAAAAAACAGAGGGTGGACGAAGCCCACACGAAAAAACCAACACGAATCCAAAGAATATGATATACAAAAATCACCAGAGGATGAATGAAAACACTGGCTATACGCAGTGATTTTGACTTTAAGTTTCAGGATTTAGGCTTTTGATTTAGGGTTTAAGGTTTTAGGTTGTAGGGTTTCAGGGTTTGTGGTTTCGGAAAGTTAAAAACTTAAACCCTACGCAGGGATTTGAGCATGTCCAAGGATATGCGGGATTTGCCGCGGGCAAACCGAGGGTTTGCAGCGAAGATGTTTAAAGGCCCGCAATGCTGGGGGAGACTTTATCAACTATGATCAAATTTGGTGAGTAGCTCCTTTTGCCACGGTGTGGGATTTGTTCATATTTTTTCATTGGAGTCTGCATTTGGATGAGCAATGATGGTATATCTTTGAATTATACACAATTGTACACAATTCATGATTGTCTTAGGAAAATCACAGCTGCCTATGGGCCGATGATGGCCGATGTGTTTGATCAAGTTTTAGTGAAAATAGTGAAATATCTGGGTAAATTATAATATTTCACTAACCTGAATTAAGGCCATTTGGGGAAGATTTCCCTTACTAACCATGATTCCAGTGAGGGAGAACAGTGAGGTCGTTATAATTTACCCAGAACCAATACTTCTTGAAAAAAAACGGCTGTACAGGTTGAACGCAACCTGAACATCTGGAGAAATGTCAGCTGGGGAATGCTGGGATTTGATCAGATCTGTTTCGATATCAACCCATGATTTAACCATAATTCACCATCATTTAACCAGAATTCACCATCATTCACCATCATTTAACCGGCAGCCAACACGGCCTCTGAGAGAGATGGGTTCGTTCCCATGATGCGCTCTTCCTCTTCTTCGTGTTTCTCCTTGCGCAAGGATGGATCATGATGGATCCAGCCATCCCAACTAGCAACCTGTATCAGCCATGTTACCAGAACGGCTGTTGTTTGACGTTGATGAAATGAAGTGCTTTATGATACCTGGTGTGATTTTGGGTTATTTTTTGTCAGACACTTAAGTATGTCTTTGCCTGCTGGGTATATGCTTCTGGGTCAAAAGCCGGGTTTATTCTAACTAGATACCCAGTTGTATCCCTAAGTCATAGCTGGGAAAAATGCTGGCTGTTTATTCCCCCAGTCATATGGTAATAATATGGCAATAATACCCTCTGGTAAATGTTTACAGTTTGCTATTGAAAATGGCCCAGTCGAAATAGTTTTCCGTTTTCCCATGAATAGCATGGTGGATCTTTCCATAGTTATGTAAACGTTTACCAGAGGGTAATAGGTTTTTTGACCCATCCAACCATGGCTGTTTCAGAAGTGCGGCGTCCTCGATGACCTTCAGCTCCCGGGAGTAGAGCTGCTCATGGCTTGCCTGACAAATCCACCGGTTCAGTCTAGAGAAATGCCACATGATTTAGCCATATGCCATATCCAATACCCTCTGGTAAACGTTTACAGTTTGCTATTGAAAATTGCAATTTAGTTCGTTGATTTACCCAAAATAACATGGTGATTTTCCATAGTTATGTAAACGTTTACCAGAGGGTATATCATATCTATGTTTTTCAAATTGTTCTGTATTACATCTTACATGAACTACTGACAGACTATCATCATGAATCAACGTGTGTTTGTCCACCTTTTTTTGGGCGACCACCGTTCTTGCGTTCTTCGCACCTCCTTCTCCCGTTGTTGTTCAGCAAAGGTGGACTTGGCCAACTCCAACTCCTCACCGTTTATCACGTGTTCGCTGGGATCCCCCAATTTACCCTCTGGTTATGTCAAAATAGCTATTGAACATGACCATTTATAGTGGATTTTCATGAATTCTCCCATTAAACATGGTGATTTTCCATAGCTATGTTAGTTCGTTTACCAGAGGGTATCACGAGTTGGTGCTATAAACCAACCCCAACTTTTCCGTAGAAACGGCTTCGTATTCACCTTTTTTCACCAACCCTCCTCTTTGAAGCGCGGTTCTGAGAAGAGCGTCGATGTCGCCTGGACAACATGGACAAAATGGTACCAGTACAACTCCCATCCACCTTTCATATTAAACACTCGCCAGAAACCACGGTTTTTTCGGGGATGAAACCACATAGTTATTGGGACCATGGTTTTTTAAGCTGGGGGTGCAAAAAAAAGGGGGAAGGGATTGGAATAATGGGCGTATATGGGTGGAGGACAGGAAGACCATCGTCAGTAAATCACAATGCCTGGCAAACACTCAGAAAATGAACGGACTCAAGTGTTCTTGGAGCCTTAAAAACCATCCTCTGGTCAAACTATCAACAAGTCTGTCGAGGGAGAACGGTGCAAACTCAAACTCATCATTATCATTCAATCAATCAACCAATCAATCAATACTACCTTACAGTCTCCAGAGTTGTGTTTTACAAGTTCGGAAAGCAACGAATCCAGCTGTTTCATAGCGCCACTTGCCCTGATCCAAGATATGTCCAGCCTGGAACGAGGAATGTCTTCCCAATTGAGGTGGCACTGTTCCGCCTCACCAGGTCACCATTGGAGCAATCATCAAATCATCCCAGATCCAGATCCAGATCCAAGGCACGGATGAATCACCGTTCTGACTCAGATTGCGAATTGCTAAAACCATTGCTATCTTTAGTTGCTATCTTTGAAGGGTTTATCATGGTCTTATCATGGTTTTATCTATAGATGCCATGGTACCCAGGGACCCAATCAGATTTCATCTTGGAAATAACCATGCTATACCGGCTAGACTTACCATGCCAGGCCCCAACGAGCACCGCATCTCGCTTCTCAGCAGACAGGCCTCGCCCCAAGACCGGCGCGCCGGGCGCCCCGGGCGCCCCGGGTGCTGCTGAGGTGAGTCGTGCCAGATCTGGTGGCTGCATTGGCAGCTGCAAGGCCCCATCCTGGACAGAGTGTTCGAGCTGAAATTCCATTCAAAAATGGTGAAAAAACCATGGGTTTAATATATACATATATATGTTTTAATATGTTTTAATCATGTTTAATTGTTGAAGCAACGTGAAAAGTTGGAATTGACATACATGAAGCATGAAAGTTCAGATTTCACGAAAGGTGAAGAAAGGTGAATGTGGCTTTGTCAGCGGTTTTTTTGCGGATTATAACGGTACCACATCGGCTTCAGTAAGAACAGAACATCAAATTGGGGGATGACCCACGTTCAGAATAGGACCTATGTTTCGATGTCCAAGTCTGCTATGGAACGCTTGGACTTGGGGTTTCAGGGCTGTTTGGGTCTGCAAGTGTTGGATTTGGAAAAGATGTGACACATACTGCGTATAATATACTCTCCAGTAAACCAGTAAACGTTTACATAACTATGGAAAATCACCATTTTTAATGGGTAAATCCACTATAAATGGCCATTTTTTCAATAGCTATGTTTGTTTACCAGAGGGTAAGCCTTTGCCCAAACAAGTGGCAGGCCAACTTGAATGTTCAGCAGCGCCTCTGGCACTGTAGGCGAAGTTTGTCGAAACAGTGGCGGCATGCCGTGGGCCACAGGGCTCTCGCTGGAAATGATGCCTGAGTTGACACTGAGACGCGAGGGCGTCCGAATCTCGAAGTCACTTGCACTTTGCAAAGAAAAAATGATAGACATGGGGGGTTCCTAAAATAGGGGTACCCCATGGTACCCCTAAATCATCCGTTTATATGGGCTTTTCCTATGGAAACACCCACATGGTGACATGGGTTTTTTTCTGCAGAAGGATCGCACCATGAGAATCTTCAGGTCAGGTTTGAATCCCCTCAGCTGCCCTATGTTTTTTGGCCCAAGCTGCGCCGAAGAGCAATGGGTGCAGGAGGGAGCGCCAGCGTGCCTTTCTCCTATGTGTCCGAGAAACATCTAGCACATCAGATCATTCTCGGCGCATCGTTCAGAAATCTTCAGAACTTGGGTCAATTTTGACCAGCCAAATTTGGGTGGGGCTCCATAAACCTATACAATAGCTATAATATCTATTGGCTGGCCTATTTTATATCCATTGGATTATATCTATAAACCTATAATAACTATTACCCTCCAGTAAATTAACATAGACATACATAGACCCTGCCAGTTGTCGGGGTTGGAAGATTAGTTTCCATCAAAAATTGGTTGTTTTCAGGGTCAACAAGTTAATTTGCCAGAGGGTAGATCTATAATACCTATGGTCCTGTCTGTAATATCGATTTTTCCATCTGAGATCACCACCGGTTTGCTCTCTTCCAAGCGAATATGGTGAGACTTCTCCTGGAATCGAAAAAATCCTGACCTCTGTGAGATGAAAAAAAATCCTGTGGCTCTGTGGCGAAAAATCCATTCTCCCCAATATCATAGGAATTGATAGGAATTGGAGAAACAATTGGTATAGCTATAATATCTGGGATAATTATATCTGGTATTTTTCAGATCTATCTCCCCTGTTTCTCCAATTCCTTTGCTGTGACAAATTGGAATTCCACACAGTTCCACTCAACTCCGGCTGGGATGGTCTGGGATAACCTGGGCTGCTCCACCTGCACAGCTGCTTCCACGAAGTTGTGGAACTCTGTGAAACCCACGCGCCCAACTTTCGCTTCGTCCATGATATCGAAGAATCGAACCACCTGGTTACAGCAGCTGGTTTCTACGTGGTAAACATACCAAAAGCGATGGAAAATGGCCCAGTCGAAATAGTGTAGTGGATTTTCCCATGAAAAGCATGGTGGATCTTTCCATAGTTATGTAAACGTTTACTGGAGGGTACGCAGACAGCTGGGCAGATAGCTGGGCAAATGCCATGGGGCCTGATCAGCAGAGATGCCACGCAGGCCCAAGTGATACAGCGCTGCCCAGGTCTCTACCATGTCCTGTTTCCAAGTGATGCAGCTGTTGCTGTTCACTTGCAACATGTTACAATGATTTGAAAAAATCCAAATCAAGGATCGGATTTTTCACCTCCAAGCAGCCTTTTTTTGGTGTCCTTCTTATTTTCCATTTGCAGGGGCGCTTTTTATTTGGCCATGGACCATGGACATAGAGAACAGCCAGAAATTACCACTTGATGCGCCGACTTGGTCCGCTGAGTGCTCGACCAAAGAGCCGTTCTTGTCCGCATCAAAAATATCCTGGTGAGGTCTTGGAACAGGGATTGTTTTATTGAGTATCCACCCGGCCTGGTAAACATACAAAAAACTATTGAAAATTGCCTTTTATAGTTGATTTACCCATTAAAAATGGTGGTTTTCCATAGCTATGTTAGTTTACCAGAGGGTAATTGAGAACATTTGGAACAGGTTTGTCTTAGAAATCTTAGAACAGCATCTGATTGTTCCACCATGTTCAACCAAACCATGGCTATTTTGCGGGGACGGAAGGTGCTAAGCTCGGAGCAAAAGCGGCTCTGATACTAAGGTTCTTCCCTCGGTGCCCACGCCGGGAGACGTCAACACAACGTTTGTAGATGGTGGTTGAGCCACAGCATGCCACAGCTGTCATCTACAAGTTTTGTTTCAAGATTTTAAGATGCTCATTGGGGCATCTTAAAAAAACATCGCTGGAAATAGATTGCCACAATCATTGCACGTTCAGTGGAGATGCTATGCGGCTATGCCTGTCTTTTGGAGCTATTCTCTTCGGAATTTTGCTGCATCAAAACGAGTCTCAACAGTGAATCAGCAGATATCAGATTTTATCAACACCTATATGCGAACCATGGTGCTGGAATATATATATATATACCAACATGACTGCCCTTGTCCAAAATCACTCAGTTTTAAGTAGGTTTTTATATACCAGCACCATTTTGTTCGCATATGGGTTATACTTGATCTTCAATGATAAAATCATGGTTTTTCTCATGATTTCCCATGGATTTCATAGGGATTTCCCATGGGATTTTCTAGCCATCTTCGACTCCATGGTTGAGTTCCCACACCGCTCAGAGCTTCCCGCAAGGTCACGCTGAGACTGGCCTCTTCCAAGAAGCTCAGATCGGAGTCCAAGGTCAACACCTTGCACATCATCTACAAAATATACAGATGTGCGTGCATATATATATATATATTATATTATAATTATATTATATTATATTACATTCCATTACATTATATTATATTATGTAATATATTATATTATGTTATAATGATATTATATTATATTATGTTATATTATAATTATATTATATTATATTATATTATATTATATTATATTACATTACATTACATTATATTATATTATATATTATATTATATAATATATTATATTATAAAATATTATATTATATTATGATCATATTATATTATATTATATTATATTATATTATATTATATTATA
>Ga0126342_10021254_pt1 | contig 10833 bp, 15 predicted proteins | sample Cyp1metagenome_FD_92528 | JGI IMG/M metagenome (GOLD analysis project Ga0126342, IMG submission 92528) | Coral microbial communities from Lord Howe Island, Old Settlement Bay, Australia - Cyphastrea 1 metagenome | ecosystem: Host-associated > Invertebrates > Cnidaria > Coral ... | reverse complement strand
TTTCTCTTCTCTGATCTGCTCTCTTCTACTCTTCTCTTCTCTCTGCCTCTGCCCATCTCTGCTTTTCATCTGTCCATCTTGTCGGAAGTTTGACTTCTAAACTGCCTTCAAGTACACAGCCCTGCTTTTCAACAGCATCTCACAGCTTGATGCATTGCGCAAAGTCCCCTGTGTATTTTTTCAATGGTAGACGGATGTAGACAGTAGCATTTTCTTCTGCTTGTGGATTCCGAAAGCCATGCGAGAGAAGCTGGCCATGCTGAGGAGATTCAAAAATGCGTGGATGTTTGCAGGCAGAGGCATCTCCACAGATAGCCTTCAAATAAAACGAAGATACGAACTGGACGGATTCTGCTTTCCCCTGGAGTTTTTTCCGGAGCAACTCTTTCGTCATGAATTCCTTCCTCGTTATGAAGTTTTTCGCAGTAAATGCATGCAGCAGCAGAAATGGTCTGACTACCGTTTCAAGTCGCATTTGTTTTTGCCATGGTTGCACGACATGTTGGTAAAGAATGACCGCTTAAAGGATGCAGCCCGTGCACTGCTGGCAACTGATGATGTTGTGATTTGGTCGACAGATTGGTGTGTCAAACCAAGATCCTCACAACATCATTTCACATGGCATCAAGACTCCACTTACAGCAAATTCGGAGCTGACGGAACCACTCTCTGGTTGGCATTCTCACATGTACGAAGAACCAGTGGTCCGCTATTGTTTCGGAGGTCTTCTCATCTCCTTGGTCAACTGCAGCACATGGAGAGCGAGGATGAGTCGAACCTGTTGGCCTTTGGCCAGTACATTCCTGAATTCCCTGACCCGGAGCATAAACCAGCAGACTATGCACACTGCACTGATGGGTCAACCAATTGGACATCCATGGAAATTGTACCAGCGGAATTACAGCCGGGGCAAGCTTCTGCACACAACTTTTTGACCATACATAGTTCCGCTGCGAACTCAGACGATGCAGATAGAGTTGGCCTTGCGGTACGAATCGTTCGAGCATCCGCTGGAATTGGTCGCAATGACCGTGTGACCCACCTCTGCGGCAGTGCCAGTGCATTTGAAATAGAGGCTCCTCCGACCACTGAGTTTGGGAGCAGAGAGCTGCGGGAGTGGGAACTGTCTATGGAAAGAGAGAAGCAAATGTATTTTGCGGACCATGAGCGATCCAACTACAAGTAGTTCAAGGATATTCAAACAGTACTTCTCCAACCTTCTACAACTGGTGATGACTTCGGCCTTCGTTTACCATTGCCAAGCTGGAACACGTCGATAGATCTGTGAAGAAGAAAGAAGCAAGTGCATTGCCAAGGCAAAACAAAATGCAGAAACTTTAAAGACTCTTGTTGTTGATTGATGTGACAAGTTTGCGACGTCTTTCTCTCTTGATACCACTTTGTTTATCTTTCTTCAGGTATATTGTGTGGATGGGCGCATCCATCCTTTCGCAGTTGTCAAGCTTTGGCTCCATGCTCATCTCGTGAATGCCTCAGGCGGAGCTTTAGGTGTAGTGTGACATATGCTGACAAGTCAGTGAGAGTATGTTTGGATGGCTTAGCATGGCCCTGTATGGCCCTGTATGTTTGTCCAAGGAAGGCGGAGTATGATGAGCTTGGACCTGCAATTGTCCACAGCAAGTGCTTCTAATACAGAATTGCGACAAGCGTGTCTATAGTCTGCAAAGCGGTCTGAGAACAAGGTACAACATACTGCAGTTCCCAGAAGTTCCCAACCTTTCCCAGCATATTGCATATTGTTTGTGAAAGGTTTCAGTTTGACAACAGACCTTGCGACTCAACCACCGCAAATCATGAGACGGTGCTGTGCACTGAGCCCGCATGAACTTGTGCCATTTAGTGCCCATTCCATCGTCCGTGCCAATCTCTTCAACCGAAAAGAGAATAAAGCAACATCTGAACAAAAGCAGAATGTATGTTTTAGCAGCTGCGGCCGTATGGCGCAATGCTGAACATAGCTGTGATGCCTGTGTAGATGTTTGTTTTTGAAATGTTGGCCTGAAATTTCTGAAATTTCTGTTGGCCTGATTGATGGCAGCAAGATCCAGGAGGTTCAGATTGCCGATAGACTCAGGATGACTCAGGTATATAGGGGATAGGTGGGGGTAAAGACTTTTTCGGCAGGGTTTCGAGAGCTTCAAGAGAAAGGTTTGAGGATTTGTTTGGATGACACGAGTGATCAGAATGTTCTTCTTGCATGTTGATATGACTCCAGTAGTGTAGCTACCGTGCAGAATCGAACCGACTCAGCCAAGCTTGAAACAACTCTTTACTGAATCTGTGCAAGGAACTCGTGCCCTGATGCTTGCAAACTTGTGAAGAGTAGCGCAGCATATATGTAGGACTAGTGTGGCTACTTAAGTATATTATCAAAGGAAGTTTAGAAGTCTAAACTCCGTTATACCGACAGTGGAAATGTGACATCATCACATCACCACGTCACCACATCACCACATCATCCCATCACTACATTGACATGATTGACTGTGCTGTGCCAATGGGTTTGGTGATGGAGGGTCGCAGTTGGCATTGCAATGGCTGCCTGCATGTTGTTGATTGCCACTCTTGCTGACGCACGTCTAATGGGATTTGCAAGGCAGTGATTGCAGATCGCAGTGGAATGACTTCGTCCAGGTGACGCTTGAAGGTTAGGAATTGCATGAAACCCTACGTTTTCTCGGCATTGCGCGGGGATGTCCTCGGACGCGTCCTCCACCCTAAAGTTTACCCTAAAGTTGATTTTGAAGAAGGTCAATGAGATGAGTCAATGCGCTGTGCCATTGCCTTTGACCATCCAGGCTTGCAGTTTGCATTTTGGCGCTGATGATCTTCCTTTTAGAATTCATTTCAAAAGGTGCTTCAAAATTCGAAATGGGCTTTTTTCCGCTTTGGCGCCAAGATCCGGTTTTGGAGCTGCTAAGTGATCGGCCAGGCTATCGGTGTACACCGCTGAGGCCTTGGTGTATGACCCCGGCACTTTGACATGAGCATGACCCCCGCAGCATCTGGTATCCAAAAAGGTTGTGTCCAAGAGGTAACACAAAAACCTGAATTCCTTCCTATGAATTGACTGGAACATGCATGATGCAATCACGGCTTCTGAGAAACCTCGACTTCGCAAGGAGACCCAGGCATCAAGCCAGCACATCTTGCTGAGCCGGCGCTGCTCTGCACCACAGGGACGACGGCATCTCTTCCCTACTCTCAAGAGGCACAATGCTCGGAAGGCCAAAATGTTCCGTAGCAATGTCTTTGGTGATTTTCTGTCAAAACCGAGGGGATTGGCATAGGACCTAACTGCTGGGTGTGCCGCTGGTGAAAAGGACGTGCATGGTGCATGGGGCTATCAGGAACGACCGGAAACGACCTTCTTCTAACATATGGATAGTCCATTCAAGCAACCGCACCGACATCAAATCATCATGTGCACTCTCAGACAAGTCCAACACAGGGGCGACTGAAAATCCAAAACGTGCCAATGAATCACCAACCTTTCCAGCCCCTCCACAGATTTCAACAAAATCGAAATACATTAGGGGGGAATTTTTGAATGCCGGCAGGCGCAAGGAAGGGATTCTCGGCCTCCTGATCATCCTCAGTCTCACCAATCTGCCTCAGGATAGAATGAAAAGGATTGCGGAGGTGAGTGTAAGCACCCTTTCTGTCAGAGTCCAGCACCTTTTGAATTTCCTTTGGAACACGAGCCTCAATGATAGCCCCTTTTTGATTGGAGGCATCGGTTGCATGAATCTTTTCAAACCAATCAGCCGTGATGTTGGAGAACATCACGGGGCAACTGCGGCTAGGCTGACAAGTTCATGTGCTACCTTTCTTGTGAGCGGGAGCAAGTCTTCATGCGACGCAGTCAAGCAATCACTGGCCAGCCTGAACAGAACAGGTCGTCGATGATGCATGAAAAACACTTCCGGTACTGCAGCACTGAAACCCAGTTTCCTGCAATGCGGCTGAGGACCTTTCCATTGGTTGCTGGAAGGCGAGCGGCCCTCAATGAAATGACAGACAATGCCAGCCTCTTTGCAATGGGCGCCCCAACAGGCATATACCCCGGCCGAACATTCTCAGGACCAGACCTGACCTCTGCACCTGCTGCTTTGAAACCTCTCTCTGCTACCACATCTTTTTCGGGGGCCCAAGAAGATGCTCCCGGTCATAAATTTCTCTGGCGGATGCAAGGCTACGGAATGCAAAGCTCGTATCAGGATGACTCCCTACTGGCCCAGCGCTGACAGCAAAATAATCATCGATGACCAAAGCTTCCAGGCAGTCAGTCAGGTGCGTCCGGGGCAGAGCGGAAACTCATCCTGGGCAACACCACACACGGTGAAAGACTTCCTCAAGTGAGCAAACACTTTTGGCTGCTTTTCAGTATAGGGGTCCTCCTGAGCTCATCACAAGTTGGCCAGGGGGACAAATAAATACAAAAGTCTAAAACCCAAATCCACATGTTTACAACCGGCGTCAGACAAAGAGAAGTCCATCGGCGAAGTGACAAGCCAGGGCCGCTCGAGGCAAAACAATCCGAGGAAGCCAAGGGGAGCGGGAACACCGTGGAAGACGTCTCAGAGGAACGCCGCACGATGGCAAAAGAATGACGAAGACAACAGGCAAGCTTGGTGCGAGTCTTCAAAATCCACCGAGGCAAACAGGCCATCCATCTGCTCAGCGTCATAGAAAGTTGAAGTGGGTTTGACTCCAGCCCCACATTCAACTCAGACTTGCAACCTGCAGAAATTCCAGGAGAGGTTAGGCTCCCTCGTTTTCCGTCTTCGCTGAAAGACCTCCTGGACCTACCTTGCCTTTCTTTTTGGGCTGCAGCTTTGCTTTTGGGGCGTCCTCCCACTGAGACTTGCCGAAGGAGCCTTGCTTTGAGGTGCTGCCCATCTCGATCCTCTTTGCAGTGATTGTGTCGAGCTCCTTCAAGTAAGCTAAGGCCACAATTATCCATTTTTGGTCTGCTAGTACTGGGAAGGCCCGAGCTCGGGACAAGTTGCCCGGGGCCTTGTGCGTGAACACACTGGCTGGAAGCTCTTCCGCTAAGGTCAGAACATGGGCTAAGTCGAATCGCCCGTTGTCCATGCAAGGCTACTGACAAGAGGGCTGTTGCATCCCGAGCTGCATCCCATCTATCTGTTTGCAAGAAACCCATGGTGGAACAATCCAAGCCTGCTGTTGGGTCTGGCTGCGTGCACTGACCGTAGACCCCCCAGGCGTTTTAGCCGTAGAACCGGTAGATGGACTTTCCTTTTTGCCATGGTAATTCTTTGCGGTGCCGAACTGGGAAAAGCGATGCCAATAGCCCCCTCTTCTGCAGCAGACCTGAAGCAACAGACGCATGTGAAGAGGGACCAGTATTTGACTCGGTTCCGAACCTGGCTGTGGGAAGAAAAGGGGGTTTCTTTTAAGTTCCTGGTGGAGCAGAAGCCTGCTGATCCTGAGAGGGTGGCCAGCCTTTTGGTGGAGTATGGGAAGCAGCTGTACTACGCTGGAAAAGCCTATGGAATATACATAGAAACAATCAATGCGGTTGCAAGTTCGAGGCCCCTGGCGGTACGATCACAAACCAGCGATGCCGCTCTCAGTTGTTTCTGCAATGGCGGTGGTCGCGTCCACATGGGGCTGGCTGGCCCCACTTGGCAGCAGTGTTGATTGTCAGCTGGGCTGGGGTCACGAGGATTGGTGAGGTGCTCAGTGCCGCTATAGGAAGGAATTGGTGCTCCCGGTGGGTTGTGCGCCAGGGACCTCCTTCGCCTGGTGATGATACGCATGCCGAAGACACGGAGCTGGGCTGCAAACCACCAAGCAGCTCGTACTGACCAGATTGACATAGTGAATTTCTTGTCTGCGATGTATGCTGAAGCCCCCCAGGGGAACGCGGTTGCTGCGCAAGACCGAGAATGCCGAGGTTGTCAGACGTCGCGGCAGGTGGCTCAGCGTCAAGACGTTAGAGATTTACTTACAAGAGGTGCAAGTTTCAACATACCTTGAACGAGTCAAGCCTGATGCCAAAGTCCTCATCGAACTACGCTCGAGCGGGTTTGCACCCACACTGGATCGATGCATCGATTTTCTCCAGTGTGGGGTGCCTCCAAATACTTGGTACTATCTGTTCCGAGAGCAGAATTTCCTGAGCAGAGATTTGGAAGAATGGGGGTTGATGGAAAACGGCCAGCATCGACATCCGATGCATGGCAACAGAAGAACTTTCCGAATCACAGCAGCAAAACAAGAGGGCGCGTGTCCCAATACATATGCATGTATACGATTGTATACGCACATATTAGTTTTGTTGAAAGCAAACACCAGGTAGATGCCCGCAGCTTTGTAGATCACTTGCTAAATAGACCCTGCAGACAGCAAGACTACCCAAGCTATCTTGACTGCAAAGTAGAAGTGCAGCTTCTTTCTCAGGAACATGTCATCAGACTTACTTGCCAGCAAGAAACGTCAAAGTGTGTGTGGAAACATTTAGTGATAAAAAGTGGGGGATAGCACGCAGCAATCAAACCACTTTGATGTGCATTCGCCCAGAAACAGTGGAACTATGCAAGCCTTTGAGCCGCTGTGACATGACTAAAAGTAGGAAGAAGGGAATGCTCAGTGAGTGGGTTGGACGTGGCAATGAAAGGTTTGCAAGTGTCACAGATGTGTGCCTCTTGCAATTTGCCAATTGTCCATTGTATCTAAGCGCCACTCTCCTCAACGTTGAGGCTGCTGCCCAACACTCCTCTGTCAATACTTCCCTTTTTGGTCAGGAACTCAGTTCCCTATACCATTGTTGTGAGGTTTCAATCTTTGGGTTTGCGACTGGTGCATCACGGATGCAACACATTCAAACGGGAATGGAACCCTAAAACTCTGGAACCCTTATACACCGCTGTTGTATGGCAAAACTGTGTTAATTGTGCAAAGAAGTGGTGTCTGGATATTTTGTGTCGCTTCTCGTTTATCATTTCTTCCTAGATTCAAGAGTCTTTTAGCAACTGCGACCAGTTGATGATTGGGTTCACTGTCAGAACTATTGCAGTTGTTTGTTTAAGGCTCATGCAGATTCGTGCGCCTTTTCCATTACAAGCAAGGGGTGCAACACGGCTTTGTCAGAGGACCAGACAGGGCTTAGTGGCTGAGGGTTAATGAACATAACCAGCAAGCACATGCAAACACTTTTCAGATTGCAGGCAATCTTGTATGATTGAAAATACACCACAAACATCCAGTGATAGCGCGGGCAGTTGCTGGACCATCCAAAATTTCATTCTGGTAGCAAATTGTTTTCAGAAAATGAAGTTGAGCAAGAAGCAGCGGCAAGAAGTATTCGCAATGGCGAACTGCCAGGATAGAGTGTGGGAGGAAATGCTAGCCGGATCCTTGGACACTGAGAAATGACATCGTGCAGCACACGGCAGCGCAGTGCCTTGTTGTACCACTTTGTCGAGATATTGATGCCTTGTCGAATTTTATGCTGACTATCTTTGAGAGTTGTTCAAATTGTGGATAGATCGGATAGATCGGATAGATAGTGTCAAGGTGGAGCAATTTGGTTCTGTGATTCAATTCTACGCTGCCTTTGTGGCTTCCTTGCAAAGCAATCCACAGGCTTGGAGCCCAGCATCCAGCAAAGCCATTTTTTAAAGATGGCACCAGGATGCCAGATATGCCAGCGTGGGAGTCCAGCATGAGCAAGTCGTCAAGTCTGTTAAGTCGTCAAGTCTAACTGCATCTGACTGCTACCCTGGATGGAAGTCTGAGGCCCAGCTTGCAGAAAACATAGTCCCAGCCAGTGACTTATATACTCTGATCCAAACACTGCTTGCCATTCAAGTCATTATGTCCCTTATGAGATGGGTTTTAAACCAGGGTCACCAGAGGTTCGAGTTGCAGAATAGTCGTGTTCGACCTTCGACAACCACCAACGCAATCGTTTTTGTACAGCATTTGTGGTTTCACCACACCAGACGACAAACATTTATGAGGCTATAGGCTATGAGGATCTCAAGGGAAGCTATATCAGTATACATAGACAGCATCAAATTCTGCAGCTGTTAGTGGTCAGTGGTTGCTAAAGTGTGGTTTGTGTTTGATCTTGAGCTGTTGGTGAGCTGTGTCAAACTGCTCAAACTAATTGGTGTTTCAGGTTGATCGAGACAAGCTCTTGCAGCTGCTTGACGGGCTCCCCAAAGATTGCGCTCGACAGGCTTGATAGGTTGGAGTAACTTGCAATGATTGACTTATAACTACCAGGACTGCAGTGCATAGACGACCGTGTCGTTTTGTGAGATTCAATGTACTTCGTCACTGTGTCAAGTGCGCCGCTACATTGGTTTTCACATGGAGCCAAGTTTTGGTCTTTTGAAAGTGGTTGTTACAGGCAAAAGTTGAAAACATGTATTTATACTTTTACCACAACGAGGAGTTGATTTTGATGGTTCTTGGATTTGACGAAACTAATTTGGGTCAGCATCATTTTTTCGCCATTGCAGTGGTCACAGCGATTCTTCCAGCTTTGTCAGAAATTTCCATGGTTTAGTTGTTCCGAGACTTTGTCTCCAACACCACATGTATATGTAGTCAGGAACACTTGGGTGCATCTTAGCGTGCCCTTTCTTTTTGCGCTTCATGCGCATGTGCTTCGGCAAAAATTCTCTGCAAGAGAAGATTCTATGACGTAGCATCCAGTGTTCGTGCGAGTGCAAGAGAAAGAACCCTTTGACGTAGCATCCAGTGTGTGTAAAAGTGCAAGAGAAGATCCTATGACGTACTGTAGCGTAGCACCTGGTTGAGCCCGCAAGGCAACTGATGTCATTGCACCACCCCCACCCCAACCAATCCATATGAAGATGTGGTGAGGTAGCATGACGCATCTGTGGAACTGCAAGGGAACCATCCGCGTGAGAACCCAAGGCAACTGACGTTCATGCCCACCCCACCCCACCCACCCCACCCCAAAAATGAGAAACAACTACAAAAAGACACGGCCGTGCACTCACCGCAGGCCAACTACCAATACTTTAGAACCTGTATCTACTTCTCTGTACATGCGAGCAACCTACACTAGCATTGCCTTTTCCCTTTTCAAATTGCCTTCCAGCCTGTCCAGCTTTGCGGTGCAGGTCTACATGAGGGTTGCATTGACCACTTGCAAGCCTTTTGTTTTGCAACCGCGAGCTCGCCAGAACCTCAGATTCAACCTGTGGCAATGCCTTCCTGAGAGAAGTGCAGCCGCGTGGGCATGTTCACAACGTGGGCTTTGATTCTCCCTGCTCCCGATGTTGACAGCGATCCACATCCGTGTCTTCGCAATGTTTCAGCGGTCCCAAATATTCAACTTGAAGTAACTTGTAACAAGAAAAAAGAAAATTGGCAAATGCGAATCGCACATGCGAATCTTGATGATTGTCGGATTTGCTTGGCAGGCTTCTGACAGCATTCATGCTCTTGCCATGAAACAAAAACTGCAGATGGATTCCACCCATGTTGTTTGAAGTTTTTCCCCAAGATAGCGAAGCTAGTGGGGTTCTTACTTCAAGTATAGGATGAATTGGATATATGCATTTTCGGACGGGCATGTTCGTGCCGCTGGAGGGTGCCGCTGGAGGGTGCCGCTGGGGGGTGCCGCTGGAGGGTGCTGCTAGAGAGGTGTGTGCCTTTGGAGCTGGCCTCCGGGTGCTGCCGCTGCAGGGCGCTGCTGTTAGAGTGGCGTATGCTTTTCGAGGTGCTGCTTGAGGGTACTCCTGTTAGAGTGGTGTGCGCTTTGGAGCTGGCCTGTTGCGGCTGCAGGGTGCTGCTTCAGGGTGCTGCTGTTAGTGTGGTGTGTGCGCTTTGGAGGTGGCTTGCTGTTGCTGCTGCAGGGTGCCACTGCAGGGTGTTGCTTCAGGGTGCTGCTGTTAAAGTGTCGTGTGCGCTTTGGACCTGGCCTGCTGGTGGTGCCGCTGCAGGGTGCTGCTTCAGGGTGCTGCTTCAGGGTGCTATCAGAACGGCGTGTGCGCTTTGGAGCTGCCTGCTGGTGCCTGTGCGGGTGCTGCTGCAGGGTGCTGCTTCACCGTGGTGCTCAGAATGGCGTGTGCGCTTTGGAGCCGGTGGAACGTAACTACATACGTATATACATATATACATACATTACAGTACAGTACACTACAGTACAGTACAGTACATTACATACATTACATAGATTACATACATCACATACATTACATAGATTGCATAGATTACATTGACTACATACATCACATAGATTACATAGATCGCATAGATTACATAGATTACATAGATTACACAGATTACATAGACTACATAGATTACATAGATTACATAGATAACATAGATTACATAGATTACATAGATTTTTGAGCTGAAGCCCATCGTTGGCTCCGCCGGACTACTCGGTCTTCCATTTCATGGCAGTGTGGGCTTGAAAGCTATTGAATGAGGACTTCAGAAATATATTCCTGAGGTTTTTTGGAACAGATTTGTTGGAAATAGACGTTCTTTTTGAGAGCAAGTGAGTTCCCGAAAGCTCCTGCGAAAGGTTTTCCCTAAAGGACTGCTGCCAGTTTCAACTTGTTACTTCGTGTAAAGGCGGTGCCAAGACCTCTCTGTGTAAAAGCTTTTGTGTGTAAAAGTTTCCGTGCGTAAAAGTTTCTCTGTGTAAAGACTTCTTTGTGTAAAAGCTTCTCTGTGTGAAAGCGCGTCTGTGTAAAGATTTCTCTGTGTGTAAAAGCTTCCATGTGTAAACACTCTCTGTGTAAAGGCTTCTCTGTGTAAAAGTTTCTGTGTGCAAACGCGTCTGTGTGTTAA
>Ga0126342_10021253_pt1 | contig 10835 bp, 12 predicted proteins | sample Cyp1metagenome_FD_92528 | JGI IMG/M metagenome (GOLD analysis project Ga0126342, IMG submission 92528) | Coral microbial communities from Lord Howe Island, Old Settlement Bay, Australia - Cyphastrea 1 metagenome | ecosystem: Host-associated > Invertebrates > Cnidaria > Coral ... | reverse complement strand
GCTGTGTGCGATGGTCCAACGAAGCGGCCACAGTACATGCGGATATCACGGTTGATCACCGTGACGTACCTGCCTTCGATTGAAATGTATTGAACTGTTGAACAAGCTGTTCTATTCAGGCTGCTTAGGTACTTTTCGACAGTTTGAAATTTTGATTTTCCAGAAGTCACCACTTCGATTGTGACGTTCTCAACCTGCTTGCGATGACAGGTAACTCAGGACATTAGGCGACGACGGTGACATCATTCACACTTTCCATTCACCATTACCCTAGTGTGTGTACTACTTCTTGTGCTTCTGCCTCCATCTTGCGAAGATGTACAGGACTGGATGTAGACTGAAGACATCACGAGTCACCCACCAGAATCGTCACAGTGTGCGAAGTGCAAAATCCACTGGTTTGGGGATGGAGGCTGTGTCCAGAATGTAAGATGCATAGGTCTTCAGACATACCCCATATGGGCAAAAGATATGAAATGCTTTCTTGGAGTGATCCCCACCCTGACACACTATTCTGACATAGTTTCTGACATACCATCTGCTAGTATATATGGCACATATTTTTTCTGACATTCTACCTGACATTCTTTCTGGCACATACTCTGACATTCTATCTAGAATTCTTTTTGGCATTCTATCTGGTATCTATTCTGACATACTTTTTGGCATATATTATAACATTCTTTCTGGTATTCTGTCTGGCATTCTCTCTGGCATCCTCTCTGGCATGTGTTCGGGTCCAGGCGTGGCCGCATCCGGAGCTGGCCGGCATGGCTCGGTGTCGAAAGTCTGGAGTGTACCGTACCAATCCCCAGTAAAACGATGTGCCGATGATCCTATCCCTGAATTCAGGACACTTTGGAGATCACATTCCTCCAATTAGCTGAAAACCAACCATTAGCTCTAGATACCCAGTATTTTGAAGCTGGCTGTGAAATATTACCCCGATTGAAAATCTGTTCCCCATTGCTCATCAGTCGCTTACTCCCACCTGTCTGGGTAAAATAAGATAAGTTGTAGGTCGTTAGGTCCATATTTTTCTTTCAAAATTGAAATACGGGTTAGGTCGCATGAAATGCCAGACTTTATTGTTTATACCCGTTGAGGTTGATACAACTGCCAACTTTTGTAGGTTGGCCCATTCCTTCTTGATGGTTACACCCATCAAACCCATCAAAGCGGCGAAACAAATGCAATCTGGGTGTGTCTGACAATAGATTCCCATAATTTTCAATTCGAATGAGAACGACGCCCTGGCTTTCTTTACCAGGGATAGAACCCGGTGTTTTCCCCATAGGGATGGGTCAAAACTCGGGTACCCAAACGATACCCTAAGTAAAATAGCTGGGTAATGGATGTTGACTCCCCCCATTCATATGGTAATAATATGGTAATAATATGGTAATATGATGGTAATATGATGGTCATTTCATGGGTTTTGACAGATTGATTAATATGTCTATTACAAACCCAAATGTGAAATTGGAGTGATGTTCACCAGCTTAGCAATTCCAAACTGGGGCACCACATTCCCCAAGGAAGAAGCTTCACAAGCTTATTGGGCTAATCCACCCACGGCCAAGCTGGATTTTTTCTCGGAATCTACGTCAGCAAGATGGACACAGTGTCTTGCTTCACTGTTCGGGTTTGGCTACCCTCTGGTTATGCAAAACAACTTGCGAACTGGAAAATTAACCTTTTACACCGGTAGATCATTATAAATCATCTATAAATTAAATGCATAATGCGCCATTTTCAATAACCAGAGTGTAAAATTAGAAAAAAAAAACATTGTTTTGGCAGATACATGTTCCCCCTTGTTGCAAGTTTAAGCCAACCATTCACCTGTCCGACAGAATTTTCCCAGCGCATCGAGACACTGCGATCGAGTCGATTTCTACTGGGATGCTGATGCACCGAAGCAAATCCTCAGCGGACCGCAGTCACCGAAATTGTCTGCCGATGTGGGCGTTATCCGATTGACTGTCTGGGGGTATTCATCACATAGTATTCTATATATATATACATATATACATACATTGTAATATTATATAATATGGTTATCCTGGGATTCCTGAGAAATGTGGGATTTCGCCAATACACATTGGCGATGCACCAACTCGAATCCAACCCCGCCGACCTGCCAAGGTGATAGGTGATTTTTCGGAGCTGAAGCATCCAATTTTTGATGGTTTACCAAAGACCTTACTGGTTGGTGGGTTCAACCCCTCTGAAAAATATGAAAGTCAGTTGGGATTATTATTCCCAATATACGGGAAAAAAATGTTTGAAACCACCAACTAGCTTAAATGTTGGCGAAGTTTACAAGGTGAAACCTCCCCGTGGCTATGAAATCGCGATAAGTTGACGCACGCTTGCCTTGGTGGACTGCCGGGTTTATCGGGGATATATTTAAACTCTGGTTTTGTCAAAATAGCTATTGAAAATGGCCATAGAAATAGTGGATGTTCCCATTAATAGCATGGTGATGTTCCATAGTAGTTTTGTAAACGTTTACCAGAGGGTACATCATGTGGTTGCTAAGCCGGCCGCACCTTGTAGATACCCTGCATTTTCTGGAGGGGGCATTCCCGTTGACGGCAAAACCTCCACTTCTCCCTAAGGATTTGATCCTCTTGTTGGTATGGTCAAGTATGGGTGGTCCAGGAACGGTTTTGCTTACGAACTGGTAAACATACAAAAAACTATAGAAAATCACCAGTTTTAACAGGTAAAACTATAGAAAATCACAAGTTTTAACAGGTGAATCTATAGAAAATCACCAGTTTTAACAGGTAAAACTATAGAAAATCACAAGTTTTAACAGGTAAAACTATAGAAAATCACCAGTTTTAACAGGCAAAACTATAGAAAATCACAAGTTTCAACAGGTCAATCTATAGAAAATCACCAGTTCTAACAGGTAAACCAACTATTTCTATGGCCATGTTCAATAGCTATGTTAGTTTACCAGAGGCTAAGTATCTTAGGTGATAACTCACCATCCAAGCATCTGCCATGAAGACCATGGCACCATTGAGAACGCCCACCATCAGTGGTATCTGCTCAATCGCGAGAAGGGGTCCCAAGTTCAATGGGTTTCTGTCCCATAACCATAGGAAAGAAGTGATTTAACCAACAAAAATTGAGGATTTGATTTAATTAATGGGATTTACCCTCTGGTTATTTAACATAGCCATGGTATAGATAGCCCATAGAAATAGATGGTTTACCTATTAAAAATGGTGATTTTCCATGGCTATGTTAAATAACCAGATGGTATAACTTATTTATAACTGATTTAAAATAAATAGCTAAGTCGACGCACATAACTTGGTCAACTGTCCGGTTTGTGGGGAATATCATGGGATATATCTATAATTGGATGGGATTGTAGATCAACTTGCACCGAGTGGGGAGGGCATTCCTGTACTGTTAGAATAGGTTCTGAATGGATAATTGCGGTTAGCCGCGATGGCTTTGGAATCATGATGGTCACTCTCAACGATCAGGTGAAGGGTAAACAATTTTCCATACTGGATAAGGATGGGCTGATAGCGGTCAACAACGATTGACCAATTCAATCTCCATGCCTACTGGATGAATCATCAACGATAAAATCAGAATGATAATCATAGACTAGCAGCCTGGTATTCCCTTGAATTCGCTGAAGGGAACCAACAAAAAAAATACAAGGTAACCAACAAGGTGAGGCCACCAAATGTGATGGTTGTTGGTTCAAAAACAAAAACTATTCATCTGTGGGCAAATTCTCCCATTTTTTTAAGCGTGCTTCTACAACTATTCACTGGGCTTCCATGAGTTACCCAAATTTTTGATGATTAACGTTGAATAAAAGGGATCAAACTCCAAATATTTGTTGGTAAATCACCAACAAATCCTAGTGTCAATGGATTGGTTTAAGGAAAAAAATACAGGAAAGCCCCATATCTGATGGGAAAATCTATGGTTTCCGGTTTCGATTTTCCATTAATTAAACCAATCCATTGATAGTGGTTTGGATCTCATTGTTTGAAGAGGGCTGCCCCAAAAGCCAGTGGTTTTTACTACCACTTGCCCTATTAAATTGCCATTTTGTTGTGTGCCCCAAGTTCAGACACATCCATTTCATTGCAGATCTTTGATACCCTGCAAAAAATTAACTTGTTAGCTAGTGTTGGCTTGGGAAATGTCGATATTCCGATTGAAATCAATCGCAACTGCGATTCTTCAGGATTAGTTCGCCATCCAGTTGATTCCAGCGAAAATTCCTGGATTTTCCCATCTCGCGAGCCTGGCCCTCATAATCTCGCGAGATCTGCTCTCCTAGCTCCTGCTGATGACATCGTGGAGTGAAAATCGTGGTGGAATGGAAGTGCTACAGGTTTATACTGGCGGTACACTAGCTTTATAGATTTTAAAATGACGGGATACTAATGGTTATAATAGAATATAGTGGGATGAATAATGGGATGAATCGATTGTAATGGGAGAAATAATGGGGATAACGGGGATGTAATGGGGGCATCATAGGGATAAGAACACATGAGTGGCGGACAAAATTACTTACTACCCGAAATGGACATGGCCAAAAGTAGCTGGTCCCCTATCGGTTGTGAAGGTTTGTACTTCCATGCTATGTGCAAAAAATAGGTATCGGTAAGTGGGTGGTCCCCTATTGGTTGTGAATATGTTCGCACAAATCTGAACATCCCATGTCCATTCACCACTACTTTAATTTTCCGCTAATTTTGCCGGTTACTCACATGATTCCCTGGTATTCTGATCACCCAACCAGGTCAGTGGGACATAACTAGACCTCCTTGGCTGGAGTTCAATCTTTACCCCAGCATTCACCAGTTGGTCAACTCAGCTACAATGTGGGGCCCCTCAGTTACAAGTTTGGTTTATAAACCCCGTTGACCATAGTTACAAGATATTATAAGTATCATAAACCATAGTTTTTGGAGTTATGTTCATTAAGTTAGCTATCGTTTTGGGGGCCCCACATTGCATATCTCCAAGAAAGTTGTTGACTACATCCCCGAATCTATCTCCATTGGTTGTCACTCTAACCCGGTGGTAGCTTTCATGGTCTAAATCAGCCCTGTCTTCTCGTGTTCCTTAAACCCCCTTGTTTGCCGGGTTGACGACACCACCATTTACCTAGTTACCATCATCTTTCGCAGATCTTAAAAACCCTGCAAAAGCATGTTCTTTAGTCTGGCATGTGTTGGCATTATCTATGCCAGCTCATGGCCAAAAAGGGTTTCAATCATAATTCCAGGAAAAACTGGAATGAAGCTTTTTGACCCGCAAACGAAAAAACCATCATTAATATCACCACATTAACAATCTATCCCCACATTAACCATCATTAACCATTAATTGTCATTAATAATTTTAATTAACCACCGTTAATCATCATTAATCGTCATTAACCATCATTAAGTTAACCATCATGGATCAAATTGATGGTTAACCATTAATAATCATTAACCATAATCAATAATCAGAATATTTGAACCATTAAACCTCATAGTCATTAACCATCATTTACCATCATTAACCATGATTAAGCATCATTAACAATAAGTATCTCCACGTTAACATCATTAACCATCATTAAGGATAATCATTCGTTGTTAATTTCCCCACATTAACCATCATTAACCATTAACCATCATTAATAATCCTAATGAAGCACCATTAACCCTCATTAACCATCATTAATCTGGCATCTCGAATGTATCTTTGATTGACCATCATTAACCAGGAATATCCCCACTGGATAGATTATATCTGGGTAAATTATAATAATTCACTAACCTGAATTGTTCGACCATTTGGGGATGATTTCCCTTACTAACCATGATTCCAGTGAGGTCACGATGTGAGGTCGTTATAATTTAGTTTACCAGAGGGATTTTCCATAGTTATGTTAGTTTACCAGAGGGTATCCCCATTAAAAGTATCCTCAAATTCGACCGTCGACCCTGTCCTGGCATCTCTGCGACAACATGGTCTCATCCATCAAGACCGCCTAACCGCAGACTCAACGAACCGCGGACTCTCCGAACGCGGTGCCAAGGGGTGAATTGTCTGTCGCTATGTGGTGTTTATATGATTCTATCATGTTCTATGGGTATGGATCAATACCTATTAATACCATTTTTAATGGGATGAACATCCATTTACCAGCTATTTTGGGGTTCACTAGGTACCAGGGTTTTGACCCATCCCCCTATATTGATGGTTATAATGTTCTATATTGATGGTTCTATCATGTTCTATAATGGCTCTATAACGTTCTATATGGTTTTATATTGATGGTTTTACATGGATTGACACGTCAATCATGTGATATTCATGGATTCCTCATCTATACACAGCTGTTTTTCCATCAGTTAGTTAAATATGTGGTTTTTATATAACCCTCTGGTTATTTAACATAGCGAAACTGGAGAATCATCATTTTTAATAGGGAAATCAACAAAAATCATCTATTTTTATGGCCCACCATCTATACCATAGCTATGTTAAATAACCAAATGTTCCAACAAAGAAACTTATGGTATCTAAAAACAAGAACATATACCATAGATATGTTAAATAGCCTCTGGAGAATCATCCATTATGCCATTGTTGTTCCATATGTCTTTTTTGTTGGAACAACAATGGCATCATGGGATCTTTATGGATTTAGCTCCTGATGTTATCAGCTCCGGCCCGGGAAAGCCGGGAAACTCATCGAGTTGTGGGATGTTCCAGCAAGCCATGTTGGATTAAGCGTCAGTAATAATCTTAATTAACCACCATTAACCATCATCTATAATCAGAATGTTTGAATCATTAAACATCATAATCATTAACCATTATGAACTGTTAACCATTAATCGCAGTAACCATCATAAACCATTCATATGCCCACATTAACCATCATTAAGGATAATAATTCGTTGTTAATTTCCCCACATTAACCATCATTAACCATTGGCCATCATTAGTAATCCTAATTAACCACCATTAACCCTCATTAACCATCATTAATCTGGCATCTCGAATCTATCATTGATTAACCATCATTAACCAGGAATATCCCTATCTGGATAGATTACATCCCCATTAAAAACTGGTTGGTGCAATAACCATCTTGAATAATATGAGTTCGTCAATGGGAAGGACTATCCCGTATATTGTGGAAAAATAAAATTCATGTTCCAAACCACCAACCAGTATGTATATATATATGCATACATTTACAATGTGAACAGTAATCATGCGGAGACTGCCTATCAAGTCAAGGTCAAAGGGAGTATCCACCAGCTTCACTGCTAATGATGATCTCCACCGACCCTTTCGTTGAAGTTTTTGGTAGAAGTTACATGGGCTGGTAATGGGTTACCCTTTCGTAAACATACAAAAAGCTATTGAAAATGGCCATAGAAATAGTGGATTTACCCATTAAAAATAATTAGTGATTTTCCATCGCTTTTTGTAAACGTTTACCAGAGGGTACCATGATACTAAGGCAGGAGCCAATAGAAAATCCATTGTGAATCTAATTGAGGATATTAAAGAGATGGGACCATGCTCCATAGGGGCTGTTTGAGGCGGCCCAACCGAATCCAAGCCACATCATTGCCACACCGATCAAGACTGGAACTGTTTCAAAGCACTGGACGTCCAAAAATACTGGATGGATTCAAGTTTCAAATCAAATGTCCAACCAATTCTTTGCACTTCAAATAATTACCCCATCTTTGTGCCATCAAAAAGATGACCCCATCCAGCTGTCAGTGCCCACCTTGATATCATCTTCCAAAGTTTCTCCAAACTTCGGCATGCTGGGCAAAAACAGCCCAAGCGTGGACGGAACTATTTGGATCTCATGTATCCACGAGCTGTTTGGCAAGTTCACAAGCAAAAAGATGTCCTGTAGCATCTCTGGGCCGCATTTTTTGATAATGGAAAAAAACATTAAAATGGATGATTTGGGGTACACCCATTTCAGGAAACTTCCATATGTTCAATTCATAGAAAGTTTGAATGAGTGTGATTGCCCTCGCTTTGCTTTCTAATAATGCATGACTTGTTCACCATTCACCATGAGCACATGTCATATTTTACTATCCTGCTGCAACCATCCCAACGCTTTTGAGATATCGGATGAGAACCAACATAAGAGTCTGCGGTGCAAGTTCGCTTGATATTCCTGGTGTTCGTGGGTTGCTGCTGCCATGGGTTGATGTCTGTTTTCTGAGGTGGAAATATGGTCACCCCAATGTTTCTTCGAAACGAAGTTGGTTTCATACACATGCAAATTAGTACGCACAAACATGCAGCACATGCTTTTCTTGCAATGTCCAAAGCTTCATTCAGCTAACTTGAGCCGCATCCGAGAAGCATGCTAAAAAATGGCAAGAGAAGCGGATAAACTTATAAACCACTCATGTCGTTCTTTTACTTATGAAACTTGAGACCTTACAGGATATGTTGGGATGGCTTGCACAATTCACTGCTTACCCCCATTGGAATCCATGGATGATCAGCTGGTAGGTCCAGTTCTCCAGTTCGTGGCACTGGCAGATTCCATGGGGCAGCTTGACGCCAAAATTATGGGAATGTGGATGTTCAACCCCAAACCAGTGGTCCAATCTGCAATTTCTATGAATATCTAGCAATCCTATGACCTCAAAGGTATTCACTCAAGGCAAGGACGTTCCAAACAAGAAGCGAGAAAAACCCATCGGTCAAACCATCTCTCACCCAGCAGCGCAGTCTTGAAAAACGGTCGAACTGTTTTTGTTAGCCAAAGATTCCCTTGATGATGATCGGTATAGTTGCGCTCAAGATGATATTCCATTCCATACAGCATCTTTATTCCATTCCATATAGTGGTTACATGTTATACCATATTATACCATGATATAGTTGCACTCTGAATATTATACCACATTATACCCAAAAAATGCATCTTTACGAGGAAAAACGATGACAAACCAGGGGATGGAATGTGGTCTTCAACCATCATTTTCACCAAAAAAACAGATTAGCCATTGTGAATGTGATCTTCCCATCAATTTCGGCCACAAAACCCATACCCTCTGGTAAACTAACATAGCTATTGAAAATGACCATTTATAGTGGGTGTTCCCATTAATAGCATGGTGATTTTCCACAGTTATGTTAGTTTACCAGAGGGTATTAGCCATATGTCATGGTCTGGCATTGTATATTGCATGTGGTCCCATCGAACGGGATTCCCACCATAAATCTCTGGGTCTCTTGATGAAACCCCCAGCGGATTGATGATACTGGTTGTAGATAGGATCTCCCACAATGGATCCTGATAGTCCTCAATATATGCGGTAGTAACCCCTATATTAAAATGAATCATCAGCCCACAGAGTTTTGTAAAGCCCATTAAATTCCATTAAATGCCATAAAATCACCAGTATATCGCCGATTTAATCACCATTAAACACCATTAAACACCATACGGTATGTGTTTGTGCGTACATGATCATCCCCACTTTCCAGATCATGTCCCGGCCTCAATGATCATCGTGGCCAGCGACTGCCCCTCGAAACACATCCAGCGCCAAGGTGGGGATGATTCAACCCGCATGATTACATGGGGTACTATTATTCAATGGGAATTCCAGGATCCTAAATTGGAGGTACCTACCATATATAAGGCCTATTTTTGAGGCCTGTGTAAGGGAATATCCCCAGAAAATATGGCCAGAAATATGGTACTAACGTACCTCCGATTTAGGATCCTGGAATTCCCATTGAAATATGGGGCGTTCCATAAATGGGGTACCCTTAAACAGATGGTTTATTTCATGGAAAATCCGAATCTAAGATAGATGATGAAATGGGGTACCCCCATGACTTCGGAAACCTCCATATCAAAAGAACCATTTGGTGTTTTCCGGAAATGGAGGTACCCATTTCTAGCTGGATGCTTCTTAATGGTTTTTCTCCCAAAATAAAAATCGATGGTTTAGGGGTACAAGTTTTCAGAAACCTCCATTTGTATCCATTTGCATGGGAAACATGATGAACAAACTGAAGAAATCATGGCATCTTTTGGGGTTCCCATGGGTTCCTTATTTTCAGACAAAACCAATATGGCTAGGGCCGAGGAGCCTCAGATTTCTGTGATGTTGAATATGCTGATTTAGATGAATTAACCGTCCCATTTTTGTGGTGACAACGTTTTGGCCCAGGCCTCAAGATTCAAAATAGAAACGACCAATGTGAAGTGCACAGCAAGTGCGATCTTTTCCCCAGCTCAGCAATCATTGGAATCATTGACCGGTTCGCACCACGCGTTGGTTGAAAGCCCTGTGACCCCTCCACAAACTGGCAACGCAAGCTGCTTCCCCGAAAATGTCATCGGTCCACGCCAGACTTTGATGAAGAACCCCTGTAAAAATACACAAAAAACACTCTGGATGCTCCAAGCCTTTCAGGAATTTCTGCTATGCGATCGGCTACCCCACTCTAGAAGTGTGACCTGCACATTGTACACCACGAGTGGAAAAGCATCGCCTCAACCTCTCTCTGTAAGCATCCTACGGATCATCCTCCTCTTGTTCCAGAGGAGCATCAAAGGGGATTCTGCTATCCAAATCGCTGGTGGGCCAATCCTTAGACTTTCTCAAGGGAACCAGAAAAAATTACTTTGCTTCGAGTGATCCCCACCATAGCTGTGATACACAACAGAAACCCTGTGTGATGTTGACTGTCTCAAGCATCAATCCAGCATGAGATCACTTCAAGTAATTTGTAGTAACTTGCTGTAAGATGTTGCCTGTCTCAAG
>Ga0126342_10021252_pt1 | contig 10836 bp, 10 predicted proteins | sample Cyp1metagenome_FD_92528 | JGI IMG/M metagenome (GOLD analysis project Ga0126342, IMG submission 92528) | Coral microbial communities from Lord Howe Island, Old Settlement Bay, Australia - Cyphastrea 1 metagenome | ecosystem: Host-associated > Invertebrates > Cnidaria > Coral ... | reverse complement strand
CCATGATAAACCATGATAAACCATGATAAACCATGATAAACCATGATAAACCATGATAAACCATGATAAACCATGATAAACCATGATAAACCATGATAAACCATGATAAACCATGATAAACCACGATAAACCATGATAAACCATGATAAACCATGATAAACCATGATAAACCATGATAAACCATGATAAACCATGATAAACCATGATAAACCATGATAAACCATGATAAACCATGAAAAAACCCTCAAATTCTTGGATATCCTATTTTCAGATTAAATGATTTTTTCAGCCATAGCTGGACTCACCACCGAGGAACATGCAGTACTTGGGTGACTCGGTCTGGACTTGTGAAAAATTTCCAAGAACCTCACGAATGGTCAACAATCCCTCCCCCTCAATATCCTCAATATATCATATATATATAATATATAATAATATATATATATTTATAATATCACACATACTGTGGATGGAAGAAATCCTGCACCAGTTGGTAACCGGTAGGTAACTATGACACATTGTAAATAATGGGATTATAAGGGGATAAACCATATACCAACTGGTGCAGGATTTCTTCCATCCACCGTATCACCCTAGAAACATTGGTTTTGATGGAATACATTTGCCCACATGGCTCATATGGGAAGCTATCGAACAGTACCGGAATGGGATTCTTGCGGAACATATCAAACATGGCCATGAAGTCAGATTCGAGAATCTTAAAAGACCGTACAATTCATCCAGATATGTACTATTCTCAAATTTCGCAGTGATCTCCTCAAATTTTAGAGGATGAGCATGGCTGCTGTCGCCATCAAAGCATAACCCCACTGGGGTTGGCCACATGCAGCATAGGCAAGATGTATATTGGAACGCCTTCTCAAGAGGTCCGCTTGGTCTTTGACACAGGCTAGGCGAAGCATTGTCAAAGTCAGGAACGAAAGCGGTGATGGATTCGGGAGGTATACGCCCTAAAAGTGGTCAAGTAGCTTGAAAAGGGAACCCAAATCTGAACCAGGTGTCAGGTGCTTGTACCAGTACATTGGGGCTTCAGATTATTTTGTGTTCTCGAGTCTGGTTGAAATTGCCTAGCGCCCTGTCAGGCTCTTCGGACTTGTGGGTTTGGAGTGAGAGATTCAGCCGCGACGTGTCGATGAGCTGGGAATCTACCGATTTTCAGGTGACGATTCACTATGGCTCAGGAATCGCTTCAGGCAGGGGTGCAGCTGGTGATTTCTGCCGTTTGTCATTCTAGGTGTGGGAAAAATTGTAGGAACACATGTCTGGCAGTAATCATCAGCAGTGATTCTCATCGGGCTGCACAATCCTTATATGATATGGTCAGTTTTTCGCTGAGAATGTCCCAATGTCCCAACTTGGCCCCCCCAAAATAGCCCAAAACACTCCAAATCTATGATTAAAATCATGGGGGCATGGATCCGCCCGTCCCTCATGGGTCACTGCCACCTAGGTTTGTCAAACAAACTGATGACCCGAAACTCTATGGGTTATCATCATTTTCCCTATTAACATCACAAGAACTCCCACATACTGAGGCAAATCCATACAGATCATTGTACATCCACCATACGTTGTAGCCATTTGTATATATATATATACACACTATATATATATATATACACCCAGCTCTTTCCGGCATGACTTCAGGCTACTATGGCCTTGATCGCGTCTGCTTGGGTGCTTCGCCTCCATTGTGCATCTATAAGTGCCCTGCCATGTAAGATATTACATATACTGATTGGTGGTTTGGAATCTTTGGAACATCAATTTTATGACTTTCCCATCATATTGGGAATGGAATCATCATCCCAAGTGACGTTCACTCCATCATTTTTCAGAGGGCTAGGGAAAAACCACCAACCAGTTATTAAGTATTATCAGCCATGATTAAACATTATTAACCACTATTAACCACTATTACCATGGGCTTAATAACCAGATTATTATTAACCATCATTAACCATATAATAACCATATATTAACCACAATGGTAGGTCAACCACCAACCAGTATATCTTTGCCTAATTTTACCCACCTATCTCTTCTCGCAAACATCGATGTCTCGCTGGGAGGCAGCCGCTGTTCCTGGCCGAGGAGCTGGTCGGCATTCCGATGCAAGCGATGGACGGTTCCCCGGCGCTGGATCTGTGGTTTCTACGGTGGTTTCATTAGGTAACTGCATTCAAAATCAGGTTTTTTTATCACCATCTTAAGTCAGAAAAAAAACCGGGAGAGAATGGGTTTTCGTATACCAATATAAGTACTGGCGGTTTCAGCGATTTTTTCTGCTCTGTTGAATCAACATTTGAAATCATTAGGTGATGCCGGTGCTCCAGGATCCCCTCCAAATGGCTCTGGTAAATGTCCCATGAAATAGACATTTTGAAGACATTTTGAAGATGAAAACAAATAGGTCAATAGGTCATTGGTAGTGATTCTGTAACTGCCCATACCCTGGAGAGTGGCAGCTGTAAACCTGGAGATCACTTGTTCTTTCCATCGCCACTTGGGTTAATGAACCTCGGATTTTCAGAAGGTCTCGTTGGTTTTTCCACCTGGGAATCTACTGGGAATCTTTGTATTGTATTTGTTTTGCCATCTAAAGCAAACTCAGGGAATTGTATGGAATTATTACCCTCTGGTAAACTAACATAACTATGGCAAAACATGATTTTTTTTCTGGGTAAATCAACTATTTCTATGGCCATGGCTTCAATAGCAAACTGTAACAAATTACCAGAGGATATGGGAAACTCATCTGTAAATGGGAATTTCCTATGATTTTCCATATGTTTCACCATCTTTTCCTATGGATTTTCCCATGGAAAAACCGTTTGGTGGGATGAAACTCGTCGCCATTACCTGAGCATGGCCGTGACGACAGGGTTTTCCACCCAAAAAGGGGTCGATTTTTTGGTCACAAACAACTGGAGGGATGCCTTAGCCGACTATACAGTCACACTATTTGTAGATGTATATATATGTATATATAACATGATCTATATATATATATATATCCAGATATTTCCAGAGAAAAGCAGCTCTCCATGATATTTGTTGGCCAATATTATCATGTTTGGAAGCTCTACCCCTGGCAATGAAACATGCTTTGCTGCAAAATCCAACATTAACAAAAAATAGTCTAAATGAGTTTCCCAGCCATAAAAAAAACCGCTGGAAATTGAACGTAGCGATGGATCATGGCCCATTTCCAGAGGATTGACATATTCAAAAAGCCGGGATTTTCAATAGCTACCATCTGGTGATTTAACAGTTCGCCATGGAAAATCATCACCATTTCTAAGAACGGTAAACCATCTATTTCGATTAGGGCCATGGGCCATCTATACCAAATTTTCCATGGCTATGTTAGTCATAACCAGAGGGTATGTTCAATTCCCAATCCAGCCACCCAGGGCTTGTGGGGATGGGATTTGTTGGAATTTCCCATGTGCACCGGACCTTCCTCCGCGACCTGAATGAGTTCCTCGTTTGGAGAAACGGGGGATTTTAGAGGGGATTGCCAAACAATTGACTTAGCCTCTGGTAAATTAACATAGCTATTGAAAATCACCATTTTTAATGAGAAAATCCACTATTAATGGTCATTTTCAATAGCTACGTTAAATTACCAGAGGGTACCCTCTGGTAAATTAACAGTTGGACCCTGAAAATAGCCTAGTTTTAATGGACACTAATCTTCCAAGCCCGACAACTGCCAGGGTCGAACTGTTAATTTACCAGAGGGTATTTCAATGATGGAGAAATACTCGTCTTCTAAGTCTCAAGACTTCTTCTTTTGGAGGGGAGGCTTCAACTAATTTTTGGAGGATTTTAGCGGTTCAACTCAAGTGTCTAGGGATGTGTTGGCATTTAGCACTACGGTTGATAAACATCTAAGACCAACCTCAACACTTTCCAATGCCAAGGCGAAGGAGTTCCACAAGTGTTTTGTAATTCTATCTGATTATCCGTGAAAATGGTGGACCTCGAACCATTGTTGATCTTTTTTTGAAGCCAATTTGCGTTGGCCCAACAATGCAACTGCGCTCGACGTCGAGGGCAAAATGCACCCCAGTTGGCATGGGATCTAATACAGCATGAGAATTACATGGATCAATCATTGATCAATCTCTACTTGTATGAGTCATGGCCAAGAAGGAAAAGCAAATGCTCCAGCATCTTCGTGCCAATTTTCATCAAGTGACAGGTTGCAGTTTCCCAGTGATCCAATGTGATCCAGTTCCTCGAAAGGTCAGTCGATGTCTCCCTCGTCGAAACCGAGGAGTTTCAAGGACATGAGCTTTGCTTTCAAACTCACCGCGTATCAAGGCCGATGGGCCCCGAAATTTTCGACTGCGGTGTTTATTTCAGGGTGCTTCTTTGATGATTTTGTGGATTTTTGTGGGCCATTAATGTCTGAAACACATCGACTACAATTTGTGCACTTCAGGCGACGATCCGTCCTTCGTGGTCTTTGGGAACTACGATGAGGCGAAACGGCCATTTCACATTTGACGACAATCTGATACTCGGAGTGTCCCAGTTTCAATTCCAATTCTCGCACTTGGAGTGCAAATCCACCAGTTGGATTCCCGGCACGTTGGCTTTTCTTGCCAGTGGGATTCCCCCAAGTGTCCTAAAAAAAATTCAGGGTCTGCTTCTCGCAGGTGATGAAGGAAGGATATGCACAGACGGGCATCTCCCGTGAAGACGTTCTCTTTGCCCCCGTGGTGGATTTGTTCAGGTGGGGATGGGAGCTATGGGGATGAATTTCGAGGCCAGGAGGTTTGATTGACCCCCTTATGGATGGAACTTGATTAATTATACTGAAATTATACTGAAATTATACTATAATATTTCTCATTTTCCATTTTTTTTGGTACCTCAAAGCCGATGGGTCTCAAATTTAGACCAATGCCTATATCTTTTCTCACTTCCTTTGGGGTGTTTTTGGTTCCTTTCATCCTTGGTTCCTGAGCAGGATGATGGCTAGGGATTTTGATCATATTTGACTGGGCATGGGCATGGATCAATACCAAACAACTATTCACATTCCACTATCGACCTTCTGACCATTCTGTTCAATTTTTGCATTGTTTTTTTTTGTGTTTGGAATCATCACCGACTTCATCTTGTGTCCCGTTGGCGCGTTGAACGCAGGATCCCAGACATGCAAGGGCTGCAAGCTGGTTGGTGGCTGGTGGAAATCACAGCGCAGGCCTGGTGGAAATCATGCGGCAGGTTTTTTTTCCAGCTTCAGTGCTCAAAGAAATGCGAAAAAGGCCATAATGGATCTACTGAACCATACTGAACCAGCCATATGTTGATGGTTTATACATGTTTATACCACCCATTTCTGGTAATTTGGCGGAGGGTTTACTATTACTCTACTAACATGATTTCTGAGCAGTTTGTTGGCTGGGATGAGCTCCATGGTGTTATGGGGAAACCCCATGGAGGTTCATGGACATCAAGCCAATCTGCTGAAGCTGCGACTGGAATACTTTTTCATGGACTTCATACCCCTGATGATCTGGCTCGGTTGCACCTCGATTTTTCATTGGTCCATTGTCTTTTTTTGTTTGCAGATGGTTGTGGAGACAGGCTGAGTTTCTTGATCCAAAGGAGTTCTTGGACAGGATTTCACCATTTCTATGTCCCAAATGAGGAAACATGAGCCCTCTCGATGGCCCAACATGGCCCATTGGCTGGCCAATCATGTTGTTGTTGCATTCCCAACGGCAACCTTTTAGTTCTTGTTTTTGTCTGGGCAAGCTGGTTTGGGGGGCTCATTTAAACTTGTTTTCCTTTGAACAAATCGTTGACAGGTCGTTCTTGTGCAAGTGCATTTAGGTATTCTCGGGTGCCGATGGTGCAAAAACTATTGGAACGTCGAGCGTGCTAAATACAAGTGCTTCGTTGGGACGTGCAGGGTCTTTGCGTGTCTTGGTGCTGCAGCATTATTTACTGGTTGGCGGCTTCAAGCATTTTGTATGTTGAAATCTGGGATAAAGATCCCAGCTGACGATTGTTTTTGGAGGTTGGTTGAAGACCACCAGCCAGATTTTGATACTCAGGAACTTGAACTCAACTGCAGCTATTCTTCATCTTTGTTTAAGTAAAGCCAGCGGCTACTCAAATGGATGGCCATGACTTTTATCGCCTCTAGTCAATGCCGGCGTTGACTGGGATGCAAGACGTGTGTTTGACTGACCCAATTTTCGTCATTCCTGGCTGTTTGGGAATGTTTGGGATCACTTCGATTTAGACTTAGAAATTAGAACTCGCCAAGCCATGCAATGTGAACACCCGAACTTAGGCGTGCCTGCCTTTTCCTAGGCCTGGCTCTGCCATTCTGCCATTCTGCTAGCTGGTTCTAGCTGGTTCTAGCTGGTTCTAGCTGGTTCCTGCTGGTTCATCTGTTTCGCTGGAGAAAATTCACAAAAGCACCACTGGATTTTCCACGGGGATTATCAGCAGATCGGCAGATTTTTCGGCAGCTTTTTAAGCATCTGCAGTTCACATCCGACTGAAAATCGGATTTCAGTTGCAGCATGTTGCAGCTCAGTGGCGCCAGGCATTCTTGAGATGGTGTTGATCCTCTACAACATTTTTTTTAGAGCAGGGACCTTTGAGCCCACCACGATCTATGCAGCCTTGGACACGGGCACTTCGCTGCTGTCCGTGCCCATCGGAGTTTTGGCAGAGGGATGAGTCAAAAGCCAGAAAAATCCCACTGAATTCGCCATTGATATGCCAATTATACATGGGATATGATGATATGGGTATAATTGAATATGGGTCAAATATTGGAATATCAATCCGATATCAATCCGAGTCAATACCATCTGTGATATGGGTCAAAATTGGATACCCCATGAAATTATGGATGCTTGTTTTTTTCTGTGTCCTCGAAATATCCATAAATAGACCCACAAGTCTGTGGTTCCCCAGGCCGGCCCCAAGTCCCAATTTTGACCCACATAGAATTTTTTTGGGATGAAGATCCATACCTCCCAGCCTGCCAGCTTGGGGCCAGATCCCTGCTGTGCTGGGTACCCGGTTTTTGAGGAGACTTTGTGCCGTTGGCACTGGCGATGTTTGGTGATCACTACTGGTTCTCCTGCTCCGTCAGGGACTTGGATCCAAGTCCTGGTGGATGACCTGTGGCCATTTCAGGAACCGATTGATTGGAGGTACCTACCATATATTATATAAGGCCTAAAAAAAGGCCTATGTAAGGGAATATCCCCTGAAAATATGGTCTTATATGGTACAGTACCTCCATTTTAGGATCCTGAAATTCCCATTGATTATACCATATGATATACCAGTTTATATACCTGGTTACCTGGTTGGGGATTCCTGTGGATGATTGAAAGACTCTTCTTTGTGGCTGGGAATTCCTATCAACCAGTAGGAGTTTCACTTTGTCTCGCTTTCACTGAGTTTATTTTTGATTGGTCAGGTACAAGCGGGCAGTCTGGTTTGTTTTTGTGACATTCAAGACAAAGTGCGACCTCTTGGCTTCGAAATTGGAGGCAAAGAGTTCTGGTTAAGGCCCGCTGAAAATGCTGAAATGGACAAGCTGTCTTTGTTTTGTCCAGTGGATATGACACATGACGCGAAAAAAGGAAGTGACTGGGTCTTCGTCTGGGTGATTTGCCACATCCACTCTCTGCTCGTTGAAGAACTATAGTAGTAAACCATGATTTTGTCCAGTTGGACCATCTCAGCGAGACATAAAAAGTCACAAAATGTCTACCCCAGGGATGACGAATGATAATCCATGATAATCCATGATAATCCAGTATGATGCAGTGGACTTGTCCTGCTAAAAAAAACTATCCAAGCGACTGGGAGGCCATCCGAAATGTTCTTCGAACTTGGGACAACACCAGATGGCAGAGCTATATGCATGACAGGTGGGGACTCGCGACCCTGGGGTCTGGGAGTTGGCTTTGCAAGGAAGCCCCTTTCGTTGTGTCACAATGTTTCACATAGCAAATTCATGAGGTTAAATATGGTTAAATCAGAAATCCCATCAGAATCAGAAATCCCATCAGAAATCAGAAATCCCATCAGAAATCAGAAATCACATACCAAGGAATCAGAAATCCCATAAATCCCATCAGAAATCCCATAAATCCCATAAATCCAAACATCAGAATCAGCAATTTCTCCATGTTTCCCCGGGCTCCGACTTACAGAGGTCTGTCGGGCAACGTTCAGCCCTTCTGGATCCTGGGCGATGTTTTCCTCCGCCAGGCCGGTTTTGGTCCGTTTTTTTTTTTTTTCCCGGTGGATTTTTGGGTCCATTTATAGATGCGTTTACCATCATCTACCCATTGAAAAATGGTAAATGCATCTATATGATGATTTATGATTTATGATGATTTATGATGATTTATCTAAATGGTGATTTTCCTCAAATTTAGATGATTTATGATGATTTAGCTTAAAAAAAACATGGTGATTTTCCAGTTCGCAAGACTATTAAATCACCAGAGGCAAACTCATCATTTTTCAAGATCAATAGTAAAGCAATGGTCCTCCAACCGGGGCATGGAGCTGTTCATTGCCTACATCAGGTGTTCGTTGATTACCTACATTAGATGATATCCAATTACTAAATATGTATTATATCATACATACATATATATATATATACATACATACATACATATGTATATACACACATTCTGATATCTACTCCATCTTTGTTCTTCCTGTCAAGTCTTCGATCAATTTTTGGGCTTATATGTTTATGATCTAGATTTATATATGTAGAGAACATACTACAGAGAAAGTACACCACAGACACGTAAGACGTATTAAGACATATGTCTTCCCATTGTTACTGGTGACGGCCCTGATTTTTATTGGTTCTACAGTAATCCCAAGACCGCTGGGTATTGGACAGATGACCATCCCCAGTGCACGAAGTAAGGATTTATTGTGGCTAGGGTTGGCTCCCATCAGGCTTTTGTGGTGCATGGCTACAACCGGAGAGAGGTAGCTCTCTTCCCTTACAGTCCACAGGCTGGTCGTTCTTGGTCATGAACCTGGATCCAATCCTGCGCTGTACTTTCTTCTCCGGAGAAGGTTTCAGAGTTGGTTGCTAGCATAGTTTTGGAAATCAGTTGGCCAAACTCTTGGGTGCCTTTCTGTAACATGCCTGTGCCATGCAAAAAATGCCAAGAAAGATAGGTAATTGAAAGAACCTTTATTTTAGTCACGGGTTGTACTTTTCCATCTCTTTGAAAGTTACCTTTGACAATACTTGGACCAGGCTCCAGAGCTTCTGGCAGAAGACCTGCCGCAGCAGTGGCGGGCTGGCCCTGCTGGCGGGGCCCTGCTGGCCCTGCTCGCTTTGCTGCTGGCCTTGCAGGGCGGGGTGGTACCCCAAAGGGACAGCTTCGAGGAGCCTCTCCTGGAGCATCTGGACTTGGAAGCTTCGAAAACCCCGCCGCTATCCGTCCAAACCCACCGAAAAATGGATGAACAAAAGAAAGGGGAATTTCGGACTCTTCAGGCTGCAGATGAATGAACAAATGGGGAATTCTCCCTAAAAGAAGTCTAAGACCCAGACTCTGGATGAGTTGGCTTCAATCTTTTTGACTAGAAAGATCCAGCATAATTTGACGGTCCAACAGAGGGTGGAGTCGTTGGAGGTCGGTTTCCTGCAGATATTCCCTTCATCCTATGCTTCACTTCTGTGAAAGACTAAGTCAGGAAATAGTGAAAGCTCAGTTGTAAGATTGTTGGAAGCAGTCACTGACATTTTTTTTCCTGAGTGACTCTGTATTTGCTGTACGCTGAATTGGAGAACTTGAGAGCGCACTATTTTAGTTTTCTGTTTACACCGCTAATCGATGAAGCCTGCCATGTCCTCCAAAGTTTTTGCCGAGCGTGCGCAAAGGCACAAAGAAATTCCGCGAGATTTCCCTGGAGGGGACGTGACTTGAGTCATGTCACAATTCCCACCAGGGGTTCGAGACTTGTGGGCCACGCCAATGAACTTTCTGAACTTTGGGACCCTCAATTTTGGGAAGAACAGAATGCTCAAAATGAAACCCTAGTTACCTAGTTACCTAGTTTTGACCCAATTCTGAAGTTTCATTTCCACAAGTCCTGGGAAGCCATTCGCTTTTTCTTGCTGCGGTTGCAAACTCACCCCTGGTCACACAGGTGACCAGGCCGTTTCTTGACCAGCCTGTTTCTTCTCGCTGCGATCAAAGGAAGATGACATGGTATGGCAACAGATTGTGACATCCAATATCTAGACATTTTTTACCGGGGTGTCCCAGTACCCAAATGGCAACTTTAAGGGAGAACATGGAGAACTCCGAAGCATCTGGGCTCAAGTCCTGTACGTTTGCTGCGAGCAGCGTTAAGTGACCATTGTAGCGAAACACCATGGGAAGCTGCGAGAGCAAGACCATCAATGATGCTGAGATCGTTGTTGACACCACCAGGCCGGGGTGGCTTAGAGTCTTAGTGCTGCTTGTTGTTGAAGAAGAGGTTCATACCGAGCCATACCCATCGGAAGCAAGCTGCATGATGAGAGCATATGTTGAAATGAAGTTTCTTAGGCAAAGTTCGCCGTTTGGGAAGACGGCCTAGCTTTGGAGTCTAGCAGATTCAACAAAACAGGGACTACAGTCTCAAGGTTTCAACGGTTTTTCTTTTTAAGCTTTTAAGCTTCCAGCCTGCCAGGAATCCCAGGATGCAAACCATGTCCTTGACGAGCACGGAGAAGATGGGTTGGATTCCAGATATCCCAGATCATCGTGACCTGCACATGACCTT
>Ga0126342_10021251_pt1 | contig 10836 bp, 8 predicted proteins | sample Cyp1metagenome_FD_92528 | JGI IMG/M metagenome (GOLD analysis project Ga0126342, IMG submission 92528) | Coral microbial communities from Lord Howe Island, Old Settlement Bay, Australia - Cyphastrea 1 metagenome | ecosystem: Host-associated > Invertebrates > Cnidaria > Coral ... | reverse complement strand
TTAGTTTGAAGAGTTGCTACTCAGTGGCATTTTGCCATGCCTAGCACAAGAACATGCCAATGTGATTCTGGACCCACTGAGCCTTGCATACTTGCTGTGTCAATGCTTGAACATATCCCAGCAATTCCATGTCCCCGTGATGATGTTGCCATGTTTGAAATGCTCTTCGGCGCTTACAAAAGGAATTGAGACAAACCGTTTTCAGCCTCTCCACTCCTGCAAGACATGCAACTTCCAAAGTTCTTTTGAGACCGGCATACAGCTTTGTTTGGAAGCACTGCAGCCGATCGCAAACCTGCCATGGAAAGAATCAGCCTGCGGCAAAAAATGTTTACACTAGACCCTACAGTCTTGCTGCGTCGGTGCTTTGGTTTATCCCAGCATTTTGTCCCAGGCGCCATGGGAGCTAGGATTGTGACTGAAAGTATTTGGTCCACAAAGTGTCTTCCATGCAGCTGCCATGATAGCACCTTGATTGAAAGGTTTCGCGTGGAGTAAACCAACGCCAGGCTTTCGACAATTGCAAAACATGCAATCATCAGTCAGTGTTTGTTTTCAATTAAAGTTCTATAGATCCTTTTGTTGGGCAAGGCCGTTTTTCAACAAAGCGAAACTTTTGAACTTTTGATTAGATGGAGACCAGGCTGCCTACACACACAATTAGTTTGAAGAGTTGCTACTCAGTGTGACTTTGCCATACATAGCACAAGAACATGCCAATGTGATTCTTGACCCAGTGAGCCTTGCATATTTGCTGTGTCAATGCTTGAAAATATCCCAGCAATTCCATGTCCCCGTGATGATGTTGCCATGTTTGAAATGCTCTTCGGCGCTTACAAAAGGAATTGAGACAAACCGTCTTCAGCCTCCCCACTCTTGCAAGACATACAGCTGCCAACGTGCTCGAAGTTCTGGTTTCTTTGAGACTAAGGCAGTGGCTAGAGAATTGATTTGAAGCATTCCTATGACACACAGTTTTGCTGTCCAAAGAATCAGACTGTGGCAAAGTGATTGGACTGGACCACGCGCTCTTGCTACTTCGGTGCTCTGGTTTATCCCGGCATTGCGCCCGAGGCGCCAAAGGGGCTAGAGCTAGGTTGTGAATGAGTGCCGCTGGTCCAGAGAGTGTCTTCCATGTAGCTGCCATGATAGCACCTTGATTGAAAGGTTTCGCGTGGAGTGAACCAACGCCAGGCTTTCGACATTTGCAAGACATGCAATCATCAGTCAGTGTTTGTTTTCAATTGAAGTTCTATGGATCCTTTTGTTGGGCAAGGCCGTTTTTTGACAGGGCGGGACTTTTGATTAGATGGAGACCAGGCTGCCTACACACAGAATTTGTTTGATGAAGTGCTACTCAGTGTCACTTTGCCATACATAGCACAAGAACATGCCAATGTGTTTCTTGACCCAGTGAGCCTTGCATATTTGCTGTGTCAAAGCTTGAAAATATCCCAGCAATTCCATGTCCCCGTGATGATGTTGCCATGTTGCCTTTGGTTTAGTTGCTTACCACGCAGGCCGACATGAGCTTCAATGTTCTCAGCTTCGGCTGATGTTTATCCTTGAATTACCCCTGCAACGCACTTTGGGTGAAATGAACAGCAAGAAGGCTGTGTTTCATTGTAAACCCAGTTTTAAGCACCCAACAGTTGACAAACACACTGGCTGGAGAACCGCGATTCGCACTCAGAGGGCTAAGGCGTAGTCTTTGCAAAATGAAACTGGTGCCGGTCGCTATTTGTTGTCATGCACCACAGCAGAAACCCTGCCTCTTGCGGATTGCGGAAAAAATGGCTCACTGCTGTCAAATTTCCACACAGATTTCAGTCGCGGGAGTGGAAGCTAGAGATATAGCACATGGTGCGAATGGCGTGGCAATGGGTATTTGTGAAGCGTCCCTGCTACCCAGCACTGGCCGTTTCGGTGCCTGGCTTATCCTGGCTCAAAGCGAGACCGCCCTTTGAGTATAGGGGATCATGGGTGAGCCACGCTGGGAGGATCCGATGTCTAGCCTTGGCAAACGTCGTGATTCGGACATGATGCAGTGTCTATATATAGTTGGATTGGATACCCAACTGGCCATTTTCAGAACCCATAGTTTCCATCGCCTATGACATGTTGAGTAGTCTCACGATAGCGGCATCAACCGTTTGTTTTTCCATTCGAAACTAAAGCACATGAAATCTGTAATTTCCGGACAACTTTGCTATCACAGTGATGATTCGATTTCTTACTTGATATTTTTTCACATCTATGTTTGCCTTGTTAATGTGGGACAACGTGTATCACTTTGATGATTGCTCCCGTGTTTCCCGCGGATGCGTCTTTCTTGCCGAGGCGGCATGCTATGGCACCCTGGAACCCAAAGAAACCAACAGTGGAAGTTGAAATGAAGATTCGCTACATTGAAAAAACGGGCTGTTTGGGGAAACCATCATTTGTTTCTGGTTGTTTGTAGTGACACCTGTCATTGTGGGGCGGGACTTTGGAGAATAGTTTTGACATTAAAAAAACAAGTGGTGATTCCACCTTTACTGCCTGGGACCAATTCAATCTATCCTTTAGCACAGGTTTACTACAAACAAAGATAAATAAAGTTTTGAACTGTTTTTTAAAAGACACTAGGCGTAAAACAACCAATCATTTCCGCCATTAACTGATGCAAGTTGCTAGCCACTTAGTTCTTTCTAGCGAAGTCAAAGCAGCAATCTTTGACATATTTGTCACTGTTTGCGTCATTGATGGTAGTACATGTGTGTAAGCATGCTTTGCATATTTGGGATCAGGAATCAGCATCTCACCATAAAACCATGACTGCATTGGCTAGTGGTTCTTGGTAGCCGACAGTTAGTTGACTTCTATCTTTGATGGCGTTTGTTGCTACCCTCTGGTAATCAAACATTGCAAGGGACAACTCACCATTTATTCACTAAGATATTTCAATACCTTGTATAAGACGGTGATTAGATCAGAAAAGAGTTGCTCCTATCAGCAGATATTTTATGTATTTGCATATTTTTTTTTGCATATTTTCCAGTTTTTTTTTATCATTATATTTCATGTTTCCGATTTTTGCATTTTTTCATAAGGCATCAGTTTTTCCTATTTTATTTTTTTTTGCCTCACCCCTACATTGCTGTGCATATGTTTTTTTGGGGGGAGAAGTGGTCACAACAGCTGACCACAACAGACAAGGAAATCATCCATCGCGTCCAGAACGAACCTTGGACACCACAAGTGGGCTAAGAAATAATGCCTCAACGGTACACACATTCAGCTGATCAAAGTGGATACTGAGACTTGAGCAAGAGCCACATGTACCTAAGCCAAGCAGGAGCGCAAATCAAACTCTGATGTAGTTTGACTGACATAGTCTGATGATGCACTCCATCCTCCTGCAAGCCACCCTGTGCATCTCCTACGCCAGCTACATCAGACAGTACATCAGACGATACAGTGGGAGCATTGGCCTTGGGCACTGCCGTGGGCACTGCAGCAACTGACCTGGACTCTTCTTCCTCAGAGTCATGGTCATCTTGTCCATCATGGGGCTGCATCATACCCATCATAGGCGGAGCCCCTTTTGGAAGTCCCATCTGCATCATCTGAGGTACCATCTGACCGGGGAACATCGAAGGCATCATCCCCAACATGTTGTTGGCCACAGCACCACGAGCCTTCTTGTTGACCCTGTTCATCACCGACATGCTGCTGCTTGCACAGTGAGCGAGCGCGACGATCTGCTACAACAGACAAGTGAGAAGACAAATGACTGCAGAGATTCAGTCACAGTCATAGCCACGCTGATCACTGCCATGCACGCCTGTCACAGAATGTTTTTGCATTTTTTGGCATTGTTTCGGGATTTTTGGAGATATTTCAAGGTTTTTTGAGTTCCTGGACCTTGCAATATTGTTGCCTTTTGCCGTACCCCTCGAGATTTTTCGAGGTTTTTTGAGTTTTTTTTTCTGCTGTTTTAGTTTTGTTTTTTGTATTTGTTTATATTGTTTCTTTTACCAGCTCAGTTTTCTTTTGCACTCCTCCTTGCCCATTCACATGTCGGCATCCACTTGCACTGGCCTTCTTTCCTTTTTCCATATCCATCTGCCCTTGTGCTGGGGTTCTATTAACACAGCGACATTCTGGTGAATTCACCACAGATCATCCATGGTTTCTCACGTCACATTCGGACATGTAAATTCTACAAAAAACTACAGCAGACAACTAAAGGTTTGTAAACATGTCGACTATGAAAGAATATCCACATGGCAATGTCATGACAATTAGGGGGTTTGAATTTAGTGTTGTGCCCTGCCCATGAAGATGCAATCACATCCATTTATTTTTGGTCAACCAAACACATTAAGTTTGTTCAAACCATCAACCATTAGTTTCTCACAAGCTGTTCATACAAAAACACTTGTTGAGATGATAAAATTTTATCGTTTGAACCACCCTTTATTCATATATATATATATATCTATCTATCTATCTATCTATCTAGCCAAAGTATGTCCAACATGTTTTCACGATTTCTTACGGTATAAAACATAGGCACTTGCAGATTTTTCCATATTTGTCATTTTTCATATTTTTCATATTTTTCATTAAATAAGCATTTTTTCGCATGTTAAATCTCATAACCAGATTTTTCTCATGTCATGAAAGTCCTCCTATCTAAGAACCCTCCGATACAGGGTATTGAAAGATCTAAGTGATTTATAGATGATTTCATTTATAGATGATTTTCCCGTTGACATGTCTATATTAGGGGGTTTCCCAGCCATGTTTGATGACACCAGAGGGTACCTCCAAGTCCGATGTTCACAGCCAGGCCTAGAGCGGCGCTTCGTGTGCCTCGGCCAGCTCCACTCGTCGCGGGAAGTCTCAAGGCCGGGAAGAGTGGATGGTTGGGGTAAGTTCATCCTGGGTTTGCTAAGTCATGGTCATCCATGACTTGGGTGAGTTGGGGTGCTCCTATGACGTACGGAAACCAGCGACCAGCATCTTCTTTTTGGCAAGTTGGAAGGTGGCGAACGAGTAATTTGGAGAATGAATCATGCATGTTGAGTGAATTAGAGAATCCCAGGGTCGACATCTTGGGTGAACTCCGTGTTTACCCAAGGACATGCGTTACATGTCTTGAACTGGTTGATACAGCATCACTATTAGATACTTGTTGGCTCAAAAAAATGATATGCATTGAGTATCGATTAAAGATCCTCGTCCATGCAATTAGTGTGTTTTCAAACTCACACCCCAACACGACATTCAGTTTGTATCCATGCCTCCACAAATTAAAGGACCGGATAACCCCACAAGGCAACTTCTTCCAATAATGAGCACCGAGTGTTGTAGCGGGGACGGGGAAGAAAGGAAAGACAAAGGAGGTGGTGGAGGATCGAGAAGTAAAACAAAGTTGTGTGTGTGACAAAGTTGTATGGGAAAGATGGTGTGTGTGTGTGACAAAGTTGTGTGTGAAAGTTGTGTGTGTGTGAAAGAGAACGTGTGACAAAGCTGTGTGTGAAAGATGGTGTGTGACAAAGTTGTGTGTGAAGGATGGTGTGTGACAAAGTGGTGTGTGAAAGATGGTGTGGCGAAAGATGGTGGGTGACAAAGTGGTGTGTGAAAGGTGGTGTGGTGAAGGATGGTGTGTGACAAAGTTGACAAAGTGGTGTGTGAAAGATGGGTCTGTGACGGTGTGTGAAAGATGGTGTGTCAAAGGTGGTGTGTGAAAGATGGTGTGTGGCAAAGATGGTGAGGGTGTGTCAAAGATGGTGTCTGAAAGATGGTGTGTGACAAAGTGGTGTGTCAAAGATGGGGTGTGACAAAGTTGTGTGTGTGAAAGATGGTGTGTCAAAGATGGTGTGTGAAAGAAGGTGGATGCCACCAAGTGCCACGCACTGCTGGGACCCCGGTGCGCCACCAGAGCCTGCCCAGTGCCGTAAGTGCCACGCCTGCCACGTGAAACGAATGTGGATGTGACCAAGTGCCACGCCTGCCACGTGAAACGAAGGTGGATGTCGCCAAGTGCCACGCCTGTCACCTAGTGCCACGCCTCCCACGCAAAGTGAAGGTGGATGTCACCAAGTGCCACGCCTGCCATGCAAAGAGCCGCGGCGTCCACGGCGTCAGCTGGGACCCCGGTGCGCCACAAGAGCCTGCCCAGTGCCGTAAGTGCCACGCCTGCCACGTAAAACGAATGTGGATGTGACCAAGTGCCACGCCTGCCACGTGAAACGAAGGTGGATGTCGCCAAATGCCACGCCTGCCACGCAAAGAGCCGCGGCGCCCACGGCGTCAGCTGAGAACCCGGTGCGCCACCAGAGCAAGCCCAGTGCCGTAAGAGCCACGCCTGCCACGTGATGACAAGTTGTGTGAGTTGAGTTGTGTGTGTGAGCAAGTTGTGTGTGTGTGTGAGTAAGTGGTGTGTTGAGTTGTGTGTGAGCAAGTTGTGTGATGACAAGTTGTGTGAGTTGAGTGTGTGAGCAAGTTGTGTGATGACAAGTTGTGTGAGTTGAGTGTGTGAGCAAGTTGTGTGTGTGAGTAAGTGGTGTGTTGAGTTGTGTGTGAGCAAGTTGTGTGATGACAAGTTGTGTGAGTTGAGTTGTGTGTGAGCAAGTTGTGTGATGACAAGTCGGGAGGAGGGCAGGTGGTCGGGAGGAGGGCGGGAGGAGGAGAAGGAGGAGGAGGCGGCGGGATATAGAACCAAAAACAAGAACCCCACACAAAGATGTGGGGAAAAATCGACATCATCCAAAAGAACGGCTGAAATAATGTTTTAACCAGAATGTGGGTTCACCAAATGGGGATGGTTCATATTAATGTTAATGTATACTGTATAATTGATTGGTGATTTCACCCCAAAAATGCCCAAAACATCATCCATCAACCTGCAGGGCATCACCTTGCTGCCCAGGCGTTGAACTCCGCCAGGCGTTCCGACACATGTTGTTTGTAGCCGCTAAAGTGGACCCAACCAATATTTAAAAAAACCTGTGGCAGGTGCATTTGTGATATACACTATGGGTATGGTATGGGTGTAGATATGGGGAGTTTTAGCAACCATCCCATGACATTCGATTGGTATATCCCGTGGCATCTTGTTTTCCTTACACCATTATGAGTTGCCCCATACCCAGACACCTCAATCATTTTGTACGGTATACGTTCATTCAATGGGAATTTCAGGATGCTCAAATGGAGGCCTTATGTATGGTACGTATACCTCCACTTTAGGTAGGTACCTCCAATTTAGGTACCTGTAATGGCCATTGATTCATCAAAACAATGCCGGCCAACACTGCCAGTTGACCAAGTGCCAGGCTCCACCTGGGGGTTCCGGTGCTGCTGGTGCTTTGCGCAGAGTCGCGGCGGCGCAGTCGTACTTCGGCGCGGATGATGTGGGTTCACCAGAGGACAGTGGCCGACGACGACGACAACAAGAAGAACAACAACATTAAGATCAATGGAAACAAAAACAAACGCATGCTAAATAATACGAAACATTCATAACCATATTATATATTCTAGCCATTGTTCGTGGCGCAATATATTTGTTGGTTCAATATAGGTACGTCACGAAATCACTCACAAGGCACTTGACATCTCTTGTGGGGAAACGAACCCGATTTAGTTCTTAGGGTGGCTTAAGGGGCTATCTTGCTGAGGGATCTGAAGGCCTTCTTGTTGAAATCTTAACTGGGAAAAACCAATGGAAAACCCAAAGGAATCCAGAAACATATCTTTGCACATTTCTGGGTGCTTGATGGTATTTTTCTGACTTTTGTTGGAGGTGTTGATTCTTTGGATGAACCAGTGGATGCCACTGATTTCCTATTGAGAAAAACATGTTGGATCCAAGACAGCATGCCTACACGCAAAAAGAGAGGGATGGCTGGCACATGCACATTGCCAGCTGGTTTTGTCCACAACCGCACCCGAACATGTTTTTTTAGGTTTGTGTGGTCTTTTGCCAGGGTTTGTTTGAATTTTCTGAGGGGCTGGCCCATTTTTGGGGATTTGGGTGGGATTTTGTTAGGTTTTTATGGGATTTTGATAGGCATGTATTGATGTTAAAGTGTTTTGGTTTGCTTTGGTTTGGCCCATTTTTGGGATTTCTGTTGGATTTGTTCAGGTTTGTGTGGGGGTTGTTGAGCATTTAGTCGGATCTGTTTAGGTTTTGGTGAGGTTGTTGCAGGCTCTAGTTGGTTTTATATTAGGGTTTGTGTGGGTTTGGCCATGTTTGGCCCATATTCGGGATTGTGGTGGGCCCAGACTGCCCGAGGTTGCTGGTTTTGAGTAGGGAACCTTTGGGGATTGACTGGCTGGATTTAAATGGGATTTCAGTAGGTATCCATGGTGTTTGTGTAGGGTTTCTGTGTGTTCCTAGGGGTTTGTGTGGGAAATCCATGGGCCTAAGAAAATCAAAAAAAAGCTACCAGAATAGCCTCATACACCGCTGTATAATTAGTTCCCAATCATTGGAAGCTTTAATGGGAAAATCCATAGAAAATTCCCTGTACATGGAAGTATATAGCTGGGACATGCTGGGACAATCATCTATGAAGCACAATGATGGATTTTCCAGCACGCCACGTTACCAGAGGGTATTGCATGTTTTTTACAAACCCAAACCCACCAGGTTTTTGATTCTATTGCTTTGTCTTGTTGGTTGCCACTTGACGATCTCTTGGACTTTCTACAGACCGCACTGACTAAAGCCCAATGTTTTCTTTCAGAACGAAAAGTCCATCGGAAATTTACGGGATGATGGTTCAGACGACTGTTGAAAGTGAAACAAATACCTGGGGGAAACCGAGAAAAAATCAACCCACTGGATTGTGGCCAATGTTCATTTGAATAATGGTTGACCTCACACATTTAAGTTGGGTTGAGATACATGTTTTGGTTGGTCAAAACCTGGTTAGACCATGGTTTCTCTCAGATCTCTCAGATTTCCTTCAACGGGAGTGACTTTCATATTGAGTTGCGAAACCCTTGCTATTTTGTGGTGCTGGATAACCCAATCTATTGTGATGGCTCGCTTGCAGCCCAACATTGGTTTGAAAGTCTTACATGATCTAACACAACATAACTAGACTATACATAACTATTGGTTAAAACATGTTGTGGGCGGTAAATTATCACTCGTCAGTGCTAAATAAATTAACCAAGCACGCCAACATACCCAGACTTTGTTGTATACAGATTACAACATGTTATTATAACCCAGTTTTGGTGCAACATATTTTAAGTCTAGTTATGAATCTTCTGTTTTTTTGGTTGATACAAATTTAAATAGTTGTAAACGTAGCCGTAAGTCTAGTTGATGCATTGGTAGTTTGCTGAAATCACCAGATTTAATTTATATCTAGACTAAGACTTAGATTATATCGATTCATAACCACATTTATCCATAGATGGTAACCTTAAAAAAAAACAGCAGTTTGGATGTCGAAAAATCCCGAGATTTCTCCAAGGTCAGGAGGCCCTGCATCCCCTGGAAGCTTTGGAGCTGACAAGACAGCGCCCCAGACGCTGCAGCTGCGGTGCGAAGCTGTCAAGGTGAGGCTGATACCGTGTGGGTTACCGAACGAATAGTGACTTCATAGGGATTTCATAGAGTTTCATAGGAATCTATATGGATTCCATATGATTCCATGGGAATTGAGGTGAGTCGGAATCTATGTGGATTCTATGGGATTGAATGGAATACCGGAATACCCTACGTGAAAAACATAGATGTGGAAAATCCATGGCTCTCGAGCCATGGAAAATGGTCTACTTCCACGGGCACAAGACATGGGGATTCAACCAGCAAACATTTACATCCCATGAATGCACCACTTTTCCGAGTAAACGTCCCCAATTTTCCATGACTTCACCATGTCCTTAGGCGGCCAAAGTGCATGTCCTTAGTCGACATCTACCGTCCTTGGAGCTCTGCCCAGGAGGCCGAAGTGATGGTTTCGCAGCGTGGTAGGTATTCCAACTAAGTTGAATGTTCCCTATGTCATGCTGGTACCATGTGGTACCTCAATCATCAAAACAAATAGACCATTTTTGTAGTATTGAAACATATGGTGACTTGAGGATCCCATTTGTAAAAAAGTAATGTGTTCTTGTTTTCGTTTTCGTGCCGTCTTTGAGGATTAGGGTAGATGTTGTAGCGTATGCAGTTCACTCTGGTCATCCTTATTTGCGTTTCTTCCATTTTATCTTTGAACTTGTTGATTTATGTTTAAAATTATCTAGATTATTTTATATCAACAAGAATAATGTTATAAACTATAATTGTCCATATTTATCTTCAATTATCTAGATTATTTAATACATAATATGACGACCTCACTGCAACGTCACTGGAATCATGCTTAGTAGAAGGCAACTATCCCCAAACTGGCCTTCTTGCAGGTTGCTCAATTATTCTGAATCATCCAGATGAATTATAATGAATTATATATATATCCCATGACATTTACCCGCCATGATCCCCATGATTCATGTTTATGGAGGTTTCCTAAATCATGGGGGTACCCCAAATCATCCAGCTGGGTTTCCCATGGATTCCCCCTTGGGGGACATCTCCCCTGGCCAGGGCGGCAGCCTGTTGATCTTGGAGTTTCTGCAGAGGAAGCCGCAGATTTGGGCAGCCCTGTTGAGGTGGGGGTTCGCTGGTGGAGAACTGGATGATCTATGGTTTTTTAAAGTAGAAATATTACGACCCCTATACCACCACTGTATATACTAGTGTTAGTTCACTCCTTACTGTAGCTATGTTACCAACACTCTAATAGATTGTACAGTCATCTCAATCGTAACGCAACCTTC
>Ga0126342_10021250_pt1 | contig 10837 bp, 13 predicted proteins | sample Cyp1metagenome_FD_92528 | JGI IMG/M metagenome (GOLD analysis project Ga0126342, IMG submission 92528) | Coral microbial communities from Lord Howe Island, Old Settlement Bay, Australia - Cyphastrea 1 metagenome | ecosystem: Host-associated > Invertebrates > Cnidaria > Coral ... | reverse complement strand
CTACATATATATATATATTATGTGTATGTATATAATATATATATGGAATGGATCAAAACCTCATCTAGGACATCCATAGATCCCAGCTAAAACCACAACCAGATGCCCTGAACCGCTGCCTGGTGTCCCTGGCCCTTGACGTACTTGGAATAGTCCGTATACCTCGGTGAAAAACGCCAACGGATTCAAGGAAATTCACCCAGGGTGTTCAAGGAAAATCATAGAATATCATATGAAAATCATGGAAAATCATGGAATATATATATATATATGAATGAGTGGAATATGAATCAGTTCAACTTGTTCAACGGAATGGAATCGGAAAATGGGAAGATCACCAGATCACGATGAGAAAATTCCAATTCCAAGAAACAATTTCTGGTCAAAACTGGGCATCAAAAAAAAGGGGGATGGTTGGAAGTGGTTCAATACTCCAATGTGTCAATCTGCGAGCACGGTCACAATGAGGTCACCCACGGTCCCTCTTGGTAGCAGCAACCCAATCCACCAGGTGATCATTCAAGGGGGCTGAGAAACTGAGAAACTCCTCAGAACTGGCCACCAAATGGAGGTGGACAAACCGACATAGTCTGGACAACCTTCCAGAGTTGATCCAGCTATAGCACCTCCAAACATAGCCCAGATGCTGCTGCTGAGGGGAGCCGGAGTCTCCCTGCGACATGTACTTCCTGAGCACAGAAAAAGCGTTGGAGGTGTAAGGAGTTTCAGGAGTTTCAGGAGTCCTGGGTCAGTTGAATCCTGTACAGCTGGTGGTAAACATCAATTTATGGAAGAGCTCCCCAGGAGATTTTTCCATATCCAAAAGGGAAGACATTGGGCAACCTTTTGGAAATATTTTCATCGAATAGCAAAAGGCCAATCAATCCATCGAAAAAATGAAAGTATCAATCCCATGCCGGACAATGTCCAGAGAATTGGGTGTTCATTGCCCATCCTTTGTAGGATGCAAAAAAAACCAGCCACAAAATGACCATCACGCGGCTACCTGAATGGATCCACGTGCAGCGAGGTGCTTGAAATCCATGTACTGCTGGAAGTCCATTCCTCCGGTCTTGCCACCATTGGTGTACTTCGACCAATCCTGGGCAGAATTGTGCCCTGCCAAGAAGTTTCAATCTTAAAAGGATTGATCATGTGGGTATGTCTAATGGGGAAAACCCATAAATGATTACTGTATGTTCGATGGGGGGCCTGATGACTCATCAGCAGATTGTCGGGGTGATGAGTTGGCCTCAAATTTGCCCTACAGAGTTCCAACTGGCGACTGCTGCGAACGACTCGTCCTTCTTTCCCCTTTTTGCTGCAACGATTATAGTACAAGCAGAATCTCAACTTTGCTAATTCTGAGCAAAAGGGCCAAAGAGTTTCCCTTTTCTTAAGTTAGTTTTCCTAACATGACCCAATATTAGACCTGTAGCCACTTCCACAGTGACCAGTGCTTTAAAAAATCCACGCAAGTTACAGCAATTCATTGTGTCTGCCCATTGCGAATTCGCCAAATCTATCTATTCAATGATCCTCGAAATTAAAAAAACTGGCTCTGTTTCTTCAACTTTGACAAATCATCTCGAAGACTACCCCATGAATATTCACGACCAAGGACGACTGCTGAAACACAAACAACGCCTAGAGGCGTAACCTCATCCCAGCCTGGTAGCCCTTGTACTGTTCCATGAACTTTTTGAAGTCCATGTACTTTTGATAGTCCCTGAGCAGATCCATGCCCTGAATCATTGGATTCACCGAAGTAAACATCGTCTATATTCGTATGTATGCACACATGTGTATATGCACATGCATGATTGTGTATACATATGTGCATATCTGTACGTATATGAGTATATATGTGTACTGAATATGCATATGTATGCAAATATATATATAGTGTATAAATGTATATATATATATGTATATATTGCCCTTGAGATCGGGGCTTCCCAGGGTTTTGATTGTGGCACAGGCAACCCAAAATGTGCGGTCCCTGGATCTCAAATTCTGACCCAGTGTATGAATATTGTGTACCGTATATATACATAGATATATCTGTCTGTCTACATTATATATCTGTAAATGTATACATGTGTATGTGTATATATATATATATTTGTATATATTCATTGATACATATACACACGCATGCATTTTTAATGCAGCAAAGAATCTGTGGGTTGTGTTTTTCTTCCTTCTCTGGTTTCTCCTCTTTCTCAGGCTTCTCTTCCGACTTGCTGTTGCTGTGCGCCTGATGCTTTCTCGAGACTGTGTGCCATGGGGCTGTGGGTCAAGACTGTTTGGATGTGCATGCCAGGAATCGTAAGGAATTCAAACCCATGAATATCATCAATTTGCATTGATGTTCCATGTATATAATATAACATTACATTTTATATACATACATATATAATATATGTATATGTATATATATATAGTATACTTGCATATACATACATGGTGATACATGATGATACATGATGTAACCGGGCCATTTCACATTGGAGATCACCTCCTGCAAACCCAGCCTCAGCTACAAGCACCGCACCTGGCTTAGTATTCAGGGTGAATCCCCTATTTTTGGACACACTTGATCAAACCAACAGCTGACAAATGCCAGTGGTATCCTCAGGGTGCAGTGGTGGCTTCAAAGAGCAAGGATCACAGCAAAATGGGGATTAGATGGGAAAGGATTTGGTGCAGGAAAACTGAACATAACACATTCATGTATAGGATACATAGACATATATTGAATGTAGATGGAATATGACTTCTACAAAGAAAATGTATGTGTATGTGTATATATATATGGTGTGTGAGTATATCATATATATTTGTATACACATACATACATACATACATACATACCATACCATACCATACCATACCATACCATACCATACCATACCATTACATTACATTACATTACATTACATTTCATTTCATTACATTACATTACATTACATACAGATATATATATATACTGTGTATGCATACATATGAAAAGAGAGAAGCCACTGCGACTGACCCTCCAACCAAGGATGTCACCAGGAGATTCTCGCAGGAACTTCTGGTACCTGGCGGCAGCCCGGCGGGTGCCTGGCTACATCATCTCCTAGGATCCGCCATCTCCAATGACATAACATAAATGGGTGCTTTTTGAACCATCAAAATATTGGTGGTGCACATGAATTCTCTACTAACAGTAGATATGGAGCTCAGCCCGGCACTTGAGTGGTACGGGGGGTGCTAAAAAAAGCCCTGAGGGTACCAATTACCAATGAAGCCACCAATTTCAGGACTTGATTATCGTAATGTGATGAACAAATCTGCAAAAAAGAAACGGAAAAAATATGTGGTTTTTCATCGGGGCATCAGACCATCCATGGCATCCATGGTGTGTCGCATTTTTCAACATCTGCAGGTGCACGAAGTCCACTGATTTTGAACCCAGCTACTGAGCATACTGCGCGCTGTACTTGTCTGGGACCTGGCAGCCGGTTCGTTGCTGAAAACTGGGATCAACTGAAGAAACATATGGCATTGGTTAATCATGATATTCCCATTGGTTATTACCATATTTTACCATTTTACGTACCTCCATCTGGGATGGATATGAGGTTGGACAAAAATGGACATTTTCAGTGTGAGCCCCAAGTCATTCACTAAGGACGATGGGATTCGGCCAGTGAAAGCAGTCGTTTTTTTCGGTCCGTCAGAGTCATCCACGGTGCAATCCCATCATTGCAAGACCAGAGTAGAACTTTATCAAAGGAATGGGAGCGGTCACAGAAGGCACCAGGTCTCAGGTTGATTCTCTATTGATCTGTGTGTAGTGATGACCCAAGGTTTAGGCAAACGCGTCACAGCGTTGCCTGTCTAGGTCTAAAGGCGTACCTGACTAGTGTTTTGATGCATCAAAAACTAAACCAACTAAGTAACTACGTCTGGGCAAGTTCCAAAATGCAGGGTCCCCTCTCAGAACTTCCTGTCCTGAAAATGCTGCTTGTGTTTTCCTGGCTTGAAGGGTTAACTCAAAGTTTAGTGCCTTTACACTGCAGGATGGGGCAAGATCCCCCCTCAACCGAATGGAAATTTCATCCTGTCCGCCTGTCCAAAAAGATATGGTCAATCTAGGCCTTGACCGGCTAACACCCTCCCATGACAACCCACCTTCTGTCCAGACATGTACTGCCTTAGTGTGGCTGGTTGGCATCACCCCTAAAAAAAGCTGTTGTGGTTGGAAGGTTGGAAAACACGGGCTTCCCCAGCAATGCTTGGGCAGGGATGGAATGTCCCCGACCGCAGCAGTGAAAGTTGCAGCATATCATCCCATGCCAAGAAACTAATTGTACAGCTGAAGATTTCTGAGAAAATGGGGATCCCAGAGTTCCACTCTCTCAATGGTGTCTAGCTTAGCAGACGCAAAAGACAAAGGATATGGGCCCTATGGGCTGCTGAGAATCTCTCTTGGATCTCCTGGATGTGCATTCCCAACGGATGGGTCCATATATTGGCCTATGAACATCCCAGTCGATTGAAGGCAAAACTGGTCAAAGATCGATATGTCAATATCAAACTCAATGGATCGATCAAAGGGAAACTTTAGAGAAGTGCTCAGTTCCTTTAGATTCTAACTGCCATACGCTTGGGAAACTCTTAGTAGCTCCTTGGCTCCCCATTTCATAAGGAATATGATGGAATATGGATACCCATAGCATCCATTCCATACTGGGAATCCCCAAAAAATGGATATTAGTAAATCCCAATAAATACATGGATTCACGACCATCCCCTTAATAATGGGAGAAGGCCCAACCCATCTTCTTTTGTCCAGAAAAAACACCACCACCGATCTTTGTCGAACTCGCATCACCAATGAGCGGCTCCAGGTTGATATACTGCTTGTACTCCGGCGCAGCCGGCTCCTGTTGACCTGGCACCATGGCAACCATGGCAGCCCTGGACACCAGTGGCACATTCTAATGGGGGTTAACCGTTTTTTTCAACCAAAAAACGATCCGATTTGACTAAATATGTTTATTAAAAAATAACATGCACTAACAATGTGATGTAAAAATTATCTTGGTGAATAATATACAGTAGATATCAACAATCGAAACATATCCATTAACAACATTCTTCAATGGATAGATATCTTAATGGACACCATGGGATACTGACTTAACCATCGTTTAGATGTTCGTTGAAGCTTACAGCCAATTTGATCAACCATCGGTACGTTTCCAGTTGGTCATGATACCATCTCCAAATATTAGTGCTAGATGGTGCTAGTGTATTAAAAATAGCAGCTTCAAAATACCAAACCCCTGCTTTAAATCCAGAAAAGGCCGCACTGGCATATCCAAGCAGACACTCATACTCCAAGCCCATTCTTCGAGGGTCCAGCGGTGAAAATTTGGCCGGTGTAATTGGTTGATTCTGAGATTCACTGTTCTTCCCAATAATGAAAGTTCAAAAGTGACCCTGCAAGAATTTGGTGACACAACACCATGATGGTTGGAAATCGTGTAATGCATCCCTTGTTTTCATGTTGTCCGAAAAGGGGACGCAAAAACAGTTCTTGGCCGAGACGATCGAGTGGATAGAGACTCTCCAATATCTGGTTCCATGCAAACAAAAGGCTGGCACTGGAAGGTTTCATGAAGTCATATGAACTCCGACATCAACTCGGCTACAGCCCAGCAAACACAAGCTAAATCAATCCACGAAGAAAGTGCGAGCGCGCGCCTTTGGTGAATTTCTGAAAATTCAGATATTCGCTATAGGAAGGTGCACTCTTTCCCTCACTGCTCAGGTATCTCGAGAAGTCCTCAGCGCTTGGCCACTTTGGGGGGTCAAAACGATGGATCCGAAATCATCTTCACACTTCACATCATCTTAGAAATTGTATGAGATGATAATCATAGAAGATAAATCATGAACGCTTATCCATTATCATGAACAGTTATCCATGGAAACACTTCACAGTTGTGGATCATCTCAGATCTATCACATCAGTCCTGATACTGGGAGTGGCTGTCCATGTACTTCTGATAGTCCAGGAACTCCTGGTGGACGGCAGATTTCTGCGGAGACATCGCTGGATCTGCGCGATCCGAATGTCCACGTGAAAGTCGAAGAAAATCGCTTGATGTGACGTAAATCAACCAGTTTTCCGAATCGCGCAATCACCGCAAAAACTTGGAAAATCTCCCAAACAAAACGTCTTTCTATGTGAGGTGATGCAGATGCATGCTGACGAGAAACAATCCAAATGTGTGTATCTATACTTGTGTCATCCAATCTATCAATATATCTAGTCTAATCTTCTTCATCCAATCTTATCCACAATCAAATTTTCCATGTTTAGTAATTTTATAAACTACATATCTGACATATCTACATTCACAAGTATGTATATCATATTTATATCATATCCACATCACTGTGCATATCTTTTGATTGCAATCTCTGTCGGCTGTTGAGTTTTTTCAACCACAAAAACTCCTGCGGCTTGATGGCATCGCCGCCATGGCCCGTGGCTAGGTACCTGGAATAGTCCTGGGATCCATTGGGTTTTCAGAACGCCTGGAGTCAAAAACACCAAGATTTTGGGAAAAAAAAAACAAGAAAAAACTCGAATCAAGTCATCATCAGAAATCACCAGAAAAAAAAAATGGGCCATTGGAAAGTTGTTCTACCCTCCAATAAGAATCTTAGCTAGTAGCCGAGGAAAATGGTTATGTAAAATGTAGGTTAATCATCTACAAGATGGCGAATTTTCCATGGACAGACGGGTACTTCACTTCTCAATGTTCAATGGATTGGTTTATATAAGCAGAAATCTTGACCGGAAGCCATGGCGTTTTTCCCCCCAATGTAGGGCTTTCCAGTGTCAATTCCAGGCCCCGGTCATCTCCTCGTAGTTGAGAGCATGTCGGTCCTAGAGGAGGTCGATGGGGCCCAAAAAAACATGGCTTTCTCTGACTTCTGGGTGGTGGAAACCCCTGAAAACCTCTGGGTCATCATTTTCTGGAGGAAAAAAAGATGCCATAACTTGGGAATCTCAAACAGAACCACAGAAATTGGGCGGATTCAAACCAGGACCTAGCTGGCACTCCAAATCCCCCCTGTCCTCTGCTGCCGTTTGGAACTCCATCAGCTTCAAATACTTCCTTGGTGTGCGAAAACAGAACGAAGAAATGTGGAACCTGCGCATCTCAAGGAATCGTAACTGGATTAGAATCTATACATGATTGAAACATACATGTATACACATATATATTATATATATATATATATTATGAGTTGTCCCTGAACACCTGGAAAAACTGAGCCAACTACTCCACTTTACACAAGCAACAAACCACCGACACTGACCGTCACTGGCCTACACCATTTTTTCCCGCGCATCTCGCATACTTACCAACTCTCATTGCTTCAGACGAAAAAACTCTTCGATATTTTACTCTACCAGTTTAAACAACTACTGCTTGGTCGGGAGTTTTTCTGTTTCAACCCGCATGACGAAACAGTCGTCAAGTGAGATTTTAAAAAAAAAATATCAAAACGGCCAGAAAAAAGTCAAGAATCTTCAAAACCATCGGTGGTACCCTCTGGTAAACTAACATAACTATGGAAAATCACCATGTTTAATGGGAAAACTCACTATAAATGGCCATTTTCAATAGCGTATGTTGATGCGTCTTGGCGTATTATCCCTCCCAGCCCTCGGTTTATCCAAGTGTCTGAAAGCTCGGCAAGTCGTGCCTCAGAGGTGGGGACCCCTAAGTCCCTAAGTTTTTTTCCCGGTTTATCCATGTGGAATGTCATGGAATATCCATGGGAATAAATGGATATAAATGGATTATCATGGATATTCCATGAATCTTTTAACTCCAAAATTTGTGGTTTTTAGACCATGAAAACATGGCCGTAAAGTGACTTTAGACTGGAGGAATTCCCAGAGACAGAGCCAATTCTGTCCTCCCCTGGTTGAGGACAGGAGTTTGCCCTTGGATTGCTTCACAATCCCCAATAAAAAGTGGCATTCGATCAGTCAGTACAAGTATACCCTCTGGTAAACTACGGAAAACTACTGTACCCTCTGGTAAACATACAAAAAACTATGGAAAATCACCATTTTTAATGGGAAAAACAACTATAAATGGCAATTTTCAATAGCTATGTTAAATTACCAGAGGGTAATCCTACTAATCTGGGGATCATGGTATTTTGAGGAACCCTTTGTTGACCTTTATTCATTGCTGAGGGAGAACCTAAAATATCTCTCAAGAAAGGTCACCGAATTTGATGTCCGCGACACAAATGGATAATAGTCCGATACCTCTCACTCTACCAAAAGTGGGGATCTATTTTGAGATCGCCCGCCAAAAACACGTCTTTTCTCCGATCACGAAGAGGGGAAACATATAGAAACTTTGATGCAAGCTACCGGAATTGGGTCTATAGAACTTGATACAACCAAAAAGAGAAGGGGATACAAGTTGAGCCATTAAAAATACCCCTATCCCATCTCATTATACTAGTTGGTTGATAGGTTTCCCTACTATGGGTCATCATAATCCCCAGTAAACCAGGGTACTTTTAATGGCTCAGTTGGTGTCAGTCGGCTCAGTTGGTGTCAGTCATGAACGTGCCAACAAATTGGGATCTTGAATGTTCATGCCGATCCTGTGATGCAGATGAAGTCTTAAATCCCCCATGGCCACAACGGTTTCTATCGGTTTCTACAAAATAACAAAGAAATACCCCATGGCCCATGGGCACGACTCATGCCTCCAAGACTTGAAAATCTTGGAAGCCAACAAGTGCGACACCTATGAAAATTATGAAACTGAGTGATGCTTGTGCTATTTTTACTGCCACTGGTTCCATTATTTGGCTGAACATTTCAGGGATTCCAGGAATCCGGACGCTGAATGACCAAACCTAGCGCGGATTTAAGGACTGAAAGGATTCCCAACGTTGTCGTTAGACCTGTTGGAATTTAAGGGCTGGAAAGTCGAAAAGTGGACTTACAAAAATGTAGCAACGATGTGCTCAAATGTTTCAAAAATCTTCTGGGCCGGTTTGTTTTTCTCGTGCTGGAAAAATCTATCTTCATTTATCAAACGTGAACTATTGGTTGTGGAGGGGGTCCTTCATACCCACATGTCAATTCGCAGTTTTATTCGCCGGGCCTCCCCCAGTCTTGGCGATTCAATCCTCATTGTTGGTGCAAAAAATCCCCAGAATCCCCATTTTTTTGGTGGTTTGATTCCGGAGAAACCCGTTGGATCTGATCCCCATTAAAAGCACGCCAAAAAAAAAAAACGTTTTGCGGCGTGACGAAAAAATCTACTCCAAATGTGGCCTCTCCATGTATTCTTTGAAATCGGAGAAGCTCGCCGCCTCGGTATTTTTTGCAGAGATGGGCGTGTTGGCCAACAGAAAAAGGGCGTGTTGGCCAACAGAAATGGCTTCAGATTCTGAGGTGTTATTTACTTTGCCTTGATTTTTTGGTATTTTTGTTCAGTCCAAGAGAAACTAGGAAGTTGACATATTAAGTCAAAGGCAAGGAGTCTTATCAACAACCTGTGTCTTTAGCCAACAAAAAAGGACATTGGGGTTCAAAATAGGAGCTTCGCCAAAGAAAAACTGAGGGTCACAGGTGGTATAGCGATGGTGCAGAGACCAAAACAGGGGGTGGATCTGTTTTGGGGTATGATTTTGAAACACATTTGTGAAGTTTACTCAGGAAAACACCAGCGATCACTCTCTAGATGTGTGTACTCTTGATCGTCCCAGCGAGGACCTGCTTCCATCTCACTTTTTATCTTTGAGTAAACACTTCAGCGACTCTGATTATTTGGGCACACGTTTTTTTTGTCCCGAAAAGCCACCATAATTAGGCTTTACCAAGGATGTTTTTTTATCGGGACTCCCACCGGATTATGGTAATCCCCAACTAATCATCAACCAATAGGGGGGTGATGGTTGGTTTCCCAATGTTTCAACGGGGGAAGTCCCCAGAGTCCCTCCAGTTACCCAGGCCACGCTGAGACTCCCAGGCCACGCCCTGCTCCTGGAAACGCTGCTTCAGAGGCCGTAGCGCGCCGAAGTTCGTAAAATCCTACTGAAATAGTGATCAATTACTTTTCCATCTGTTTCCGATTACAGTGCATATATGTATATCATGTATATATATAATATATGTATATGAATATGTATAATATATATATACAGATACATACGTAATTATATATAATATATACAGAAAAAAAAAAACAATAAACAAACAAATAGATTATATAAATAAATAAATAAATGCGTTATATTAAATTGGTATATCAATATGGCTGGCTTATTTCCTATGCTTCTTACCCACTCAAAATTCTGATGCACGTCCCTTCATGGCTCCATATCGGTTGAGATTGCTTTGGAATTCAAGACCCACCACAAACAATGAAACAATCTTGAGGAAGGATGGATTGAAACAAACCATTTCTTGAAGCGCAAGGATCTTTTTCTATCAAAACAAAATATATCCGCCTGAAACAGCTAAAAGTTTCTCTCCAAACCTTTATTCAAGGCTCAGGTCACCCAAATCCCAACATGAAAAAAGTCCCCCTGCGGGACGCCAACAGATCCATTTTCAGCATTGCGCGGACGGCAAGTCACGGCAAAACTTGCTGTACAACTCAGCCCATGAACTGCTCCACCGGACCCTTCCCAGTCTGGAGTTCAGCAACGATCTGGCCCATGATGGCAAACATCGCAATGCGCCCGTTGTTAATCTCCTGACAAGACTCAAAGCATGTCG
>Ga0126342_10021249_pt1 | contig 10837 bp, 8 predicted proteins | sample Cyp1metagenome_FD_92528 | JGI IMG/M metagenome (GOLD analysis project Ga0126342, IMG submission 92528) | Coral microbial communities from Lord Howe Island, Old Settlement Bay, Australia - Cyphastrea 1 metagenome | ecosystem: Host-associated > Invertebrates > Cnidaria > Coral ... | reverse complement strand
ACAGAGAGACAGAGAGACAGAGAGACAGAGAGACAGAGAGACAGAGAGACAGAGAGACAGAGAGACAGAGAGACACAGAGACACAGAGACACAGAGACACAGAGACACAGAGACACAGAGACAGAGAGAGAGAGAGAGACAGAGAGAGACACAGAGAGACAGAGAGAAGATGTAAGAAGTGCAGGTGTAAGGTATGAAGATGTAAGATATGCAGATGTGCAGATGTAAGATGTGAAGATGTGAAGATGTAAGATATATGCCTCACCTCATTTTTGTAAAGAACCCTTCGCTCAAACGCTCTCGGGAAAAAGACATAAAAATAGACCCAATTGCTTCTAAAGGGTTCATTTTCCTTGTGCACTAGACAACGACCAAATCTGCCGGCAATAGTTAAAAAGCGTTCAGAGGAAATTGGCAACCAAGTCACTCCAAGCATTTTCAAGCATTCTTGCATGAACCTGCAACGAAATCTCAGCAGAAGCGTTCTGCGCTTTGCATCAGCTACTCAGCTGCTACATCCTACTGAAAACTACCCTGGGTCCTACTGAACAGGTGTAGCGCCTGTCTTCTCCCCAGCTCCAGAAAGGAAGCGATTGCTCACAACGTCCATGCGCAGCTTGGTATGCTCCCAATGCGGACTTGGCAAAAACCTGTGACGCAAATCTTGGATCTTAATGCAAAATGGATGATTCACTTTCTAAACATATAGAGAGGTATAGACTCGGTACAGACGTATGGATACTACACAATATTGTATATACACTTATATACATTTATACGTACACACTTACATGCACTTATTATATGCGAATCTGAAAAGTGCCTCCACAGCTCCGTACATGGCAGGAGCATGCACAGCGCAGTTCAGAAAAAAGACGTTCCTGAAGGCAGGAGCTGAAATCACAATTTTCACAAGGCAACACCTTGACATTTGATGATCATTTGATGATCATTTGATGATCATTTGATGATCATTTGATGATCATTTGATGATCATGTGAGAATTGGCTAGTCCAAATGATGTCAAGGTGCCACTAGACCAACAACTGAATTAATCTTCGCTCTCGCATGAAACACTTGCCCGTTGCCGTTGAGTTCACTCCTTTCAAGCGAGCTTCTAAAGCAATAGTGAACTTGTGCACTTCTTCCTATTTCTTCCTTTATCAAAATTACCCAACCACCAAGCATATCCACACACCAAGCATATTCCACCATTTCAGGCTGTACTGGCTCAACCCATCATCTCGAACAAATTCTAATAGCCTACGAGCCAAGCAACTGTCCCACATGGGCGGCCACATGTCCCCTCAAACGTTCAGGGAAGAGAATGGCATCAGGGTCGACCTGCAAATGTAGCAAATGCACAGTCACAAAATGTCACAAAATACCAAGACGCGCACAGGGCTTGCAGCCGGGATCAGCCGGGCTTACAAGATATTACACTGTTTATTACACGGGCTTACTGTACTAGCAGTGCGACTAGCTGGCTAATGCTGGCGTCTCGAAGAAAAAGATCCTGGAGGGCCGCAGGCCTTTGCCAGAAAGTCGTATTTGTACCACCAATGAGACCCCAAAATATACATCCACGTCCTTGGCAGTGCATCACAAAGTTTAACAAAATACCCGGTCGAACAAAAGTCTCTCGAACGAAATCTGAGACTCAGCAAAGTGCCATTGCCACCGAATTGGCAGAAATCATGCAGAAATCAAGGAAGCTCAGTATTTTAACGCGTGTTACTCAACATCAAAAACACATCACATCCAAAACTTGAAATCATGCGTTTAAACGGCACAGTTTCGCAGCACTTCCCTTAAGCCCCCGGCTTCATAAAGACCTGCGAATTGGCTGCCGTCCTATCGACACTGACTCCGGCGGCAGTGGAGGGAATGAGTTTCGTCCTTGGTGGAGTCACGTGCCATGAGAAAGGTCAACTGATGTCAAGGTTAACTGATGTCAATTGATGTCATATGTTCATAAATCAATTTGAACAGGAAAAACAAAGAAATCACCACAATTTGGCACAAGTGAGAAAACATGGTGTGGACTGCGCAACTCTCCCCAAAAAAGGATCACCGAGCAACACAACGTCTTTTTTTTTGAGAGTAAGAATGTCTGAAACGTTGTGTTGGATCTTTTTGCATGTACTGGCCTGGGTCAGTACCGAAACACTACTGAAGGTATGAACGACTGCATCTCACCATGCTCAACTGTGTTCCTGGATTTATCCACGGCATGATGGCATAGGCGGCATATGGGTTAGTTAACCTTGTTTCGCATGACATCTAAGCAAAACACCAATGATTTGCATCATAATTCCTTTGAGGCTCTTGTATCCATCGATGTCAATCTCGTGGTCACTGTACACATCATACCTTGGCTAGCAATGGGCTCAGCCGACCTTTGAGACAGTCTTGCGCAAAGAAAAACGATGCGAAATAGATTGAGACCCAAAAACTGGCAAAAACAGGTTTCAATTCACCATGGCACCTGATCTCTGATGAGGAATGCAGGTGGCGTGCCATTTCAGGTGTTGATGATAGTTTGCTAGATATTCCTGGCTAGGCACCCGTTGCATGCGAAGATTCCAGTGCCGGTTTGACGCTGCATGAACATGGAATCCTGAGCAAATGCTGAGGAATGCGGGCAATTGTCCATTTACTATATGTTTTTTTACTGTTTAAAAAGGGTGTGTGATCAAAGGAAGTTTAGTTAGGAAACTTCCGAGTTACGGACGATTGTCATGGCCAGTTTTCTCACCAGCAAGGCAACCAAATCATCATGGCAACCACATCATCAAGTAGTTGGGAAATGTAAGAGATCGGGAACCCGTGAATTCAGGTTTGAAAACGTTCTCGGGCGCGAAACCCTGTGTTTTTTTTGGATAAAGTGGCTGCCGCGGTCGCCGAAGGAGGGTCTCTGTTTCCGCGGGTGCGCGGCTCGATCGGGGAAGTCGTCGACAAAAAGTGCACAGGACTGTGGCGAGAGCTCGATTTCAACTTGAAAATGTTCAAAAACTGAGGCATTGGGAGCACTTTTGGAAGATGAGGTCGGCAAAATGTGCACGAAACTGTAGCGAGAGTTCGATTTCACATAAAAAACGTAGGGACCTTTCACACTTCTGAAACCTGAAGCAAAGGGATGCAAGCATTAGGATGACTAGATATGACTTGTAGGTGCTCCATATCAGTCTCCAATCTTCCGGCCAACTCTTGCTTTGTGGTTGGACCTTCGTGCCTGTGCTGCAATTTTCGAAATCAACTACTTACATCTACTTACCCAATGCGCGACCACATGGACATCCGTTTGACTCTTATCAAAGAAGCAATCTGAGGTAGAAAATTCCCTCCAGGAGATACCCTCACTTTAACATCTGCTTGAAATTCTGGGTATGATACAGTTTTAGAACCTGGACTGCAAAGTCATGACTGCCCACAAACGTCCAATCAACAATCCAAGACTTTTTCGGCATAAACTACAAAATACAACCTGATTTTTTTGCACAAAGACACACCAAAATGTTCGGATTCTGGCTTGTATCCATGCATGGAGTACATCCCTGCAGTTTTCCCAGGCTGCATGTCACAAACTGCTGGATCAAGAGAAGACAACCAGACGAGTACTCCAAGGACTTCAAACAACACACCCTAAAGGTGTGTCTTAGAATCGGGCCAAGATCATCCAAGATCAAAACCCATGCTCAAAAGGTAAGACTAGATCCGATTTAACTGTATAGATTGGAGAAACGTAAAAGTAAATGACAAAACATGTCTGATGTCTAACCAAGTCACTTGATAGACATGTGACAGGTGTGTATGAAAAACTACAAGTACATGTGTATACATGTAGAAAGATATCCGCATGTATCCATACACACTTTTTGATATGGATATGCATTGTGCATTTTTGCACGTCTACCCATCTTTCATCTGCATACAGTATGTTGGCTGCCGACAACATCCAAAAACATGTGCAAAAGCAGAAATCGTCGCGGCGCCAAGAATCCATCTCAGGGCCGGTGCGCGCAACTGAGAAGCAGTAGATCTGTGGGCCCCCTGGATGTGCAACCTTTGGGATGGGATATGCAATCGATTCCTTAGATGGATCAAGAAATCGCATCCAGAGGATCTCTTGAGATGTTTCACCATTTCACCAACAATAAAGGAGATTTCATCATTTGAAAAGGATAAAGAAACTTTTCTAGGATATATATTGTGTATATATATATGTGTGTGTGTTTGGAAATGATCATGTCATTAGCGAGTGGATCATCAGCCAAAGTCGTTTGACCCAAAGGCAGCCCTGGATTTCATGGGTCCAAACACAAGTCGAGTCAATCCAAACTGCGGGATTTGGGCAAATCATGATAGATCGCCAAATTGCCTTGACTTCAAGATACTCATGAGAAATTATCTGCTGCAGATGGCTACTTCGTCAGGTTCTTGGTTCTATGATCGAAAAGCAGTGGAAATATTGCACATTGCTCTTGGGAATCTCTTGGGATCGCATTGAAAAAAGAAAAGGTCAGAAAGTTCTGATTTTTTTCCGAGTGTCCTTGCACGGCCTGGGGCACCCCGACCTCCTAGGCCGATACCATCCATGCCACATAGAAAACGAAAATGCCAGGAACGATGAGGAAAAGGCAAACCAGGAAAACATTGATATCAAGGTACTGCAAATGAACTGAGCATTACGCATATTGTGCTCGCAATGTTCCCATTCGGGAAGGCCGATACGCATAATACGCAAAAAGAAAAAAATAAACTCCACCGCTTCAATTTGGCGAATAGTTGTCCATGAAGGCATGGGAAAGTATGAGACGAAATCACGACGCCCTGCTTTCTCATCTGTCCAAGGTGCCCCTTTTCATGGAGCCAAGATTGGATGTTGTGACGGTCCGATTCCCTGCCGTCGGAGGATTGGATGCAGCCATTTGGGTCATTTGGGCATGTGTTCCTACAAGTACTCTGACTAAACCATTTTTGGGGGACTACCAATTCGCTTGGGAAAAGCGAAAATGGAGAGTTTATAAAATCAAACGTAAATGGACTAAATGGACTATCCTTGAATGTAGTTTGGAAAATGATCAAGACTCGTTTTCGCTTGTGTGTACTGGGGGAGGGGGTCTAGCCTTTGACAAATAGAGATGCCATCCCGACGTGAGGCTTTCCGTGGTGCACATAGGATCTATGTCTCGAAACATCCTGGCCTGGTCAGGTTGCCGTCGTAGGCATATGGCTGTTCAATCAGCCCAATCCATTTGTGCCACAAGACCTTGGTGAGACTTGGAGATGGCGCAAGTACTTGACTCCCTTGACTCCCTTGAGTCCCTTGATTCCCTTGAGTCCCTTGATCATTGCATCCGTTGCATCAGTTGCATCGGTTGCATCCTGTGTTGTCAGTTCCTTGATGTGTTACCCAACACCTTCCCCCCAAGATGTTGCAACGGCCCTTTAGTGCCAGGAAGTGACAGCTCCGTAACAGGGGTCTCCAGGAACTGCGTTGGAACATTCCTCTTTCTCTGCTTCCTTCTCCTGGTCACGGCGCGAACCGAATGACATCAACCGCTACAACAACCCCGCAATCTTGTGATCAACACGCCACTGTAGCAACATGCAACAACAAATCAGCTGTTCTTTAATCAAATAATGATTCATAATTCATAATGATCATTTTAAAAATAATCATAAACCATCAAACCAATCCAAACCAAGCCTTGGTCTTGTGGGTGTGGCTGGCGTTCACTTTGGTACCTTTGGCTTCATGAGCTTTTGCGATCGCACCGGAGTCGCTCAGCGTCGTTTTCCCATGGGTTGCACCGAAGGTCAGGAGGCCCTCAGCGGTCAAGCTTTCGACGGGGACGAGTGGGCCGACTGGGAAGGACTTGCGATGAGCTGCATAGTTACTACATGTCATGTTACTACGTAGCCTACGGGACGGGTTTCTTGACCAGTTGGAGTGAAACTTTAAGGCTTGGGTCACCAAGGGATGGAGGATCCAAAGGTTAGAGAGCAATTGATGTCAATAGCAGTTGGCCTATCAAAGCCGTAGAGCATGAGATGTGTCCCCGGTTTCAGGCTGCCAGTGCTGAACTGGAGCCTCGCACTCCACCCTTGATTCAGCAAATTCAAAGTTTCCCCTGAAGCTTCTGAGGATTGATTGAGCCCACAAGTCCACAAATACCGAGATGCTTGGTGATCAGCCACAGCAAATACCAAGGTTGCAGCGAGCAAAAACAAGCCACTGGCCTTTCCAAGAATGTCAAAACAGAAAGAACACATGAAGTGACATGAAGCATGAAGAAACACGGAGAAACATGAAGCATGAAGCCATCCGACCGGGTCTGACCGGATCCGGTCCCAATTCGAGAGCCCTGAGCAACTTGGATCCAGAAAGTTGAGCAGTTAAGCAACTATTCTGTTGTTTAAATGTTTTTTTATGTCTTTTTGTTGCTCACAATTGCTCACATTCACCCAAGTTTCACCCAGTTTCATTTAGCCTCACCTGGGCAACTTTGCGAACCGAAAATTGAGATGCCATCCAAGGAGAGAAGAATGTCGCGGACTCAGCCTCCAAAGGCGCTGCACAAAGAGATGAAAACAAACCGCAAAACCCACTCGATTCGATGTTCACTCAAAGTTCCCTCAATCCACAAAATTCCCAACTCGAGACTCCAGAGACAGCTCAGCTCCAGAGATTGAAAGGCAAGAGTCCATGCGACATAGTTACATACCAAATGCCTGACCCAAAAACCGAACTTTGGTTTCATATCAAGGAATTATTCTCTCATGTTGTCTCCTGACAAGCTGTTGCACTGCTGGCTGCTCCATACTGATCATATTGAATGCAATTTGCCACACACACACACTGTGGGATACACACACACACACATTTGATACTGACACACCACCAAACTGGTATACCCTACCCCCACTCCCCATGGGCTAGGGCCAAAGTACTCACTGACGTAGTGTGTGTGTGTATATATATATACTGTGAATTGGACGTTCCCTTGAATACGTCGGTCGTTTCAAATAGACGAGTTTGTCGTTTCCAATGGTCAACCAGAGGCAGGCGGCGGCATGGCTTCCTTTTGCTAGAGCTGTGCAGTATGGGATCTTGAGCCAAAAGGACCAGCAGTTTTGTGGTCCCCTGGCGTGCAGGTAAACGACTATATACATGGGGAATACATGTGATGTTCTTACTGTGTCCCCATTCGCACCCCCCACGCATGACTGATTTTATCAGTCACGCGCAGGAGAGTCGTTTTAAAGTCCCTCATTCTGCATTTACATTGATTGAATTATGGAGAGTCGAAAGTTCTCACCGCGGCTTGCTATGTCTACACCTGTCTATACAATGACACTCAGCATATGTACATGACATTGAAATCCACCCATTGCGGCGTTGCCGGCAATTGGTTTCAGACATGCACGACGTCAGCTACAAAGGATGAAAATGAACATAGAGCTGGAGAGTACACTCCTGCTCTTTCCAGACAAAGAAGTGAGACATAGACCGCAGTTAAAATTCAACCCACGATGCATTGCGTTTCAGATAGCATCGTATCCAAAAAAAAATGTTCGTACATGAATCACGTGAATTAGCCGGTTCAGACTACTCTCAATAGTCATCGGACACAAAGAAGAGGTTGATTTTGAGCATTGATTGCTGACCCATGATCGCAGCAGTAGGACCTATGCAGAGGTCAGATACCATTATCTCCATCCTCTGTTTCCATAGTCACGTCCAGTGTAGTTTCAATTCCAATCGCCACCTCGGTGTGAGGGTGTACCTCTACCTGCTCCGCGATTTTCCCATTCTCTCCACGGTGGTGGTGCTTTTGGAGCCTGCTTTGGCAAAGGGGCAGCTTCACCTGCGTTCGTGGATGAAGCAGATTGTGATGATCTTGCATCTGGAGTAGCACTGGGTTTCGGCATTGCTTTTGCCTTTGCTTCCGCATCTCGACGGATATCTTCTGTGGTAGGCATGTTGGCAATTGCAGCTACATGAGCTTCCGTCATGTGTGCTCCCCATCTTGGTCGCTGTCCATCACGTTTCTTGCTCCTGTTGTGATCCTCAATGGCATCGCACAATTTGTTCAGTAACGGTCCTGGCAATCGCTGACCATTCTGTAGAATCAAGTGCATCACAGCAATGCGTCTGAGTTGTGGTCGGCAAGCACAAAGAATGTCAACTGGATTAAGCGTCACAGCGGTCTGATAATCAACATTTCTGAAGAAGTAGACTGCAGACACTTGGTATGCTCCAGCGATCACTCGTCGAATAAATGTCGACTGTGCGTCTAGTGAATTGCGGGCAAGCGTTGATTTCCTCATTTCTTCTTCAGCAGTGTCACCCCTTGCTAACTGTTGGATGTTCTCATCACCAAATATCATTTGTAAGTCAGAGAATTCATATCCACATTCCAGTATGTAGGTGACCAGCTTCTTGAATACGAGGGATCCATGATACGCGTTGACAAAGCCCTCTTCACCGAGATCGTCTTTCGAATTCGGATTGCCGATATCTTGGTAGAGCTCTTTCATTTGATCATCACTCGGCTCAATGTCCGTCATCATCCTCCCCTAAGTACGGAACTTTGGGGTCCAGGTCCAATCGGTAGTTCGGATTCCTCTGAAATTGCTGCCATCCAGACTCAATCCCTTCGCAGAAATTCCGTTGGAAGTGTCTGTAGATCCTGAGTATGTTGTTTCCGATTTGCAGCAATAAGATCTTGATGAGGTCGGGTTGAGCATCACCGATCTGACATGGTTCGGATGGTAGAACTTTGGATCCAAATTCCACTCGTTTCATCCATGCGGGGTATGCGATGTAGACATTTCTTGCTTCACCGGCATGGTACTCCCCGATGTTGATGTTGGCATCATCTGCTCCTTCCTCTCCCATGGTTTCGGCCTTTTCACGTTCTTCTGTGAGGAAGTCATCAACTTCATCTTGTTCTCTGAAGTCCCTCTTCTCCGACTTGAGCTCATCAGTGTCTGGCTTTTGACTCATGTCATCATTGCCTTGTTGGGTTTCTTCCGGTGGACTCTTCATTTCGACATCATCGTCTTGTTCGACTTTCACGTCTTCATCGTCGTCACTGGTCAGGTCAATCTTGATCTTCTCCCAGGTTTGTTTGACGTGATCCTTAACATCATCCTCATGCGAACGTTGTTCGGCAGTTGGAACGCTGGCGACGGTGATCTTGACACGTTTTCTGAATCCATGGCTGATTAGATATCCTTTGCAGAATACACAAATTGCCAATGTCGCCGGAGTCTCACATAGACAAGCTGGGCAGAGTCTGTGACCTTCTTTGTTCGGACGATGAGTAAGTGCAAGCAATGCAATGGCATCATACCAGTAGTTGTGCTGCGGGAAAAGTCGGCATGTGAAACTTTCATGCGCTGTCTTGATGTCAATGAGTTTGCGGAGCTCACTCAGATCTGGAGAGGAATCATCAGGCACAACATTCTTGAGGAGGTTGTCAAATCGATCAATGGTTGCAATTTTCTTTGCATCCTTCACAGACAGCACGAGTTGCTCGTAGCCTCTTGTGACCATCAGACGATAGTATTCCTTTCTGTTCCAGTCGTAATGCCATACTGCATCAAAGGCATTGAATGGGATCGTCTGTTGCACCAGGATGTGTCCATCAGCTGAAACTCGTGGAGCAAATTTGGCAATCGATTCATACGCCATGTAGATGTAGACAAGGTCTGCACCTTCGATCTTCCTGAATCTCAAAACCGATTGACTTCTTTCATCCCATGGTGCAAAAGGTACAAAGAATGTGTTGATTCGGTCTCCTCCTCCTCCGGGGCGTAAACCTTCTCGGAAGATTTGTGCTATGCACTCAAATGTCGTACAATGGAAACCACCTCCAAGTGTATATCCTACACCAGGGTTCATCAAATAGGAAGTTTTGCTGTCATCGATTCGAACTCCGCCTTGTATCTTGGAATGAGCCATCGGCGCTCTGATCGCCACTGGCCAAAGCCATATCTCTCGATCATCGTTGCCGATCTCGATCCTGAGTCTTTGGCGGTTGATCCTCTTCGTGAATGCGTTGTCCGCTTTCAAGAATCTTTCCAATTCACCTTTTGTGACTTTCAAACCAAGGATCTGTGCCCTAATCCTTCTCTTTTGCTTGTACTCAGCGAAGATGATTTTCTGGAAGATGTTCCATCTCTCAACGATGATCTTGTAGTCAGGTTCTGAGGTTCCTGCCAGGGTGTATCCATCTTTCCATATCTGGTCGTATTTCATGATGTGTTCGACATTGACCCATCTAGCTTCGTCGCAGGGCAGTCCAAAATGATCTCTCTTATCTTTGACACAGCCTATTGAGTGACGAAGAGCGGCATTGAACCTCTTCGACAAATCAATCTCCCATTGAGGTGTCTCCCATTTCTTTCCCATCCACTCGTTCTCGGCATATTTCTTGACGTTGCACCATCCATTGCCAACGTAGTCTTCACCTGAAAGTCGGGCCATTTGGAGAACGCCAACGTCGTTGCCATAGGTGTATGGTTGAAGGTAACGGAAATTCCAGTTGGTTTCGTGTTCAGTTCGTTGATCTTTCATCCATCTTTGGAATTGCTCTGCGCTCCTGGGGTTCAGTTCATTGAGTTCTTGGATCGTGGGCAGCACGGGAGGAGAATCTTCGGCTGCTCTCTCAACAAGTGCATCAAGCTCTTGACGAGTCCTCACGCCTTGACCTGGAGGATGGACTTCAACTCCGTTCACTAGGAAAGATCCACCTTCTTCTCGATCACCAATCTCATACATGAATGCAGGTTGGCTATAGAAGCTCTTGGTCACTTCTTCCTT
>Ga0126342_10021248_pt1 | contig 10837 bp, 9 predicted proteins | sample Cyp1metagenome_FD_92528 | JGI IMG/M metagenome (GOLD analysis project Ga0126342, IMG submission 92528) | Coral microbial communities from Lord Howe Island, Old Settlement Bay, Australia - Cyphastrea 1 metagenome | ecosystem: Host-associated > Invertebrates > Cnidaria > Coral ... | reverse complement strand
AAGAATGATAAGAATGTTTTAAAGTTATAGTGAAAACATATCCTGTTTGCCATCTTTGCTAGGTTTCCTCAACATATTTTGCCCTTCCATGAAGAAACATCGCAGGCAGTGGCCAGCTGTAACATCGATGAGAACTGCCTGGCGATCATCGCACTGTTCAGATCTCGGTTTCTGGTGATGTGTCTAAAAGCACCATCATTTCCTCCCCAAAACCAGTGGACTTTGGATAAATAAGCAACTTGTTGGCCACGGAAATGGCGAAATCCATTGAATCTCATCACAGGTGGAAGGTTGGCTGCACTGCAGGTCGGGATGTTTGCCCATCGTTCCCTGCGTGATGCCTGATGTGGACACCTGCGTACAACCGGCAGAGTCACATCCAGTTGGTGATGGAGAGACTGACTGGAAAGTAATTAAGACATATTAAGATTATAACCACCAAGAAGCAACTAATAAATAACTAAAACAAGAAAACTTGTTTGAAAGATAGTCTTGGTGAATGGTTTGAACACCCATTCAGTGGTCAAAAGAAAACAAACTAACCACTAACCACCATCAACCCCCATTAAGTCCAACCCCCATAGATGTGGATTTCGTTTTAAGCCACCATTCACTGCTGTGTTCGCCAGATGTACGACTTGTCGGGCTGCACCGCGATGCTGCCGGGGCAGTTTTGCTTCGTGGGCTGTTTGGCGCCTTACGTCGGGGTCCCTGGAAAATCGGTGTCGGACGTTGACCCAAAGTTAAAGCTATATTGAGGAACATTAAATGTCATCATGAACACTCATCAAACTATAATGTAGTATGTAACATGTATAATATATAGTAGATATAGTAGGTTCATATATATCTCCAAAAATCCTTTATATCATCACTATGTACTATATATTGTCCTATAATGATATACATTTATAATCATTTATATTGTTCATAATATGTTTTCCTATATTTATTGTACCTCGTCATTGACTCATCATCATCCGTTTTTTTTGGGGGGATTTCTCCAAGGCCCTGATTGGCGACAGCACCTTCGCATCCTGTTCGGCCACCAACACGGACCCTAACAAAGTCATGGAGTGGCACGGAATCCCAGGGAATTTTGTGAAACAGCAAAACTGTAACGCACACACAATCAATTGTAAATCAACTATATACTTTTCACATATCAATTGTACAGTAACTCAAGGCAGTTGGCTCAGCTTTGAGGTCATTCACATGGCATCATTGGAATCGATAGGTTTTAATTTTATATTTTATATATATATAATATATAAAGTACTAGGCAGAAACTTAAGTACTTCACAGAACCTGGTTTGTGAAATTTAGCAATATGACTATAATGTAAATGATAAATTAAATGTATATCATGTTCAAGTCATGTTCAAGTCGTGTGTTTCTAACCGAAACAAACAACTATGAAAGATATGACTGCCGCTGACTGCCCAGAAATTTTGTAGTACACCATGTTGGGATTTGGTGGAGTTGATGTTGCGATGCCATGGCCGCCTGGCCCTCCAGCTCTAAAAGCACTTGGGCATTGATCCATGTTCCAAGCAATATAGTTGATAAATATGAAAGTCAGTTGGGATGATTATTCCCAATAGATGGAGAAAAGATGTTCCAAACAGTTGATTCCAAACATGTTCCAAATGTTCCATGCCACCACACGGTCGCTTAAATTCTTCCATTTTTTTCAATCATATTGTCAATGACCAATAGGACTTTTCATTTAAGCATCAGTCTTCCGGCCAAAGATATTACAACATATTGCAACATCATCAGTTTCTTTTTTGATGATGATTACAACATTATTTTTAACAAAATGCCAAGCATCCTCAGTTTCCACGTCGCACTTTTACAGTTTCCATGTCGCTGATCCCGGCTGCGGCCCCCATTGGGCAGCTGCAGCTGCTGCCGTCATCGTCTCATGGAAATCCTCGGAATCGATCCACCGTGGTGACATGGAGACAACGTGCATCGGTGGCGCCGCTTGGCTGTGAAAACAATGGAAATCCAAAGTGGTAAAAACCACATTATTTTTTATCAATTTGATCAATTTCTATGGGAAACTGGACATGAATGTTGCAAACTCAGACCGTTTTTTCAGCGGTTTTTCCATTGCCGAGCCACTCTTTTCTTGTGCAAAGTTGTTCAACCTGCAGACTCTGCAACTGAGGTCTGCCGCAGCTGTGGGTTGCATTCTCAGGCGTTGGGAACGACGCAACGACTCAACAGTGCACTGCAAATGTCTGGTTTTCACAAAAGCCAAATTCTACTTTTTTATTTGTGGTAAATCACATCCAAGGTTACAAGCTTGGATGAAATATGATGAAATAGATATGATGAAATATGAGAACATCCAAAATAGCGACCACCAGACTGCGATTTCCGCAGGTGGCATCAACGGCGTGCTGCGCGGTGCCGTTGCGCAGCGCAGACGCCGACGGAGAAGACGCCGGTGCTGGCAGTGGACAGGATGGAAATGTGGAGAAACTGCCTTTTAGATGTTGGAAAATAACATGTGTCAGTGTCATGAAGTTTCATGTCAAAAATGTCAAAAAACCTTGAAATTCCAGGTTTGAAACCAAAAGAGTTAAACAAGAACTTGAACTTTCCAACCTTCCTCATCTTTCCTCAAGCTTCACCTGGTTCAATTTCTATCGCAGGCGCAGCTTGTGGCTAAGCGCCCTGGTCCCTACGGTCCCCACTGTGGCGCACGCCGAGATGTCGCTGTCGACGCTGACGCCGGAAACCTTGCAGAACGCCAAGGGGAAGGCCGCGGTTGACACATCGATGAGTCGTTGGGAAACAATATGCAATCTTCCAGATGACTTTTACAAAAGATCGGGAAACTAGCATCATGAATTAATATATAAATATATAGATTTACATATATATTATATATTATATTATATATATATTATACAGTATATCATAGATTTATCACCCGACCAGGTGGCCATCATCACGGGCGCCACCAGTGGTGTGGGTCTGGAAGCTGCACGAGTTCTGGCGGCCAATGGTGCTGCCACTTGGAAAAAACAGAGGAAGGGGTCAAAAACAGATCTTCAAAATTAAACATAGATTAATCCCTAGATATCTATATTTATATTATATATATATATATATATTATATCTCTAGATATCTCTAGGTTCAAGATGATTTGACACCCTTGAATAAGGTTTGCCATGTCCATGGCTCGCTTTGAATGGATTGCTCAAACTTTCAAGGAACATTCTGCTGATGTACTGACATGGACTTAAGTCAATGGTGTAGGTTTGTCCAAAGATATACCCCATATATACCCCTAGATCCGTTGTTTAGTCATCACATGTCATCATTTTTTAAATAGCCACAGATCATGGTTGCGCCTTCCCTTGGGAGCTCAGGACGTCTATGTCACGGGCCGCACGCTGGAGAAAGCGAAGACTGCCGTGGCAGATGTCGCAACAACGGCCACTGGACAGGCTGCGCTTCATCCATTACAACGATGGAAAAATTGGGTAAACATTGGTTTAAAACTGTTTGAAAAATCAAAGTTGAAGTCTGACAATTAGTTGATAGCTTTCGGTACGAAGCTAAGCTTTTCCAGGAGATGGTTTCCATACTTTTCCAGGGCTAAGCAAATTTGGCCCTTGAAACCCGGAAGCCGCAGGTGGTTCCACTGGAACTGAACCTGGCTTCTTTGGCTTCGGTGCGCAGCTTCGCGGAACAGTGGACATCATCCATCAGGAGCCGCTTTCAGAGGGAAACGGTCGAAAAACCACAAGCCGTTGGGTTTTTGTAGGTGTTTACCATTGTTTACCATTGTTTATGGGGGGTTGACCCTGTTTGAAAAGTCAACAAATCGAAGTTCTGGGAGGGTTCTTTTGAAGCTGTGTTTGTTCAACGAAATTGAGACGAACAGGAACCAATAGGAACCGATAGGAACCATCTCCATGTTTTTTCCCCAAAGATTGGTGTCATTGGTGAAGTGCCAGGTGTTTTCCCAGGTGTTTTCCCAGTTTTCCCAGGAGGCCGGTGGACATTTTGGCGTGCAACGCTGGCTTGGCGCTGGGTCAAGATCAGACGGAGCCACAGTTCACGGAAGATGGCCAGGGCCTTAGAAAATATGACCCAAAGACGTGGCCATGTTGGGCAGATGGGAAAATCATGGAAAGTTTGATGTTGAACCATGTTTTTTTTTTCGGGAATTCCCATGGATTTCCTATAAAATTTCAGACAGGGCTACTGTATGTGGAGATGGTTTGTCCAGGAACGACATGAAACGGTCTTAATCTTCCCAGCATATAGTGGTTTTAATGGGGAAAAGTGTGATAAACCATGATAAACCCACTTGATTTGTTGTAAATGTGGCCCCAAGAAATGGTTCTGTTGATGGGAAAGCTTATGAGAAACCAGGCAGAGGCCCGATGGTCCCAAGGGGAGATGAAAATTCCGCTCCCAGCAACCTTTGAGACCTTTGTAGTTGAAGCACGAAAAAGACTGAAACTGCCGTAATATCTTAAGAATCTGTGATTCAACTGATATAATTCATCATAATTCTAGATAAAGTAAGTGAAAGCGGCCCAGTGTCAGCATGTTCCAAAACCCTTTGGATGGCAGATGCTTCAGATGCTAAGGCTTTGAAGTGACAGTTGGCACCAACCACCTGGGTCACTTTCTGCTGGTGAATTTGCAGCTTGGAAGCAGCCTAGCAACCTTTGGATCAAAGCTTTGGTGAAGTTGTTTGGTTAGGAGACCATGATATATAACAACATGTTATCAACAACTTCCACATGATTCATCCCATTCAAAGCCATTTCTACACTTATAAAAATCACTTAAATCATCAAAGATCTTCTTTCCCAACATCATCAACAGCAAACTCCACATCCCAACATCCCAAGGATGGAGCCCAGCTTATCCCCAACAGCTCGCGTGGTGGTTACGGCCTCCTCGGTGCATAACCCGGCCACCGGGGATCCGGGGAAGCAGGCGACCCTGGGCGTGGGGGCCCAGGTTTTCCATGTTTTTCCATGAATTTGACATGGAAAATCCATGGAAAATAGATGGACATGTGCCTCTGAGATGGCTTCCAAGTTGAAAATCGGAGATTTCAATGTGGTTTGGGGATGGTCTTTTGGTAAATTCCGATGAAATTCCGATGAACAAGAAAGGAACTCACTCTTGATACAAGATGTTGGAGGAATCATCCAAATGAAAGATGCTCGAATATCTTCATGTTGATCATGAAAAGATGATCCTTGAAACATTGTCGAATGGATGTTGATACCAACAGAACATCAGAAAACGATATGAATCCAAGCTCAGTTTTTTTTTTGCCATATCCAAGTGATTCATTATACCACTGGTATATCGTAACTATGAAACGCCAAGAATCCTCTGATTTCGGAGTTTTTTTTTCACATCGTCGTTCCTGAGGCGATTTGTCAGGCTTGGGCAAAGACAAAGTTGGAATGGTGGATGGATCCACCTTTGATGCGGGGAAAGCTTACAAAGGTGGGGACGGAAACTGTGGACTGGGCAAATGATGAAAATTGTTCACTGGAAAAATGAAACTGTTGGACAACTATTGATTGCGATTTTGCTGCTACGCATGTTCACAACATTGTTATATCTGTTCAGATTGAAGCAATCAATATCAATCCATTGAATCTATTATCACACCGCTGAACATGTTGTCACAACAATCTATTGAAGCTACAAATGTCTCTGTTCAACTTGTGACATCAATATCTCTGGTCATCGTTACATTTCTGCAGATTCCAAGCTCTGCAACGTGCTCTTCACCTTGGAGCTCGCTCGCCGCTTGCGCCCTGTCCGTTAAGTAATTTCGGCCGGAAAATGCTGGGATTTCGCCTAGTTTTGGGCATTGTTTTGAATGCGAAAATATGGAAAAATCATAGTGAAACCATGGCAACTTTGTTGATAGTGTTTCAATGTTTTGGAAAATACGAGTGAAATTGGAGATGGCCATACTTAGTCAGATACTTTGATCGTTTTCAAGTTTTCAATTCGTCAGAGCCGCTGGATTGTTATGCCAGTCACAACTCGTCGCCAGGAAGAAGAAGGGCTCGGCCATCACTGCGAACTGCTTTAGCCCAGGTCTGGATCCTAACAGCAGAGCAGATTTCTGCGAACAAACTCAGCTGATGACTTTTGATTAGGACGCTTGCTGTCCTGTTCACCGTTGGCAGGTTTGATCCCTTCCAGGACCTTTTTTCGCTACCAAAACCAGGTGGGACGCGTGGCAGTTGTGGCAGATATCCAGCTAACACTCCACTGTTTCCAGCAGGTCCGAATTTCGTCATCGATGTAGAAGTGCTTCATTCAAACATGATAAACGCATGGTTGCTGGTTCAATCCCATTCCGCACGCGTCAATGGCAAGATCTGGTATCATCCGGATCAAAACTTCTTAAATCAAACGGATCGTGCGATCGTCTCAACAAGGCATGATTGATATGTGCCCCAGTGCTAAAAACCTCCATGGGAATCATTGCTATCATTACTATTAAATCTTCCTAAAGGATGATTGGTGATTACTGATAACATCAACTGAATCAACTATGATTTGCTTTGAAAAACTTTGAAAAGCGAAAAGCTCTGCCAGCGCAGACCTTCAGCTCCGTCTTCGCCTTTGCGGCGGAAAACGTGTTGAAGATCGCGGAGACGCCGCGCTTCGGCGGCGAAACTTTGGTCTTCATGGCGCTGGATGCAGGGCTGGGCGGCACCAGCGGGCGCTTCTTTTCGGTGCCACGGTGGCGATGGTGGAAGAACCCTGGGAAAACATTGGGAAAACGGGTCAGAAATGGTGGAAAACTGGAAAACATATGGTAGAATACATGAAAGCTAGTTGATGCTATAGTTGATGGTAGTTGATTTGGTTCTGATGAAAAGATGTGGTTGTTTCTGATGGTTGGTGGCGAAACCATCTGTGGATCTCAGATCGTTCCAGATCGTTCCGACTGAGGCGATTCCTCCTGGAAAACATCAATTTCTGGAGGTCCAGAACTGCCAGTGTTGGGAGCTGTTGTATAACTAATTTATCTGAGTTATCTCTGAGAATCTGAGTTGTGCAGTTTCTGAGTTGCTGGAGTGAGGATTTTGGGATTTCAGATGTTCATTTTTGGAAGATCTGAAAGATGACCGGGTTTCTGGACATGTCTGTTTTTCTCACGTCTGCTGTCACACCAGTCACGCCAGTCACGCCATGGGTGAGTTTGAGCCTATGTCAATCTATGTCAATCTATGGTCAACCGCAGCTGCTTTCAAGCTTCAGCTTCGCAGCTTCCATGCAGCTTCCATGGGTCTCCTCGTTCTACGCTTCGTTCTACTTCTACGTCTTCCTGTTCGTTGCCGATGCTGTGGCCTCTAAAGTGCCGGTGACGGAGGAGGAGACCGCAGGCTTGCTGCAGCTCCAACCTGTCGAACCACTTGAAGCACTCGAAGCGCCAGTGGCTCAAACTTTTTACGGGCCAGCTGCAGCACCGGGCCAATTTTGGTATCCACCATTTTTGCCGCCTCAAACCCAGTTTGCTCAGTTGTCTCCTTCTTGGGAAAACAGGAGAGGAGATAGAGAAACCTGGACTGCGGGGCCTTATGGACAGTCAGAAATGAAGCTTCACAGATTTGCAGGCCAGGGCAGACGAGAAAAACAACATGTAAAAACATGTTGAAACATGTCGTTTCCTCGGATCAATCTTCACTGTTGCTCCAATTATGCACCATGAGTTAAAGTTAGCCTGTGTGGCAGATGTGAAATCTGTTGTAAGAGCGCAAAGTCTTCATGATTGGCATGATTCAGTCCTTCTCTGACCCACCATGATGAGAAATTTCCACAGAAAGCAGATAGTGGGGATTGGCAACTAAAGAATAGAAACAAGTCACTGCTGCGAGTCTTGCATCCATTTTTTGGGGGAGATGTTAGACGCAAGACACAGGCATCATCTACACGTGACATCACGTGACATCACGTGACAACATGTGACAGCTGACAGGTGGAGGAGATTTGAGTCACGGAGACCATCCACTCACAGGTCCCTTGTTGACTCGCCCCGCACCGGTGCCAGCGCCGGCCATGGTTCCAGCCATGGTTCCAGCTGTTCCAGCGGTTCCAGCTGTTCCAGACAGCCCTAGCAGCCCTACCATTGCCACGGCTCCCGCCGTTCCCGTCGCCGCTCCTGCCGTTCCGTCGGTTCTGAGCAGCGGCCTGCGCACCGAGCGCCAGGAACGCTTCGCCGGCGGCGGAAGCACCGGCACCGCGGGCACCACCAGCACCGCTGCTGGAAGCGCTGCTGGAAGCGCTGCTGGAGCGGCTACCGCACGGGTGGATCCCAGAGAAGTCTTTGCCAATGGCGCTGCACGCTTCGCAGGGGGTGGGGCAGATGGTGGACTACATGGATTACATACACTCTCTCCGAATGGCTTCGCCGGTGGATCAAGCAGAGGTGCTAGTCATGGTAGTGGCTCTCTGGGCGTATTTCCAGGTGCGCTGCCAGGTGAGTCCGGCGGATCGGTTCCAATGTTTGGAGCTGGTTCCGCACTTCCGGGGTCTCGAAAGACTTGGGAGCCCCTTCCACCGAAGACTCTCTGGAGCGATCCGTTGCAAGGCACGTGGAGGGACCAACACGTCTTCGCCAGTGGTATGGAGACCAAGCCCAAAGCTGAAAACACGGCTGGAAACACGGCTGGCAACACTCCGAGTGGCAAAACGCCTGATGATGATGAGACCTATTCAGTGGATTGCGGAACCACAGTTTTCCAACCAAAAGATTGGCATTTCACCTTCCGACCACCCAACACTGGCGATTTCAACATTCCCATTGCGGTACACCAGAGCCCTCACCAAAAAAGTTATCAGATCGCCCGTATGGAAGTCTCTGTGAATGCGGACCTGGACAACTGGCAGCCTTTTCAGTTGCTGAGGGCTGGTTTCACATGTTTTCGATTTTTTTGAAAAGATGGGATGGTCATTTCCAATAGAATATCTAATATGTTCATATATGTTCTAATCTGTCTGATATGTCTCACTGCTGATATTTCGGGGCTCCAAGATTTTCAGTTTTTTTGACAAATGTCAGACTGTCAGGTTGCGTTTGATCGCCCCATCGCGCACCTCGATTCTGCTGAAGGAGTCGGGCACCTCGGAGTGCGCGGATCTCCGTTGCGAGTTTACGGAGCTCAACTCGTGCCACAGCTGCACCCGGCCCAAGGAACAGCTGTCGGCCTTCGTCGGGGAGTCCGCGTTGGGCACGTGGATGGTGGCCTTCGAAGACAAGGAAGGCCGCAAGCGAACTGGTTTGATGGCCTGGGCCGCGCTCAAAATCACTTGGAGCTGCGAACCACCCATCGCATCGTGAAAATATGAAAAATGCATCAGATATGTCAGATATGTCAACATGTGACAAAAATGTATATATGTGACAAAAATGTGATAAGAAGTCAATTAGAAGTCAATAGAAGTCACGTCACCAGGACGTCACAGCTTTGTCCAACTTTGTCGTCGATCCTTCGACTTTCGTGACCTGTAGACACATCCTGTTGGGTCAGACTGTCAGATTGTCAGATTGGGTCACGTTGAGCGATTTCTGTGGCACTATGTGGCGCTTGGGAAGTGACTATGACTATGCAAGTGGCTATGGAAGCATCACCATTTTGCAGTGGCCAGTGAAGGGTCACGAATTTGGTGGTGCACAGTGAGAGGAAGCTGTAGGAACTTTGTAGAAACTCTTTGTAGGAAGCTTGTAGATTCGTGTGCTGAGATGTTATGCGTCATCAGATTTGTACAATTTTGTACATCCACTTACTTTTCAGTTGTTTCTGTTGGAATCAGTGATGAGACTTTGCTATAAATCGAGATTTGAGAGAATGCGTGGAGAGATGCATAAGTGTAGGCTTCAAGCATCCCTCATGTTTTGAGAGAATAGGGCGGTAAAACCAAACCGTCAGCTGTTAGGCCTTAATCAGCTAGGTCTTAATTCATTGCAGATCTCGTTCGAATGACCGAGAACCCCCTCTACTATCACATAGCATCCACGTTTCCTGGGAAGGCCGCCAAGTTCAGAAACTAATCAACTTCCAAGAGCTTTTGCAGCATCGCTACATCAACTTCCAAAATGGTTTACAAAGATTTGGGTCAGCACATATCAGTGATATTCAGTGATCATATCGACAGAAAACCAATTTTAAAAAATCAGAGAGCCTTCCCACTTTGACACGACAAGTCGTGGATTTTGGACCAGTCCACCAAGAGACTGCCGAGAGCATGGCTCGTTGCCTTGGCGTTCATCGCTGAGGAGGGTGAAAGGCACAGAAAAAAAAAACTGCAGCCCTTCCGAGTTCTTCGGCCGCCTAACTTTGGACTTGATCAATTGGACATAATTGGAACAAGAACCATCATCAATAAATTCAATATCATTCAATTTCAATACAATTGTCACAATTTTTGATGTGTTTGTTTCCATGTTTGTTTCGTTTTGTTGCCACATTTTTTTGGGGGGGGCAGCATGGTTCACCATGTTTCACCACGGAAATCGCGAGGACACCCCCTCCGAAGAAGCGCGCAACGAGGATGAGGTCGTTGGATGGTGTCTGGCACGTCTTTCGGTCACCGGGAAGCGACGTCAAAATGAGGAAATCTTCAACAACCACATGTTGTGCACGTGCCAGAAATTGCCAGAAGTTAGATTATGTTAGATATTGTATATATATTATTAAGGGGCTACGCCCCCTGCCGCCGACCCCTGGGAGAGAGTGAGTTTGGAACCCTTCCTGCAGTGAACATCTTCCACAGTGATGGCGGCCGAAGCTCAGTCAAAGTCGCTGGTCTGTT
>Ga0126342_10021247_pt1 | contig 10838 bp, 9 predicted proteins | sample Cyp1metagenome_FD_92528 | JGI IMG/M metagenome (GOLD analysis project Ga0126342, IMG submission 92528) | Coral microbial communities from Lord Howe Island, Old Settlement Bay, Australia - Cyphastrea 1 metagenome | ecosystem: Host-associated > Invertebrates > Cnidaria > Coral ... | reverse complement strand
CCTTGTAATCTTACTACAGTCACCAAAAATGTTCAAGAGTGCATTCAATCTTGACTTAGCTCTTTTTGATTTCAGCTCCTGAACAAATTGTTTTTAGATTTGAAACCCAAAACTGAAGAACAATACAAAACTGAGGACCATGCTCCTGTGCTCAAGCAATGACTCTGCCCAGACTCCCCTTCCCTCAAAAAGTGCACTTCTGTCAGAAGGAACCTCTTGAAATGACTGAACACTTTTATTCAAACAGTCATTCTGCAAATTAAGAACTTCAAATGCAAGTGAGTGCACGAGAGTTTGAACGTAATTGAATGCATCATTCTGTTTCCAATTTTGCAGTAGATACTTAAAAGCTGAGATCCAGGCTCCTGTGAGCAAGCAAGGTGTCCAGGACACAGGAGAATGAACCCGTCTAAAAGAAAAACATAGTTTTCATTGAGACAACCAGGATTTGTTTTACTATTGCTACAGGAAGTAGTTTACCAAAACAAAACAAACCTGCTAATAAATTGTATGAGGTTTCTAGGGGGGCTTTTCATGCATTTTTGCATGTTCTTGACATGGCAATGGGTGAATCCTGGAAGCCAGGAGTTTTGCATAGCAAATCGTGTTTTTCATATGGGCATAAATTGTAAGGGGGCCCTTGGGGAGGGCAAGGTATTTTCCCATCATCTTATCATCTTGGCATTCCCCATTTACACTGGGTATCTCACAAGACAAATGCAAAACCCACCAACACATTCAAGTCTGACTTAGTTGTTTTTAAATTTGGCTCCTTGATTTCCAGAAACCAGGCAGGACCAACAACAACAAAACCATGCCCTGGAAACCAGGACCAGTAGTGAGACTACCCTGTAAAACAGGACCACCAACAACAAGAACAACAACAATATCCTGGAAACCAGGACCAACAACAACAACAACCATGTTGTGGAAACCAGGACCAACAAGAACAAAATGAAAACCAAGAGGAACCATGTCCTGGAAGCCGTATTTCATACAAAATGTATATACATATGTGTACATATATGTATAAATATGTGGTGGGATTTAAAATGTGATTTATGTAGGTAGCGAGATTGGGCACCGACTGAGGCACCGAACTGTCGCAAAGACGGACCAATTGAGAAAAAAAGTCCCTGTGCGGGACACTGCCTATACGGCAGACTAGTTACTGTTTGCAGCCTCAGATCCTCAGTGATCCTTAGTGATCCTTAGTGATCCTTAGTGATCTTTAGTGATCCTCAGTCCAAGACTGTGTGCACATGAGCACGGTGATTGTATATACATATTTCCTCAGGGCACAAGTCCTGGTGAAGATAGTATAAGTATTATTGGTTCATATATTTCTCTCTAGCACTGCATCTCTGCATGTGTTGTCTGTTGTGTTTGTTTATATGTGTTTGTCCGTTTGGCTCTTGCAAATCTACCTGCTTGCTATCTTTTTCTATCTGTTTGGATCATCTAGATTTGGCTATCTATCAGTTCTACCTATTGATCTATCTATTGTTTTATCTATCAGTCTATTGACCTATTTGAGAACATGTTTCGTTCATATGTACATTTATATAGAAATATATATATATATATATATATATAGATATACAGTATATATTTTGCATTTTTATCATCTAGTTATCAGCAGTCTATGTTTCTATTGTCAAACTGTTTGCAACTCACCTATTTCTGTATCCAGCATCTATTTACTTCAATTTCTACCTGTCTGTACATACTTCTCCTCATTATTCTCTGTCTGTGTGTGAGTCTGTTTTGTGCTTGTTTGTCTGTTGTTTTTTCCAAGGACCTAGGTCCTGGTAAGTATACATATGATCCAAAGACAAAAGTCCTGGTAAGTATACACATGATCCATATACGTAGGTCCTGGCAAGTATACACATGATCCAAATACGTAGGTCCTGGTAAGTATACATATGATCCAAGGACATGGGTCCTGGTAAGTATACATATGATCCAAGGGCAAAGGTCCTGGTAAGTATACATATGATCCAAGGAGATAGGTCCTGGTAAGTATACATATGATCCAAGGACATAGGTCCTGGTAAGTACAGTATACATAAAGGACATAGGCCCTGGCAAGCATGCATGTGATCCAATGACATGGGTCCTGGTAAGTACATGTATGATCCAATGACGTAAGTCCTGGTAAGTATGCATATGATCCAAGGACATCGGCCCTGGTAAGTGTACATATGGTACAAATACATCATGGGAGGTATACATATACTATTATGAAGATAGTTGTGGGTGTGTACAAATGCAGGTATATGCAGAAAGGCCGTGATAACCAAATTCAAAAGAAACAAGAACTTTTGGATTCCAGATGATTCTAGAACTCAACAACTTCAAATGCCAGTTAGTTATATACTGCACAGTTGACTGCACTGTGGGTGAGCAAGTTTATTTTAAGTTTGGCGCTCAAAGCTGAACACAGCGCAGTTGAGGTCCTGTGCTCAAGCAATGATTCTGCCCACTCCCTTCCCCTCAAACAAGCTCTTGGGGAAGGAACCTCTTGAAATGACTTGTTATTGAAACTTTGTCCTGAATTCCCGAACTCAAAAAATCCAGAAATTCGTGCACGAGAGTTAGAACATAAATGAACAATCAGTAGATACCCTCAAAACTGAGATCCAGGCTCCTCTGAGCCAACAAGGGGTCTAGGACACCTGAGAGGGAACACTGTCCAAAAAAGATCATTGAGACTCTTTGCCACCTTGCCCGGAAATCTCTGACATTGCGAAACTCTTGAATTAGCAAACAGGTTTTGTACCAGAATTCAAGGAGCTGAAATCAAAAAGAGCAAAGACAAGATTGAATGCACTCTTGGACATTTTGGTGACTGTAGTAAGATTGCGAGGTGGATAAATGGGATGAATGGAGAACGCCAGAATGTTGAAATCAAACCTTGCTCTTCCCAACATAACTGATTTTTAATGTGTTTATGAAATGATAGGAAATTGTTGTCTTCATACACCACTTTCACATGAATAAAGTCCTGGATTCCAGGACTCACCCACTTTAAGAGGAAATGCCTTTAGGCACCGAAAGCTGGGGCCCAGACTCCTGAAGTAAAAGCGATCCCCTCCCCTCACACCGTCTTGCAACATTACAGATCACATTCTGTAGTTTGTTTTTTTTCAGAACAAAAAACTTGATTCCAGCACTTCACAACTTCATAGTGATCTCATGCACAGTTGGTTGCACTCTTGGTGGACAAATGGTTTTTAGATTTGAAACCCAAAACTGAAGAACAACACAAAACTGAGGACCATGCTCCTGTGCTCAAGCAGTGACTCTGCCCAGACTCCCCTTCCCTCAAAAAATGTACTTCTGTCAGAAGGAACCTCTTGAAATGACTGAACACTTTTATTCAAACAGTCATTCTGCAAATTAAGAACTTCAAATGCAAGTGAGTGCACGAGAGTTTAAACGCAATTGAATGCATCATTCCTTTCCCAAGTTTGAAGTAGGTACTTAAAAGCTGAGATCCAGGCTCCTGTGAGCAAGCAAGGTGTCCAGGACACAGGAGAATGAACCCGTCTAAAAGAAAAACATAGTTTTCATTGAGATTCTTTGCCAAACCAGGATTTGTTTTACTATTGCTACAGGAAGTAGTTTACCAAAACAAACAAACCTGCTAATACAGTGTATGAGGTTTCTAAGGGGGCTTTTAATGCAATTTTGCATGTTCTTGACGTGGCAATGGGTGAATCCTGGAAGCCAGGAGTTTTGCATAGCAAATCGTGTTTTTCATATGGGCATAAATTGTAAGGGGGCCCTTGGGGAGGGCAAGGTATTTTCCTATCATCTTGGCATTCCTCATTTGCCTTGGGTATCTCACAAAACAAAAGCAAAACCCACCAACACATTCAAGTCTGACTTAGTTGAGTTTTCAAATTTAGTTCCTTGATTACCAGAATCCATGTATATATATATATATAGTATACACAACCTGCTTGCTAGTTCAAGAGTTTCCTAATGTCAGAGGTTTTCAGGGAAGGTCCAGGACTCCATAACTATGATGTTTGGTGATTTAATGGTATGCTGCATGTCTATTGATGTTATGATGTGTAGATATGTGTTCATGTGTGTTTTATTTTTAATGCATTAGTGTGTGAAGTCATGTGACATGTATTACCGTTGCCACTCAAATGTGACATCACGTTTATGATAGCATACATGTTTATAACTACATGCATGTTTATAATTACATCATGTCCACATCTCAACTGTCACTTCCTCATGAACAAACTGTCACTTCCAATGGCTGTTAGTTAACGGTGAAACGTTGCTGGTGACATGGATGAAAACACGGAGCACATGGGGATTGACCCAGGCTTACTGGAGGTTTCTTTGTTTTTTTTTTCGGATGTTTTTCTTGACACAAAGGGGATGTTTACAAACAATAGATAGAAATCTGTGACCTGTACCGGGAAAAAGGTACTTGTGAAATGTAATGAAATGTACATTTATGATCATTTAAGATCTTTGCCGCCAGGGATAATTATGGATTCAAGCTGATTTAAAGGGAAGAACAACGGTTTAACCATCATATAAATGGCGATTCAAGCATCAGAATATGGTTATTGCATGTCATTGCCAAACAAAATATGGGATCAGATGAACATTAACCACCGATTTTGTGGTTTTGCAATCGTTAACATCAGGGATTTAACTCATGCATAATTGACATGGGCAATCTCTATCATAAAAAAAAACAAAGATGGAAACCTGAGGTTCTCATCCTGAACTCTGAACTCAGGGTGCCCCATTTTTTGAGACCCAAAGTCCCTTTTTCCCGATTGGTTGATTGAAGGGAGGGGTCCCCTACAAAAACCAAGATATACGGATCAATGGCGTTTCAGTTTCGATGGTTTGAAGGACATCGTTGGATTTGCGGTTCCAAAGCTGGTGGTGTTGGAGATAGCTGCCAAGTGCAGCTATGACGTGTATGGGGGTTGCTGTCGAAGCCGACCGCCCAGAGTTTTGCCATTTCCGTACACGGTCAAAGGATTTCAATCAATCAAACTGCCGTTGGAACGGAGCAATTCCAGGCATATGTATGGGATGAATTTGAGGCCATTCTCAGGTCCCATGTTTTCTCTTGGTGAGGTGAGAAAATACAATACTGGGTTAGATAACCAAACTAGGATATATATATATGATTATATTGATATATATGGATATATAATGATATATATAGCCATCAAAACAGATTCACAACATTTTGTCAAAACTTGCAAAAACTGAATCAAACATTCAATGTGGGTACCCCACAATAGGCGATGAGCTAGTCGATAACTGCGCGAACTTTCGCACAGCGGAGACGAATTTATGATCCCCAGTTGATGGATTCTGGGAATGCCCAAAAGGCTGACTATGGTTGATGTTTCTATAGTTACATGCAGTCATGTAGAAACAAACAGAACTGGGGGCCCCCTTGTTGTACAAGGTGGTGCCACTCAAATTATACGTTTACAACCCACAATGACTAGTTTGCTATATCCCGTATAAATTGCAGTTATTGGAGTTATGTTCACCCACATAACTAGCTCACCACCAAGTAATCATAATCCACCACTTTCAGACAACCCATATCCAGCATAAAATCTGCCAACTTAGCTAACTAATGCTACAAGAACTAGGGTTTATGGTAGTTATATAATAGTTAGACGGGAATATAAACCAACCAACTTAGCTATCTTGGGGACACATTGTAACTATAGACAGCTAACCAGCTCTGACCATCGCCAGGGCATCCTCCACCCGCAAGGCGTTCGCCGCCGCCGCGCGACGCACATGACGAAGGCGCTGTAGGATGGCGCAGGGCGGGATCGAGGCGGTCGAGGCCGACCAGGCGGAATAGCGCCAGGACATGGCGGACGCCATGGAGATGAGAAAATGCAATGGGAAAATGATGGGAACATGATAATGATATATCCCATGACGGATCCATGGTGCTGGTATATATGCTAACATGACTGGGGTATATGGATGGTACATGTTACCATATATAGCAGCACCATGGATCCTATGGGTATGTAGATTCGTGAAATGATCTGAGTTTTGGGCCTTCTTGATTCTTTGTTACACACATCATTGTTATTTTTGCTGAAAACTTATCTGCAAAACATCATCAGATCCTCTGGGTCGGACATCGAGGCTCTGCTATAAGGCCTGCTTTCAATCTCACTTGGTACCTGAACGGTGTCCTGGTGATTCAGCATCGTGAAACATGGTGAAAATATAGTTAGTAAAGTACTTAGATGGGCCATGGAGTTAGTTAACTAGTTAGTAAATGAATTATAATTGGGATATAGGGGGCTATATCCCCAGTTACTAACCATTTAGCTAATCCCATGGCCCATCTAAGTAGTTGGCTGGTGATTCAATGATTCAACTACAATAGTTTTAGTAAAGTCGCACTGTGAAACAGCAACAACTGGGCGGCTCTCTCAATGTATTCTTAGATTGTTGCCTGGATACAACTCACTGACAACTGATCGCTATGTTCACCGCTGTAGGGAAGCGGCGAACATGAGGAATCATGGAACTGGGATGACCCTCTTCGGTTTCTTTGAAACATTAAAAACAAGACTGGTTGGTGGTTTCAACCCCTCTGAAAAATATGAAAGTCAGTTGGGATGATTATTCCCAATATATGGAAAAATGGTCAAAACCACCAACCATATAAAACCATTTAACCTATAATTGGTGAAGGGCTTTAACTGTAGCCTCCATTTCTTGGCAATCTCGTTGCGATACCCCTCAGGAATTGGTAACTGGGTCAGTCTTAGGGACCATTTACAGGAAGGGCCTATGTTTAAAGAAACATCCTTGGAACTGTTGATAGTTAATAGAAGAAGTGCTAGTTTACAGAATCATCATTCAGAAGCCACTGTCTTCGATTGCGTTTTTAAAAAAACACAATTTTAACTAGTTATATGCTATCCACTATTATATATCTATATATATATGTATATTATAATCTGTAGTCAAACATGCTTTACATGGCAAAAAACAACACATCAAACGTCAAACTCAAAGCAATCAAACCACAGCTCCATTTTCGCAGCCATCAATCCATGCGGCGCCGTTGCCAAAACCACAAAAGCGCTTGCCTGGGAGCAAAGTTGCAGGGGACGATCGAACCCCCGAGATATAGGCAAGTTGCTTCATGTTGCTTAATGTTACCCCAGCCAAATAGAGATACCCCACGGAGCCTGCTAAGCCATTCTAGTCAATCAGCTTACCTTATCTTGAATCTTGACGCGCCATTTTTTGTACCTTGACACAAACTTGCACTGGCCAATAAATCTGGAAAATTGGAATTGTAGAAGTCATCGCAACGCATGAAGATTTATCATTAACTATGCACAGTTCGATCCTTTACCAGCTATAAGTCATGTGTAACCCAATTTATGGAATGTACAATCCCATTTATGATCATTTATAATTAGTAATTAAAGAGCCATAGCTGTATGCAGTGGTCAGACATGCTACTGGTACAAGACAAAACATGTTGCTACTCAGCTGCATCTGAAAATCTCAGCTTTCAGAAGTGCTAAGAACCCTGAACCCCCCCCCACAATGTCATAGCTTTCTATTGGTTAGTTCAAAAGGATTCCCATGATTGATAATGTTGATGTGGTTGGCAATGGTTAATAATGGTTATTAATGGTTATTAATGGTTTTTAATGGTTGATGATGATGATGATGATGATGATCTCCAGTTCACATCGGATAACCCCAGGAAAAAAAAAAAAAAACACATCCACCAACAGGGGGATTGCTATTTGCGCTCAACTGTTCACTTTCCGGATTGGATGTTTGTCTTACCAAGGCAAACATACACCCCAAAATCGGGTTGTGGTGATGTAATCTACATAAGTCACCAGAATTTAAGGGCTTGAACATGTTTGAGCGCATTTGAACCAGAAAAAGTCAAGATCTTCGGATATCTTAGATAACTATCATGTTCCGAACAAACCATGACAAATCACCCACCAATCTTCGCCAACCAGTCACCAATCCAGTGGTTTTACCCATGGTTTCCTGAAACCTTTCCCATCCCTTTTCCAATGGTAAACCTACAGAAAACCATGGAAAGCTCCAAGATCCACCATTTTTCACGGGAAATTCACGAACTAAATGGTGATGTTCCATAGTTTTTTGTGAACGTGTACCAGAGGGTAGATCTCAACATCTGGTAGATTTTGGTGGCCTCAACCCTTGGGCCCTTCTACTTCTGCTTTGCCACCTGTTGACCAAAGATTGAGGATTGAGGTTCTAGGTTCAATAAGTCCATATCCGTATCTTTATCGCACAGCCATAGAACATCATAAATCCCCGTAAACTCAAAGGATTGAGTTTGTATAGGGATTGTATTGCTGAAACGAAAATACCGCGACCTTCAGTTCACCTATAAGCATGGATAGCATGCTAAAAATGATGGAGTAAAAAACAGTTTTCATTTGTAAATAGAAGGTCTAAGTAGAAACAACAAAAACTCAGAACCAGTTCCCCTCTTGTACTGATACAGTAATTGCTTTGCCGGGCGGTGTACACCAGCGACATCTGTTTGCGGTAGTGAAAGTGTACTTCTTGTATAAGTATTGTACGGGATTTGAAACCACGTCTGCTATTTAGGCAACTCTTCCAATATTCCTGTCACCGATGAAACAAACTCGACAAAAATTTTGAATTGCCTGTGTTTGGCGCAAGAAACAGAAAAGGATAGCCGTGAAAAAAATATGGGGAGCCGCATGACTCATGATTCTTGTGTTCTGTTGTATGATAATCTTTTAACATTGGGGAATCATGAGCAACAGCCTCAAGAAGAGGTGATATGATAAACATGATTTCTCCTTCAAGTAGCCATATCTATTGATTACTGTCCTTAATATATATATATATATAAATATAATCTATAATATATCTCAATCTGCATATATAAATATTTATTTATATATAATTATATATATATATATACAGCATATACTAGGTTTCGCTATCACACTTGGGGTTGATTCTTGCATATTCCCGCATTGATGATGTTTTTATGACCCTGACGTGGTTCCGGAATGGGATTGGACTTGCTGAATGTGAGACCTTCCCAGCGGGCATCAACTCCCAATCATCCATCAAGAAAAAATGGTTGGTGGTTGAGCCACCTCTCTGAAAAGTATGAAAGTCAGTTGGGATGATTATTCTCAATATATGGAAAACTAAAAAAATGTTCCAAACCACCAATCAGATAAAATGAATAAAAAAAACTGATTTTGCCAATATTTCATTCATAATCGCCTAAGAATCAGAAAAACCTAAAGCCAGTTCATTGGTTTCTAAGCTACTTGGTATCCGCCGTATGGATACCCAAAGGAAACCCATCAGTCTCGCCTCAAGGAGGATTCAGCGTGAGCATCACCATCTGATCAGTTTGGAACCACTGCGGCACCAGCAACGCAGCCTTGGAGATATAGCGGCCAGCTACTGAGTAACCAAAGGAAATATCCCATTATGAAGTATAGATGGGCTTTATATGAGTTCATATATATATATATATGAGTTATATGTTCAAAGTTACAAAAAATGAGCTTATAGGTCTTTGGGATCATTTATGTAATGAGGCTCATGAAAAAGAGATAAAACAAACAACGAAACAAAGAAACAAAGAAACAAAGAAACAAAGCAACAAAGAAACAAATAAACAAATAAACAAAGAAACAAAGAAACAAAGAAACAAACCAAACAAACAAACCAACCAACCAAACAAACAAACAAACGTACCTTGCCAACATGTTGGGGTCAATGTCCAAGTTTACATGTAAATTTCTGGTCTGGCAGTGATGCAAACCACCTGAAATCGAAACGGATCCCTGGAACCCTGGAAAGGAACCCTTACTGTTGTTGGGTTGCAGAGCTGATTAATGACAAGCAATACATGGCGTACTGTGGCTGTGGGGATAAAATGGAAAAATGGTGATTCCTCAATCATAAGCGATTGTAGCAATCCAATGCAATGTGGCCCCCAGCAGCTATGTTTGTTGGTTTGGTTTAGTCCTATTCATTCAACTCGAGACTGTAGATATAGCCACCAAATGGTTGATTCATACCAGTGCTATGTTCGTCTTCAAAGGATTACGTTAAACCATACGCCGCTTGAATTTCTGTGCTTTTGGCTTCATTAAAGATGGGTACACCACATCTCCCAGAAAAGACGTGAAACTTCCCTTAGCAAAAAACAGCAGTCACAATGGGGGCATCCTCATCCCAATCAGTTTGCAGTCGGCCATGATTTGGTGAATCGGATATGTACAGCAACGGCCACGGTGACTTTAGCTGTGTCCGAAAATGCATAATTAAATACCTCCTTACGGCCCCACGGAAAAGGATATACACCCGTTTCAGACAAACCCATTTTGGTCTCTCGTTACAAACGCATTTTCAGGATCTGCACCACCGGGTGCCATGTCCTCGCTGGGACAGCAGGAGTCGCAGGCCGGACGTGTCCTAAAAGGAAATCCGTCCAGCTCCGATACACAGCATTGCAAACTTTGGTGCCAAGTTGAATTTATAAGTGGGTTATAACCTAGGGTTATATCCCAGTTACTAAGTCATAACTTCTTAGCTAACTTTTTGTAACTTTTTTTTGCTATAAAAAAAGTGTCTTTAAAAGTGATCAAATTTTGATCTTTTTCATGATTTTGAGTGTTTGCTGTTTGAAGCGTTTTCAACTGCTCAAAAAAATGCCAAATGGAGCGGTTTTCAAACCTCTAAAAACTATTTTTGTTGGAACAGCCGTTTTCAGCATGTCAAACACT
>Ga0126342_10021246_pt1 | contig 10839 bp, 8 predicted proteins | sample Cyp1metagenome_FD_92528 | JGI IMG/M metagenome (GOLD analysis project Ga0126342, IMG submission 92528) | Coral microbial communities from Lord Howe Island, Old Settlement Bay, Australia - Cyphastrea 1 metagenome | ecosystem: Host-associated > Invertebrates > Cnidaria > Coral ... | reverse complement strand
TATATATATATATAGGTTTGTCATTGCCAGCAAAAGCACCAAAAAATCGTAAAGCCGTCATTCAAACATGAAAGATTGGCATCCAAGAGACATGAACCCCGAATCGGTCAGAATGTCAAAATGATTTGACCTATGTGGGTTCTTTGGGTCTGGCTCAAAGTAATTGATGTCCAGGGCCGCAACATTCCGTCCTGCCTTACGAACCATGGTGGAAGCCATCGCTTGGCCAGCCCAAAGCTCCACAAAGTCATACTTCTGCACAGGGCATAATGCATATGGGGCCCAACCACACATGGGAATGAAAACACATATATATTACTGAAATGTCTATCAAAACAAAAGTGCAGAGTAATGAACCAACTTGAGACATGAACATTTACACTATATGTGTTGCAATGCCACCATCGAGTGAACACATGAAATTGTCCCGGGATGAATTCCAAGTTCATACGCCCAATTAATCATTTGTTCCACATCATCCACAAGCCTGCGTCAATGTCTGGACATTTGACGACCATAGGAGCATCAAGACCAATGCCGTCAGCACCTGGAATCGTGCGAGGGCCAAGAGTTGATTAAATACACATGTTCTTGTGATCATGTTTTTGTAATCACCAGTATGGAGTTTAGAACCACCCTGAATGTCATCACACATATGGATGCATGCACATGCAGGTAATATGAAAGAAAAAACAATTACATTCATGTAGGCTAGCTGTATCAGGTTGAGAAACCAATTGAATGGACATTATGTATAACTGTATTTCTGGGATGAAAAGGCTGCATGGATGCACAAAATGTTGTTTTTGGGGGTAAGGGTTCCACCTTGGGTGCACTCACCACACGAAGTCGCCATACCAGCTCGGGTAGTGTCATCTGGTCTGCACTCACCATAGCAGCACGCAGTAGGAACCCAAACCTCCTATGGAATGTGAACCCCTAAATCGAGCCACGACTTCAGGTGCAAACAGTTACCATCAGCTCATTCATCTACTTGAATCACGCATGCAATCATGATTGACATGCATGGTTGCATCGACCTTCTGTTGAAATTCCATGCAATATGGCTAGGCCAGAACTATGATAGCTGATAATTCGGATATCTGTTCAACAGAGCTAGCACCGTCAGGGTTTTTATTGTGTTTGATCCCTTCCAGGCAAGTTTGTGTATCAACAGGATCAAATATATATATATATGTATGTACGCACGGGAGATAAATTTACAAGCACTGGCTGTAGGGGAAAACCATTACCAGATTAAATTGGGGATAATTAAATATATATATATATATGAACAGACCCTAAAGGTGTATATATATATATATAGAATCATATAGATCCACCCGCAATTTCAATTTGCCAGCTCGACCATCCCCATCATCCAGCTGCCCCTCATCCAAACGGACTTGCCAGGCTTTGCGTTTGGCTCGTCCCATCGCTTCGTGCGGCCTCAGGACCGGGCAAGCTGGGACCAGGAAGGGCAGTTGGGAAGAGAAGGAACCTTAATGCCAACCTTAGACCCTCCGGGGTATGGATGAAGCATAAGACAGTATAAACAGAATTGCATGAATCTCTCTCTCTCTCTCTATCTATATATCTTATATATATATCTTATATATATATATGCATATATCTCGATATATATATATATAATATCGAAATAAATGCATATATAATTGATCGATCTATACACTATATATATATATATACATATATAAATATACATATATATATATATACATATATATATACAAATTGATATGATCCTTATATAATTCACATGCATAAGGTCATTGACATCAAAAGCTGGAAGGGGATTCACAGAACATGTTTTTCTCCACCATGCTCTACAGTCATCCAAGTTGCAGGTGCATAGCTTGCCTGCATAGACCCAAAGCCGTGGCCACACCACGCTAAACTTCGCACACAATTGTTGGCCATAGTGCAGGGGATATTGCAAGCATTGACATGGACAAAATTTTAGTTACTTTTCTAAAATCAGACCTTGGTGTTTTGATGAGGGTATGATTTGATCCGTGCAGTTTATCCCCTGCACATTCAGGCCCCTAGCAATTGGTGACACCCTCGAAGAATCTCAGTGGCCAGCTTTTGCAATCTAAGCCAAGCCCACAACATATATGTAATCTATAGCCGCATGAAAGATACTCTCACCGGGTGTTCGCACCCAAGATTTTCCAGCATGCCCCAACATATGATTGAGCACAGCTTTGCTAACTTTGCTTCCAACTATAGGACGATAAATTATGATAAATTACACAATCGACATAATCAAATCAAAGAATAGTTTACTGCATGTATATCTTCCTCGCCATGAGTAGGGCATGGATGGGTTGGAGAAAATGCTCCAAACTAGGCTCGCTCAATAATCACCCAAGGTTTTACCCTGGGCATGAGCGATAGAAACCGCTCGAACAAGATCTTGAAGGGCCTGCTTGTAGTTTTCCATCTCCTCGGACTCAAAGCTCTTGCACTCATCAGCCGGATTGTCACCACCAGCAAAGCTGACCTTAGGGGCCCAGAGTGATACTAACTTATAAGAAATACACTTGACATGGAAACCAATGATAGCGCCTGACATATAGGTTGTGAAACAGATGAATTGTTTCTCAAGATTTGCTTCATTTTGACTTAGATGGGCTGTCTGAATCCCACATGCAGATGGTGCATGTAAAAAACATAGGGCAATTGAAATCCAGCTGATGGTCAGGGAACACACCACCATGATTCCAAAACCCACTCCTTTTTCCCCTAGGATTGGAAACCCCGCCATGCACATGCAAACACACACACACAGCTTAAGATGTTCTCCGGTATGCATGAAAAACTCAACGTCAAGAAAATATATAACTCTCTTGTTTGGATTACATGTGAACCTATACATGTGTGCAGTGTTGCACCAATATGCATGTGCATATGACTGCATATGTTATAATGCAATATAATGCATGCATATAGATATGGAACATACTGCGCATTACAAATACAAGGTGTCATTTTTGAATTGAATAGTAAATTGACTTATACATATAGAAAAGTCCACATGTAACCGCAGTTTTGTTTTTACACTTTGCTTTTGGAATCAAATAAGAACCGGACAACCAAACAGGTTGCGGCCAGCGGGATGCCAATGTGAGTGCACACTGCTCCCCCGGAAAAGCTCATCACATGAACCTTCTTTCCCTTGCCTTTCTGCTGCTGAAGAAGTCCCACACGACGTGTGTTATAGTACATGCTCAAACCCCAGTAGTGCATCTTTGGGTAGGGATCACGTTCATCCTTTTTGGTGGCCTCAAACAACTTGGTGACATGGTCCCAAGACGGGGAATCATTCTTGGCATCCATCAGAACACCCTCAGCCCAAGTCTTCTGGCGGTCGGTAGGGGGCTTCACCTTAGTCTCCTTCTCCTCAGCAGGCTCAACATTCCTGGAAGGTTCAGTCTCAGGCGGGGTGATTGAAGGTTCCTCTGAAGGCTTATCCTTGGAACCGGCTGCATTGCTCTTGGGCTTTGGGGTCTTCTGTGCACGTTTAGGTCTCTTAGACTTCTTGGGCTTGATGGGCGGGGAGTCTTTGTCGTCTTTGTCCTTTGAAGGGGAAATCTCATCTCCGGTGTCATGGAACAACTTGCGACGCTCAGGGGTGCACATGGTTGCACGCTTAGATGAGGACACTTGTTTGTCCAAATCCATGTCAGACTCAACCTCATGAGGTTCAGGTACATTTTCAGGGGCTGGGCCCGAGGGTTCGGTGCTGGGCTGGATCTTCTTACCTCTGCCTCTGCCACCTCTCCCACGTCCCCTCCCACCACCTCTGGTTGTTCCTCCACCGTTCTGTTTCTCCTCCTTCATCTTGGCATTGAGATGCAGTTGTTCTCGACGGGTCAGCACCTCGAGGGTGGCACTGCACCAAATAAGCCAATGCAATATCCCCTGGATTGGATGCATGTGCATGTACATGCATATATATATATATATGCAGGAATAAAATAAACATATTATTGTGTCAGTATCGATCCATGCCTAGGTATATTTAAAGTTGGATGACTTGTGGTATGCATGTATTTATTTATTTTAAAATATCGATATAGGTATATATATATATATATAATTGATTATATATACATGATGATGCATGCATGCACATGAACAGAAAACATTTTTTCAATCACACAGATATCATGTGGGCATGTTTGACCATATCATATCTGAAATACTTCAGAACCAGAGACATACACACAGGTTTCTTCAGCATGCTAGAATCCTTGACCCCAAACAAAACTGATGGAAAGAAGGATTTGAGGTTGTGGATTTTTTCCATAACCAAAAACAAAAACTACGTAGAGCGCTGTAAAATGCATTTGTTTTTTGTTTTAAATTAGCCTGGCCTTCACATCACCCTTCCCTTCAAGATGCGATGGCACGGGGAACTTCTTGGCATTGCCACCCGGTGGGCTACCCGGGTCATGGGGCTCTGAATCAACATGTTCGGCTTCTTTTTGAAGTTTGTCTTCTTTTTGAAGCAGGACCCCAACCCCAACAGGTAAGTCATCCCCAACTTCCATGGGCAAGGTCTGGTCAACATCGGAACCAAACGGAAGGGACTCCGTCACAAGCCATGACTCTTTCTCCACCTCGACATTCTCCACCTCGACACTGGAGCCAGCTGATGCATTCAACCCCTCATCTGCACACTCTGCAAACCTTAGCTATGTGCACAAAGCTGGATAATTCTTTTCGTTGTAATCAATGATTCATATACATGCATGCATGGACTTGTATTTAAACCACATATATATGTTCATGCATGCATATCGTGCTTCGAGATCTTCTTTCAACATGCATGCACTAGCTTTCATAACCAACTATATGCAAACACCAGACTGAACATCTATACACACGAAACAAAACATGTTAACACACATGCACTCACACACATGCACAAAAGCAAGAAAAACAAGCCCACACACATTCAATTTTGATACAGGAGATGAGAATTGAACACTACTGAAACAACCGGGGCCCCTACACAGAAACCTGCATGGCTTCCAAGTGGGCAATCTTAGCCTTCAAGCTAGCAATGCGACGCGCTCGAATTGCAGCTTCAGTTGCGCTCCCTTTCACATCCTGAGTGTCATCACCATCCAAGTTGATGACATTGCTGCCATTCTTGTCGGTACATGCCTTAGGATGCATGTCCTCAGTTGCCTGAAGCGGACGTGCCACAGGGCGGGAGCTCACATCCAAACCTTTCTTCGAATCCAGCGGGAGGGAATCAGGCCCCTGGGAGGCTTCCAACTGGGATTCAAAAGGTTCAACAGGTTCGAGCTGGTGACCCATGAAATCATCAGCCTCCACAAATTGGGAGTCAGGCTCAACGATCAGGACTTGGGAATCCATAACAGGTTGGGAATCATCAACAGGTTGGGTATCATCATCAAGCTCAGTCGGGGCAACTTCGGGAAAATCATCTGGGGCAGACATGTCAGAGACATCACTAAGTGCTCGTGTCACTAGGGCATCGAACCAGCTGTCATCCTCCTCCTCTTCATCAGACGAATTGAAGACCACCTTGTCTTCAGCACACGGGGCAATCTCTTCATCCAAATCGAAATCAGCTTCACAATCACCACCAGCCGAGCGAGAGCGGGGCTGCCGGGGGAGAAATATGTGCATGCATGCACATGGATATTTTTTTTTGGAAAGTTCTAACAAACTGGGCATTGAAAACTGAATATGAAAACCATGCATATCATATATATATATATATATATCTTTTAGTGGCTGGGACACGCATCCATAGATATGATATGACATGCATGTATAGTGCATGCATGCATGCTTACAGCATTTTACACAGGTGAAATACTTGCAGCATGTAAACATTTGGAAATCTATATCATGCACACACTATACAAATTAATGCAACTATCACATGTTACAATACCAGTTAAACTTGCAAGTATATATAGTGTAGTTTGGAATGTGCAATAAACAACACAAACTTTAAACGAACAACCCCACATGTTTCATCCCTCAAACACAGCTCCACCCTCCAATACTTTTAGGTCCACATGTTTTTTTGGCAACAAGTTGGCCTGAAGCGAGGGGTCCAGAATCCGTTGGAGCTTCAAGAACTGCAGGTCCTATAGTCTTGTGAGAGCATGGTATGTAAAGGGTTGCAGCTCCGCATGTTTGGATTATGGTTTTGGATTGGGGCCCAAAGAGTTGCAAAGCCAACATGGAAAGGCTGTTTGGCGCTGTTTGCATAATTGATTGGAACATGCAGCTCATCAAAGAACTATTAAAGGATTGTCCTAGGATGGAATAAACAAAAAACATAATAGTTTCCATAGGAATCCGGAAGCAAGACACCTTCGAACCCAGCCGTTTGTGGGTCTTCATCTTAACGAAGCTCAGCATGCTTTTCAAGGTCCAGCAGTCAAGCTTGCTCTTTTCCTTCTGGCACACCAGGTTCATCTTCGTGCGGAACAACCTGATCCTGAGAATCCAGGCATGTAGGCTGGCTGTACCCATGCATGTGCATTTGACACCCATGTATTGACTTATAAATTATATATAGGTCAATGCAGGTTGGAGCTTTATGAAATTTCCAGGATGAAATATGATGGAATCCATATATATATATACATATATATATATACAAATACCGTTTCCCAAGGACCTCATGTATAGAATATGATAGAATTACGTACATCCCTGATGTTGATGTCATGCGATTCCCCAGTCAAAGTCTGTATGTGGGATGAAAATGGCTATGAACCAAGCAAAATGCAAAACATATTTAGAGTAGAAGGCAAGGTTCTCCCGTGCCAAGACTTTCAAACATGGAAGTGGGTGACTGTCAACCATTGCCATGCGAAAAAGCACCGGGGCCAGAACATATTGGTTGTAGACTGCATCCTTGATACAAAACTTGATTGCCTTCCTTTCATGACACGAAGACTGAAACAGCCTGTCAGTTTCTAGGACCACATTGCGGACTGCTGGAGCATTCTTCCACTCCTTGTACACCCCCTCCACGAGGCAGGGCGACCGGACAGCTGCGTCGGCTCTCGGTGCCCGAGGCATGGGGCTGGCACGAGTGAATCGATCCTTACACCTGATCTTGTCTCAAAGTTTGAAGCCAAATTGGCTATGATTATATATATGCATGGTCACCAATCATGCATGCATGTGCCGCTTGAATCTGGAAATTTCAAGTCAGGATTTCATATAGGTCTCAAATCTAAACGGCAAAATCCTAATCTTTTGTGATGATCCAAACGTATATCCAACAAACAAATCAAAATCCAAACTGCTTTGATCTTCTCTTCATTTCTCTTCGTTTTTGATTTGTGGATGGATTGGATTGATTGGGACCTGTTACCTGGCCTGCCTTTGTTCGCTCACTGCCTGCAGGCGGAAACTGAGATCCAGACTTGCTCAATGGCAAAAACACTTGCGGCCATGCAGTCGGGTTGGATTGATTGGGTTCATGGGGGATCCATTGTGGGACATTAAGCCCAGGATTTGCTATCATTGGTATCATAGTGTGCTTGAATCCTGTGGTGCTTATATCAAATGTAACCGTTCTTTATCATACAATTTCTTTATCTGGACCATTTCTTTTCTGAGGCATGTGTTCCTGATATCATTGCATGATATCTATCATCAACCACCAAAGGGAGCCAAAATGGCTTCTAAATCACGAGGCGCCTGGGCAGCAATGGGAAAACCCGGTTTTCATATATCTGATTTTCAGATTCAAGGTTGTGATGAGAAAAACCTAGTTTGTTCAAAAAAACCTACCGTTCTGGTCTAACATGCAACACCTGGTATATATATAATATAGCTAACTATGTTAACTATAGAAAAAATACAAACTAACTGTACTTAACTATCTACTTACCATCTAATTATAGACAAAGTTAACAACTAGTTATATAACATATATTAAACTAAATTAACTACCATAAATTCAGCATCGAATTATAGTGTACCATCCAAGTATGATGGTAATAATAGTATTATGATATGTAAATAATAGTAGTATACTATATATATAGTAGATGGTTATAATAGATATAACTAATATGTGGTTGTAATAGATGTGTACAATAGATATATGGATTCACAATATGTATATATATATATAGATAGATATATTATATATACACATACAAATATGATATATATATATATGGTTATGTATTATGTAATATATCAATTTCCAGATATATATATAAACCAAACATATGCATACACATTATTCTACATAGATAAACCATTATCTTATGTGTATGATGTGTATGATGTGTATGTGTATATATATATATACACTATGATATACCATCTATATGGTTATAGCTATTGATATATCAATATTCTAAATCGTGAATTCAGGAAAATCATCAAAAGCAATGGGTGACCTAGTGATTAACAATGACTATTGAAATAATCACCATCAATTGATTGGTTTTGGCGTATTCTATATTGTTAGATGGCCGTATCTATGGCGAAGTCAATGTGTGTATTTATAAATATATATATATATATATAATTATATAATTATATATATATTATCAAACTTATATATATATGCGTGTTTCTGACATGGCTATATCCGTTTATGACTTACATACAGCTTTGCTGGAACATTTTGTGGATTTTTATTTTTATGGTTTAAACCACACTTCTATTTGAAGACAAACATCGTTTCCCTGTACATGTTCCGTTCAACCAGTTCAAATGGCGTTCTTTGTACTGCAAGTATGGGGATTGGGCCCCCAGTTCATGGCCCTTGTAGTCAAGGACCAGGAGCACAAATCCAGTTGATTTCATCCTGAATCGCCAGCGGCTCGGGTTCCCATGGGTTCCCGGACATATCTGTTGGCGTAGCGACTCTTCCAATTGAAATCTTTGACTGAGTCGTTCATGTCCATGATGGTCATCTTTTCCTGTCGGAACCCAAAATTCTTTTCCAAGACCCAAGGAGTAAAACCAATGTCGTCAAGTGAGCAGTGTTAAAAAAAAACGCAACGTCATGCCATGAAATACTGCTTGGTTTCATGGATAATTATCGTTCCCTATACATACATATACATATATGGCAGTGTGTCAAAACCTTGTACCCCTGGTGAACATCAAAATAGCTGGTAAATGGATGTTCATCCCACTAAAAATGGTATTAATAGGTATTGATCCATACCCATATATGGTAAGATATGGTAAGATCCCCTGCGATCATCAACTACAACCAGGGGTAACTCGCTGCCGTCAAGTGGAACTGACCACCACAGCGATCCCACGAGTTGGGCATTTTTCAGCAGGTTTTTGATGAGGGGTACCCGGCCTGTTAAACACACAAAAAGCTATTGAAAATGGCTATTTATAGTTGATTTATGTTGATTTACCAATTCAAAATGGTGATTTTACAATTTTTGCATAGCTACGTTAGTTTATATCAGAGGGTAGGGGCAAGTGACTATTAATTCCCCGACATCCCAATTGCGGTGGGGTTGACCCCACAAAACGTATTGGTTGTGGTGGGTTTTATATCCTAATCGAATCGTCGGTGGTTAAACCCCAGGATATACATGGATATACAGAAACACATATGGGGATGGGTCAAAACCCTAGTACCTAGTGAACCCCAAAATAGCTGGTAAATGGATGGTCATTCCCCTAAAAATGGTATTAATAGGTATTGATCCATACCCATATACACACCAGTCCCTTTTCTTACACCAAGGGGGGAACTAATCCACCCCTTTTTACAGCTCTGAGCAATAACATCAAGCTCCTGCTGGCAGGCATAGAGCAAATTCTTCACCACAACATCCGGTTTTTCCTGTGACCGCAAGTCGCAGATCGTTGGTTGAACCATCTTTAAAACATTTTAAAACCATCCAACACTCTGGAATTTCATCCTTGAACAATGGAAACCACACCCTGATTCACCATTTCAAGCGACCATTCCGGGTCGAAATTCATGGTGTCATTACTTGCAACCTGCTGGTTGTGAACAAAACCAGCCAGGGAAGTGAACAACCTTTGTTGGTCACCCAATAAGGGAAAACATCTATGTCATTTTCAGATGTGGAGACAAAGTATCGTTCTGGGATGTTTTTTTGTCATACCAAACAACACAACATCTTACAGTAGATACAAATACCCTGCAAACAAAGTGTTTGTAGCTGGCTGGAATTATTGTGCACCTCTTGGTTCAATGGATACCCTTCCTATCGATGCTGGTGTTTCTATAATATCTTAATTTGATTCAGTTGTGATGCAAAAAATAAGTCTTTGTCATGTCATATCCCAATATCTTAACAATAAATATGACTACAGTAATACACACATTAGTCATCATCCAACATGCGTGTTCAGACGTGTTGCTTTGGTGATGCCAGCCTTGCTGGTACTTTCCACCATCCAGCAATGACCAGCCCGTTGTTGTCCCTTGAGGTACATGCCCGATTGTTGACCCATAACAATTTTGACAGTGGAAATATACATACACAATCTCAGTTTTGCCCTCTGGTAATTAGATGCCTTTGCTGGAAAGTTCATCATTTCTAGATCATGTTCTAATTGATATAGATGTCCATTTATAATCATTTATATATAGGGGGGCTCCCAGCAATCGCAATGTTTGAGAACAGTGGAAAACAAATGCCTAAAGGGCCTAAACCAAATTGAGCGGCGTCGAAAACCGGGTAGCGATTTGGTTCTAATCCTTATAAGCTTTCGCGACGGCTTTCGCGGTTCTTTCGCGCGCACAGTTCTGGCTTTCGCGGCGACATGTATTTCGTAATATCT
>Ga0126342_10021245_pt1 | contig 10839 bp, 9 predicted proteins | sample Cyp1metagenome_FD_92528 | JGI IMG/M metagenome (GOLD analysis project Ga0126342, IMG submission 92528) | Coral microbial communities from Lord Howe Island, Old Settlement Bay, Australia - Cyphastrea 1 metagenome | ecosystem: Host-associated > Invertebrates > Cnidaria > Coral ... | reverse complement strand
ATCTATCTATATCTATACCTATCCATTTATCTATCAATCTCTCTATCCATCTATCCATGCATCCATCCATCTATTTATCTATCTATCCATCTATCTATCTATCAATCCACCTATCTATCCATCTATCTATCCATCTATCTATATATCCATATATTTATATAATCTATCAGTCTATCTGTCTATCTATCTATCTAACTATCTATATATCTACCTAACTATTTTTCTCTATCTATCTATGTATCTATTTATCTACCTATCTATCTATTTATCCATCTATCTATCCATGTATTCATCCATCTATCTATCCATCTTTCTCTCTATCCATCTATATCTCTATCGATCCATCCATCCATCCATCCATCGATCTATCTATCTATCTATCTATCTATCTATTTATCTGTCTATCTATCTATCTACCTATTTATCTATCTATCTATCCATCCATCTATCTATCGACCAATTTATTTACCTATCTATCTAATCTATCTATCTAATCTATCTATTTATCTATCAATCTATCTATTTATCAATTTATCTATTTGTCTATCTATCTATTTATTTATCTGTCTATCTATCTATTTATCTATCTATCTATTTATCTATCTATCTATTTATCTATCTATCTATCTATCTCTCTCTCTATCTATCTATCTATCTATCTATATATCTATCTATCTATTTATCTATCTATATATCTATTTATCTATCTATCTATCTATCTATTTATCTATCTACCTATCTATCTATTTATCTATCTATCTATCTATCTATTTATCTATCAATCTATCTATTTATCAATCTATCTATCTATCTTATCAATTTATCTATTTGTCTATCTATCTATTTATTTATCTGTCTATCTATCAATTTATCTATCTATCTATCTATTTATCTATCTATCTATTTATCTATCTATCTATCTATCTATCTCTCTCTATCTATCTATCTATCTATCTATCTATCTATCTATCTATCTATCTAATCTATCTATCTATCTATCAATCTATCTATCTATCTATTTATCTATCTATCTATCTATCCATCCATTAATTTTCTATCATTTTCTATCATTTTCTATCTATCTATCCATTTATCTTGCTATCTATCTATCTATCGATCTATCTATCTATCTATCTATCCATATATTTTCCATCATTTTCTATCTATCTATCCATTTATCTTGCTATCAGCTATCTATCTATCTATCTATTTATCTAATCCAATCCAATCCAATCCAATCCAATCTATCTACCTGGGTCTCGTTTATTCTCGGTTTCTCTTTTTTCTCTACGCAGATGTCATGATTGTAGCTGTATCATGCTGCATCCACAATGCAATTGGGATTCGCACCTTTTCCTCTTCTACAAAATTGGGTATATCTTTCATCCATATGTGTGCTTCAGACATCAGTGAACATCTAGGTCTCAACGCATCCAACATTGACAACGCGATCTCAGTGTAGGCCCCACCAGAAGAGAATAAATTTGCAGCCAAGGCTCTACGTCGAATTCGACCTTGTCACCCTTCTTCTTCTTCCTTAGATAACTGCGTCTGTCTGGGCCAAACGCCGCATGGCAGAGAGCTAGCATTGAAAACGTCCGCTACACTTCCTGATGTCTCAAATGCCAAGGATCTTAGACTTCTTCCTCTTTTTTCTCTCTGCCTAGCGGTCATTTCTACCACCAAGGCATGCTGATATCTCCAAATGCTGATGATTCCAGGAGTATTTTTTTTCTGACATGGGTTGCCCTGTAGCTACCGCATGCTACACTTAGTCAAAAATGATTCTCCATTTGTTTGCCTGAATTAAGTTGTCAACCGACGGGACGTGCTTTCAGGCAGACGTTGCTCCAAAGTCAAGACATGTCCCGCACCGACCATCTTCAGACCTTCCATCCTAACCACCTGCAGTTTCTCTCAGGTTTATTCAACATGTGTACGACACAGACCAATGTTTCTATGTTTCTCGGTTCAGAAACGGCAGCCTTGGAGAGATGTGCATCTTGATCCACTTGGGGAACCTTGGAAAGCCAAGGAAACATGCTGCACCACTCAGACTAACTCGTCGGTGGAGCAGAGGGCCCCGAACAGCAGCAAAGTACCATTTTCAAGCATAGTATGCTAAAACATACCAAGTACGCTAAGCACGCCAGCAACAAAACGCCATTCGGTTTGTATTACACGGCTTGTATGATTGTGAATGTGCCACAACATCCCCCCCGAAGTGAAAATCAAATTGGACCAAAAACATTCCCACTGCCAAGAAGTCTTGACTTTCTGTGTCTTTTAAATTCTTCTAAACAGCAGTGCTGCAACATACCTGCATCATCCTGCATCATATCAGACATAGACATCAACCAGCGAAAAAAAAAAAAAAAAAACAACGAAAGACAGCACCCCATACACCAGTATACAGTTTACAATGAATGGAGGCCCAGGCTTCATGATCACAATTTGATCAACTGCACAAACCCCATGACCATGATCTTTCCATATCTCTCCCCAAAGGCAGCCAAAGGCCAACTGCCAAGTGTCTGATTGGTGCAGGAAGCGGGTCAGTGTCTCAAAAGCTTCAGGGACTTGGGGCTTTGCTTCTGGATTTATGTGAAGTGTCTTCCTCGGCTGAAGGCAAACAAACCGCACTCTGGGTACATATGTATACACATAACAGGTTGCAGTTTCCGGGGTGGTCGTGCAGAAAGCAAGCATGTGCTACTGGGTCAAGTATTCACGAAAAGCATGCATACAAACAGAAGACTCATCTGAAATTGTACGGATTCGGCGTCGTCCTTTTCATTACACTTGGGTCCTTCAATCAAACGGAGAATAGGAGCAGGAAATCATAGAAAGTGAAAATCCATGAAAATCCCTTTCTGAATAGTTCTGGATGCCACGATATGCCAAGCATCTGAAGGTTCACGTCCCAGCCAGCGCGAACGCCAGATCCCGAAACCAGGCCATCTTTTGCCAGGCTCTTCACTGGAATTGTGAAACCTGAAGTCCTTCCATGGGAAAGTGGGCAAGAAGTGGGAAAGGAATGGAAAGGATCAGCGGACATCAACCCTCAAATGCCCTCGAATACTGTTCGGAACTGATCTGAACGTGATGTCATGAATATATAATTCACAATCGCTGCTAGTCAGACCTGCCTTGGTCCTGGACTGGTCATGTGGTGCTCTACACAGGCTCTGCATAGATCGTAGCCGCCTGTTGCACAGGTCTGGCAATGCTCAAAGCATCTCAAATCTAAGGGAAATCCTACACGAGAACGGACAGCTGCCAGCAAATGACACCAATTGCCAGCTGAAACATGCATCATGCAACATCATGCAACATCATGCAACATCATGCAACAAATGATGGATGGGGTGCATTCTGCCATAATTTCACCATATTGCACCATTATTGACCCTGAGGATCCCTGAGGAAAATATGAACACATAGAGTCACCTGGGGAAATCCTGGGGACATATTGATCAACAGAGTCACTGAAAAAGCGCCGAGGCACACGAGCGGCAGCTCCAGCGGACCTGCATCAGATGTTCTTCCAGTTCTTTCCGGATCAGATCTTTCCAGTAGCTGCTCCCCCGCGCACCGTTTTTCTGAATACATTGAAATCACATGAAATCACAGATTCTTGATGAAGCGCTCTAAACACCCTAGATTCTAGATCTGACTGCAACACTATCAAAGGCCAGCTGACCCACTACTGGACATGTCACTCCAAGACTCTAATGTCATCCTACCAGCCCCCACACCCAAAGCACCACCCAAAAATGCAGGGCCTGGGGGCCCTCAGAATCCCTGCTGCAGGTGGGTGCTTTGTGGTCGCAGTACCTCTTTGTAGCTGACGCTAAATACAGATGGAAGCGACGAGCGATGATGGAATGAATCACCAAAGACGAAGCATGAACATCAATGAACCACATATCAGGTGATCTGGTTATCTGGTCTTGGCCACCGCAGTATCACCTCACACCTTCATCCAAAAATGGTCAAACTGCGACCGCTGAGGATGCTGGGTTGAGCTTCAAAATAGCAGGCCCAGTGAGGAACTGAGCACCGGGGTTGAAATATCGCAAGGTACGAACTTGCATCCACAATATCAGATCTGCGGAATGCTGGTGTTCCAGTATGTTCCAGTATATTCCAGTATATGTTTCAGTGTTCTGGCTTAAGGCAAAGATTGGATTCATATTCATATCCCCCGCAGGTAGTGGCACCATGAGCTTGACCCATTGTCGAACTTCTTCAGCTCCTTAGGTCGAGTCATCCCATTCTTGACCCACGTGGAGAGTCAACGTCCCGATACGTCCCGAGCACAGGTGGCACAGGAGACTTCCACTCCGGATCCTAACAATTCAATACAAATCATCTGTATATCTATACTGACTATACTGACTGATATGCTATACTAATCTATACTAGATCACTAGTACTAATCTAGATAATCTAGTACTGCCAGCTAGTCAGTCTGTGTGAACATGCGTGCCACCTAGACTTTGCGAAGGCTGAAATTATACATATATATATATATATGTGTGTGTGTCTGTGTGGCAATTGCATTTGGGCTGCTGTTGCAATTCCTCTCAACTGATCTGCAAACAAGAGGAAAACAAGGACACTCTAAGTCAGCGTGCGAGGTCTGAGCAATATACTCGCAGCATCTTGCAGCCAAAGCTCATGCACGTGGGTACTCACTGACACCTTGACAATATGCAGTCCAAGGCAGACCATGTCGGAAACATTACTAATCAAAATTGTATGTGCAATTCATCTCGCATCCATTTGAGAAGCTGAACACTGGCCAGAGCTTCTTGCGGACAATCAGAGTGCCATCCGCACCCACTTGCTGAGTACCAGGGAAAGAGCAGTGGCAAAAACAATCAAAAACATTCAAGTAACCCGTCTCCAAATGCTCCAAGTAGCAGTATCCTGAATGCCGCCTCCTTTTGCTGCAAGGACTTCATACTTTAAGATCTCTGAGGAAGCAGAGACATCGGCTGGGAACCTTGCTGCGAAGGACGGCAACGATGTGCTGCATCGACGCGTGTCTATCTATCTATCTATCTATCTATCTATTTATTTATCAATCAATCTATCTATCTATCCATCCATCCATCCATCTATCTATCTATATCTCTCTCTCTCTGTCTATATATCTGTCTGTCTGTCTGTCTTTCTGCCTACCTGCCTGCCTGCATGCGTCTCTCTCTCTCTCTCTCTCTCTCTCTCTCGCTCGTGTTCAAATATATCAAAAATTCTCAACATTTCTCAACAGTACTGTAAATATCTGCAAATAGTGTTGGAAATCTATTGAAATGTGTCATTCATATGGTTTGATTGACATGGTTTTGCTGGAGATTGGGGTTCCTCAGTTTTCCCCACAGAAAATGAGGAGCCTTGAGTCAGTGCGGGGGCAGCTAGCCGTTTCGAAAAAGGATCTCGGGACATTGAAGGATCTCGGTTAACTATAAGGGTTTGGATAAAGGGTTTGGATAAAGGGTACAGGCTGTACAGGAAACAAATTTCGAGATGCCAAACATTGCCAAACCATCATTTTCGATCATGAGATATCATGAGCATGAGAAGGGTTTGTTCTAGAACTGCTGACCAAGTGGCTTGACATGAGCGTCTGGTAGCAAGTTTACCTGAAGCATGTTGCACGCGCGCTTTCGAATGCATGTCCACTTTCTGACTGCGCAGAACGGAGCACCTTGTTGGATGAGCAACTGTTGGTGAACACGAGGGTGATGTCGCCTAAGCTGTTGAAATCGATTGTCAAGGACAAACGTCTGCAGCGAAAAATCCTGCAGCTACCCCAGCATTCAACAGGCCACTGTCAACCCCTCTACCCCTTTGGTTATCCCCTTCCTGCCAGGAAGGAGCAAAACACTATAGATGTCGTGAGGACCAGGGGATGTTCTCCTCTCTGTCTCCACCTGGAGAAACAAACAGTCCAAGAAGCGCATCTTCCGCACGTCGCTATTCAACCTTTGCTGCACCTCCTCAAGATTCTGAAAACAGGCCTGTTTGCAGTGCTGCAAGCTGCAGTGCACTCATATTAGAAATGTCGCCGGGCCGATGTCAAATGATGTCAGATCCAAGTGGGGTGAACGGTGATGATTCTGGGCTGCTACAATTTGATGAACACGCCTTTCAAGAAATTTCATGAACTTTCCCGAAACTTCAACCAACGTCCGCGCCTGAATGATGGCAGCCTGATCTGAGATCTTGGATTCACCTTCCCGGGAAGATTTGCCACATGCCACACAAATTTGTGGCAACGAGTTGGCACAAGATAAATAATTTACTACAAATTACACCAGTCATCACCAGTCATCACCAGTCAAATATCAAATCCAAGTCACTGAGTCCTGGCACTTCATTCAAGACATGAAAGCTGCTTTCGATATATCTAAACATTCTCAATCGCACAAGCTGGGATGCAAAATGGAAGGTTCACCGAGAAATAAGACGAATCAAAATAGCTGCTGAGCCTCCACCAAGGCAATCAAAGACTTTCGAGAGCTGAGCTTTCGAGGGACCGCCCAAAGTAGCACAAAGATCGAGGTACCAACCAACTCCAACACCTCCCTCCTAGCGTAGAGACTTCAAGGCTTGGAGGGAACAAAAGGACCCTGTAGCATCCTGTAGCATACTGTAGCTCTGAAGGAAACATCACAAATTGGATCAAATTGGTAGCTGTATGGTAGCTTTCTTCTAGCCACAAGGCGGCGCCTGGGCAGGTCCCGGCCCAGCGAAGGAGGCGATGCTCAAGGGGGCCAAGGGCGAGGATAGGTCAAGAGCAAACCTGACATCAGTAGTTCATCAGTAGTTCATCTCAGTTTATCTCAGTTCATCAGTAGTTCATCTCAATTGATTTGAGTTCATCTAAGTTCACTCATCTGCTTGCTGTCCATGGTATCTTTTGTGCAATGTCTGGTCAACTATCCACTTACAAACAATGACAATCCAATGTCTACAACGCATACCACATCCACCCATTGCGGCCACCAGGTGAACCCGGGAAGGTCAAACAGTCCCCTTTACATCCTTTACCACAAATGCGGTGCCAAACGTCACCCAAGAGACTCTGCGATTTCATCACCCACCATGCGACCGACTCCTTGCTCATCAACCTGCACATGGGCCGGATCTGGCTAGTTTCAAGGTCGAAACTTGCAGGAAATGAATGAATGCTAAATGGAATGCTCATGGAAAAGAAAAAAGGTTGCCAACAAATTTACTAAGAGGTTGCTGATAGGGCGCTGATACTGTACATGCCAATGCCCCAGAGTCACTATGGAGTATGCAGAGCCAGCTGAAAGGAACTTCTCCAAAGGAACTTCTCCAGTTGGAACGTCCACGTATTGAATTGCCATTGATATATTGATGATATTGTTGGAACCGCAAAACAATCAAACATAGCAACGCCAGACCTACACGCGTGATGCAAATGCAGAGCAATCTGCACTGCTTTGCTTGTACTGTATTGCAGTCTTGTTTGCACTGAATCTATCCCACTGTGTAAAAATTGCAAGAAGGAATTATGCTATATAAACACTTCAATAGATACCACATGATACCACCCAAACATGTAAAAGCAAATGATTGTGTGTGCGCGTGCATATTCGCGACCAGTGTCATCATGTCATTTTAGATTGAATGGTTGATTGATTTGATTGACATTGAGCCACTTGCAATGGAAGAGTATCGCACACCAAAGTCGCAGTCCCAGCACAGTAAGCAGACTCCAGCCGTCCAGCCTCCGTTGTGCCAGCTGCAAATCTCACGTGCTTCGTCACAGGTTGCTCGAGGCAAATGGCTTTGCACAACTTGCCCTGGGAGCGACGAAAGGGAGATCTTGGCATCTGCGATCTTACACAGTGAATGTCAATGCCATTCCAAGTTTCAGGTCATGAAAAATTAAAGGCAATTTTGAGAATAAACCTGCCTTTTAAAGGTATAATTATAGTGCATTATAGTGCGGCAAGGTCTTTGCTAGTGCCCACGTGCGTGAAGAGATGTGAAGAGTATTGAGCCAAGATGAAACGCAGTTCGTGTATCATCGCCGCGCAATCTGCACCTGGAAAGTTGAAAAGCGAGGAATATCTTCCAAACTGCGATGGTCGAAAGGTCCTGAAAGACGAAAGTGACGAAACAGCTTCCAGTGCAGTGCTTGGATATATGGAGACTTTGGATGACTGCAATTTAAGAACAAACCGCCTTTGTTTAATGGCATATAATTAAATCCGTATCACATATATACAAATTATCACACATATCACATTATCACGCGAGACATGCACGTGACATGCATGCGTCGATATGCATTGTACCCTTTTGCTGCTGGAGCCTTTCAAGATCATCAGTTGACACTGTACAAAAGAGGCCCTCTTAACGTAAAGCATGCGGCAGTTCATGCTGGGATGGTGGATGATGGTGACAAATGATGCAATGCGCACCTACAAGTTGTGTGCCTCCAATAAATATACATATATATATGTAATCAATTACTTATTTTTTACAAGCATTCTCGAGGTGCCACACGTTCCATCATGGTTGCTGCCATATCCAACCAAGCATCTTTCCACTGGTTTCCGTAGCTCCTTTTTTGTCTTCTTCCGATCCTGACAAAAAGAATTCACGTTGGTGGCCTCAAGCAGGGGCCGTACACAAATTATACACGGACCGACCATGACATCCCGGTGCGCGGAAAGTGTAATGCACCAGTTGGAACACGATAGGTCCATTATACTTTAATATATGTATGTGTGCGTGCAAATATATCTCCCTCCATATTTATGTTTTGCATTTTTGTTGGCATATGTTGAATTATGTGGTTTCCCACATAGCAATCAATGGAACAACACTGTTCAGAAAGGTTGCAGCTCTCTCTCTCTCTCTCTCTCCAAGCCGCGGTCCTTTTCATCCCGATCAAACCAGTCCACCAAATAGGTGCCATCCTCACCTGAAGCAGGATTTTTCTGTCGGTCACATCAAACACCACTTGGGTGGGCGTCAAACCAAAAAAAGTGTTTCACAAATCATGGCCGAGATTGTGTTTGAACATGAAATGACGAAATCATAGAATCTATAGAATATTAGATATAGCTACAAAGTATTTCAAAGATTTACAAAGTATGTATCAAAATCATGTGGCAATCTGTGCATATCTGTGCACTTTCCATCCATTTCCTCCACATTCCGACATTCCCAGGCCATCCCTGGCCTATCTCTGCAACTGTCGCACGATGCCAAAGGCCGTTGCTCTTGGCCTCCAGCTCTTCCCCAACTGCAGGCCATGATGTTTCCCTCAGAGCCACAGGGAATCATGGATGGCGTATGGCATACCGAATGCAACCTATTTCTGGTAAAATTATGTAAAATTGAGGATGGGTATGGATGGGTTGTATTAAGTCATATTATGTCATATCATGTCTGTCATATTTGGGTGTCCCACATGAATTATGGACAGCACATGTGGCTCGGTCAATCGTGAAAAGTCAGTGGGTATCCCGCCACCCGCAGCAGCCAATGTGCTCAGACTGCGATGGCCGAACTTCAGTGTCCAAGTGCACAATCCACTTCCCTGGACATGGAACGGGTGAAGACTGGTGGAGATGTTCCAAGACTGAAGATATCTGAAGATCCCTTGACCGGGGGGGTTCTTCGTAGTCTTCGCTCATGTTCCCTGGAAGATTGTGCTCATATGTCCAAATAGTTGAGGTCTGTATTTGCCCCAAATTGGTCAAAACTATATCATTGAATTGGATCGTCAGGAGTCTCTCACGTGTACGGGAAACCAATGTTGGATGGGTCAAAGATGGTCAAAGTTCTTGAGTTGATACCTTTAAACATAAACAACGTTGTGGGTCCAGAAACAAATGCCTGGTGATATCTGGTGATTGACCAAAGCTCGCCTGCAGCTTCGTCTCGCTCCAGCACAGTGCCCCAGACCTTGTCGCTGCTGCCTGGAGGGCAAACTGTGGGATTTTGGTGCGTGCTGCAATGTTTCACCATGTTTCACCATACAGGAAGCAAGTTGCTACATTTATCTACATTTGGCATTGTGTTCATTTATGTTCTATTCACACACACACACAGAGAACTCGTTGAAGAGATTTGAAGAGTCCGAAGCACCTCTCTCCTTCCATTTCATGGCCAGAACGATGTCCGATATCATTGTATGTGATGCCATTGGGCGCAAAGTATGAGTTCTTGTGGATTTTGAAGTTCTCTGGTTGCTGCTCCGATTCCCCACATCTCACCTGGCACGGCCACTTCCACACGGCTGAACTTCCCGGCACACATTCGCCGAAGGCCACCGCTGAAGATCTTGAAGCGCGCCTTTTGGTCCAAAGTGGAACTCCTGCCGCAGGTGGCCGATCCAGGTCTTGGGGTCCGATTTCCACGGCGTCCTACTGGGTCCGGATGATCTTTGTTTGATTCGGCTGTGCTTTTCTTTGCTTGTTTCGTGTTTGTTTCGTTGAATTTCATGAAGCAGATTGAAGTAGCATGCAACCCCATGCAACCCTGATGCCTTGAATGAAAGAACACCTCCAGAGCATCGGCACCGTTGAGATTCACTTCCTTTCGCCAGCTGAAGCGTTTGGCATCGTACGGGTGATTGGTTTCCAGCACCCGTCCCATACCTCAAGTCAAGGCCAAGATCTGAAACCTGACACTGACCTGACACTGTCCCAATCTGATCCAATCTGTCCCATGTCTCCACAAAACATCTCCCTAGTTCTGACTCAACACCCGTCGTAGCCTGGCGAAGCCCAAAACACTTTGAACATGTGCGTACACACACACGGATATATATATATATAT